>Ga0209611_10003132_pt1 | contig 28901 bp, 19 predicted proteins | sample S1TSphgellanicum_3_FD_187693 | JGI IMG/M metagenome (GOLD analysis project Ga0209611, IMG submission 187693) | Host-associated microbial communities from peat moss isolated from Minnesota, USA - S1T2_Fc - Sphagnum magellanicum MG (SPAdes) (version 2) | ecosystem: Host-associated > Plants > Peat...
GTGGCTCTCCCTAGCACCAAAGGTGCTCCAACTTTGGACTAACCACTTGGAGTGGTTCATGGAGGGTCCGTGTGAGTGAGTCAAGCTTGTCCACTCTTGTTAGTCTTTCCTGGGACTTTTAGCACGCCCCTCTCACCCCTTTCTAGTGCTAGAAGTCAGGATCATGCCCCAAGTTCCAACCGCTTCCACATCGCCGCATACTTGGACCCTCAAGTGGGTCTACGAGGAACTTGGGAGCGCGACATTTGGTAGTGACATTTGGTGTCACTACTTAGGTTAAGTTAAAAACCTAACCTAGATTTAAAAACCACGTAATCAACCTATGCACCTATTTTAGAGAACTAAATAGGAAAATATTCAATTAACTTACCATTGTTGACCATGTACACACCATTGGTGAGGTTTGATCCCTTGACCTTTAGAAAGGGGGTAAACACCTCTACTATCAAGCCACGCCATTTGTTGTGATAATATGTTATATTACATTCTATTTACTAAATACTTCATTTTAAACATTACAAAAACATAAACTTTGAAAATTCATATCTTATTGAAATTTGTTCAAATGAAATGATTCAAGTCTACATTTTTAAAAAATTCAATAATGTACATAAGTACATTTATTTCTTTTTGAAAGTGTAAAATCATTTGAACCAAATTTTTTTTGAATATCACTATTCAATAACATTTCAATGACCACTTTTTTTTAGGAACAAAATGTTTAATAAATGAATAATATTTTTGCTAATATAATAATTTTACCTATGTTAGGCTATTTTTAGCTATTATAAGGCTACTTTTCATTAATTTAAATTATTTTACCTCACATTATCTACGAATATTTATGGTTATTTTCAATTATTTTTGGTTATTAAAGGTTATTTCACGTTATGTTATTATTGGCAATTCTAAGCTATTGTAGGTTAATTTTGTCTATTATGAATTATTTTATTTTAAATTATGTTTGGCAATTTTAATTTTTTTTTTAGCAATTATAATGTATGGCTATTGGTGGCTAAACTATTGGTGACTACTAGTTGTTCTTTTATTAAAAATATTAGTGGTTATTAATGATTATTCTATTTTGGATATTGGTAATTATTTTATTAGTGATTATTTTATTAATGGTTCCCACATAGGAGAATATTCGGTCAACTTATAATTATTAACCACAAACACACCATTTGTGAGGTTTGATCCCTTGATGTTTGGAATGGAGGCAAACACCCCTACCATCAAGGCACCGCATTTGTTGTGATATTGTGTAACATTGCAATCTATTTATCAAAAACACATTTTAAACATTATAAAAAAATAAACTTTGAAAATTCATATTTTATTGATATTTTGTCCAAATTAAATATTAAATTTTAATTTAAAAGTTTTTTCAATAATATACATAATTACATTTATTTCCTTTTGAAGGTGTAAAATCATTTGAACAAATGTTTTTTTGAATATCATTATTCAATAACATTTCAATGACCATTCATTTGAAAAAAAATGTTTAATAAATGCATAATTTTTTTGCTAATATAATAATACTACCTATGTTAGGTTATTTTCAACTATTCTAGAGCTACTTTTCATTGTTTTAATTTATTTCACTCTACATTATTTATAATTATTTATGGATATTTTCAGTTTATTTTTGGCTGTTTTTAATCATTTCACCCTATGTTACTTTCGATTATTCTAAGTTACTTTTGTTTACCAATGGAATATCCACCAATAGAATATCCACCAATAACCATTAATAACTATTGGTGGATATTATATTAATAGCTATTCATGGTTATTTTATTAATGGTTATTGGTGGATATTGGTGGTTATTAATGACTATTGGTGGTCAAATTACTATAGGCTATTGGTGACTATTTTATTATAGGCCATTGGTGGTTTTTTTTGTTATATTATGACTATTAATCATTATTATATTATAAATTATTATTGGATATTTTAAGTTATATTATTATAGGCTATTGGTAGTTATTTTATTTTGGGCTATTTTAAATAATTTTTCATAAGCTATTATTGACTATTATAGGCTATTTTATTTTAAGTCATTACATTTTAATTTAAAACATTTTAAGTTATTATACTTGGGATAAAGTAGAATGACCTTGAATAACATAAAGTATAATTTGAAATAACATATATTAATTTAAAATAAAATAACCTAAGGTATAGCCGAAAGTTAGTTGAATAATTTAATTTTATATAACCTAAAAAACCTATAATAAGCTCACTAAGATATTTTAAAGTAGAATAACGTATAATAATTTATAATAGCCTATAATAACTTATAATAACATAAGGTATAAGTTAAAATAACTAAAGTAGCCTAAAATAATATAAGGTTTATCATAAAGTAACATATATAAGGCATTTCAAACAACATAAAAATAAATCTATTTATTACAATAAATTATGATAGTGAATTATATTAACTAGTAGTGAAACATGATGTTTACATAGTGATATTATAGTGAAATAACTTTAACCAAGGTGAAATCATTAAAATGTAATGAACTTATTTCATTTTTAAGGTCCCATAATGATTTAGGTTAATGAACTACACCACACTTTTGTAGTAATGCCAATGCGTCCAATGGGTTTGGGCCAAAAGGTTACGAACCCAAATTAAGGGGATTCTTGAATGGGATTTCGGATAAGCTATGTGCTTGTCCCCTTTGGGAGGGTTTGGAAAGGGTTTTAGAGGCAAAAGGGGTTAATTCAATGTTCACCTCATCTTCCACCTTAGGCATTCAATGTTAGCCTAAAAGGAGTAACTTAATGTTATTTTCGGGTGGACTAAATTGGTTAAGTGGGAATGGAATGCATTTTGCGAATGGAATTCATCACCCATAATAATGTGTTCATGGAAGGGCACAATAGGTTAGTTATAATCCCATCCAAAAATGGGATCGTTTAGGTGAAAGCACATGAAGTGCTTAGTGTGAGTGGATTGACCATGCATTTGATGTTAAAAAAAACTTTGGAAAAGGAATGCATGAGAGGTTATGGCATGTTGTGTATGATGCATGTGTTGGATGAGTTTGAATTACAAGAAGTTACCAACTTGGTAAGTTTTCCCAAATGTGTTAAGCAAATGTTAGATGAATCCCCAAACGTGATGTTTGAAGAGTTGCATGATGAATTTCCCCTGAGAAGATGAATCGACCATGCAATTGAGGTGATGTCAGGAATGGCATGTCTTACCAAGGCCCCATTCGAATGAATCATGAAGAGTTGGAGAAACTTAAAATTCAACTCAAAGAATTCTTCATAAAGGGATACATTACACTTAGCATGTCACCGTATGGGGCACTCGTCCTTTTTTATTCATAAGAAGGATGTGATGTTGAGGATATGTGTGGATTATAAAGCCTTCAATAAGGTGATGGTGAAAAATCAATACCCACTACTTCGAATTGACGATTTGTTTGATCGATTCTCAAAAGCTAAAATGTTTAATAAGATTGACCTACGTTCGAGGTATTATCAAATTCGAATTATAGAAGGGGATGAAGAAAACATTGTTTGTCACACAAGGTATGGTTCATACGAATTCTTGATGATGCATTTTGGACTCACCAATGCACCCCCCACATTTGCACACCCATGAATGACATTTTTCGGGAATGGCCTGATGAATTTGTGGTCACATACATAGACAAAATTTTGGTCTATAACAATTTTATGGAGGAGCATGTGGAGCATCTTTAGAAGGCATTCCAAAGGTTGAAAGAACACAAGTTATACGCTAAGTTTGAGAAATGCAAATTTAGGGTGACGGAAGTGAATTTCCTTGGACATAGGATCACCCAAAAAGGCTTGAAAATGGATGACCACAAGGGTGAAAGCAATTTTGGATTGGGAGCCACCTAGGTTGATTTTAGCCTTAAGATCATTTTTAGGATTGGCTTCCTATTATCGCAAGTTCATTAAGAACTTTGCAAAGATTGTCACGCGTTTGACAAACCTTTTGAAGAAATCATTTGGAACTTATGAATGGGGTGAAGTTTGCAATGAAGCCTTTGAAACCTTGAAAGGCATTTTGATGAAAATGCCCATGTTGAAGTTGTCGGACTTTGACAAAAATTTGAAATTCATTTTGATGCCTTCCACTTTGTGATTGAAGGAGTCCTAGTGCAAGATGGAAGGTTAGTGACATTTGAAAGCAAAAAGTTGAGTGACACAGAATGAAGGTGGCCAACACATGAAAAGGAAATGTGGGCCGTGATACATTGTCTCAAGACTTGGGGCCAAAATATGCGGTGGTGTGGACTAATAATGTCACCTTGAAATATTTTGCCATTCAACCAAAGTTGTCATCAAAATAAGTGAAATGGCAAGACACATTAGCCTTGTTCAACGTGAACCTTCGACACAAGCCCGGGAAGGAAAATGTGGTGGTTGATGCGTTAAATTACAAACACCAACTTAAGGTGGTGTATGTGGGGGAAACAAAGCTTCAAAAGGAAGTTTGACTAATGAGCTAATATGAAAAAAATTCCAAGGAAATGAAACAAAACATTCAAAAAGGAATTAAGTCACATTTCCACTTGCAAAATGAATTATTGTGGTATAAGCAGAATTGGTTTTATGTTCTGAAAGGGAGATTTAAAGATGTGTTCTTGAAGGAGTGTCATGATGGGCCCCTTGCGAGCCATGGTGGCACAAAACACACCATAACATTTTTCAAAAAATCCTATTATTGGCTTAATTTGAAAGATGATGTAGAGGAATATGTGAAGACTTACTTGGTTTGCTAACAAAATCAAACATTCAATAAGAAACAAGTAAGATTGTTACAACTACTACCAATTCTTGAAAGGCTGTGAGAAAGTGTGTCCATGGATTTCATGGTGAATTTGCCACCATCAAGGGGATTTGATGCAATCATGGTGGTGGTGGATCTATTTAGCAAAATGGCACATTTCATTTCCACCAAGGAAAGTTCCACGGCCCAATAGACAGGAAGGTTGTTCTTCACGCATGTGTTTAAGCATCATGGCCTCCCCAAGGACATTGTGTTGGATTGAGACCCAAAATTCACAAGCAAGTTTTGGCGAGCCTTGTGGAAGTGCATGGGGTCGAAGCTCAAGATGAGCACTTCATTCCGACCCCAAACGAATGGATAAATCGAGAGAATGAACTTGGTTATCCAACAATTCTTAAGGAATTATGTGGTAGTGAATCAACAAGATTGGGTGGAACATTTGGAGTTGGTCGAATTTTGTTACAACAATTTGGAGCATTCGGCAATAGGGACCACCCCTTTTCAAATGGTGATGGGCAAGTCACCAATTGTGCCTACAACTTGGCCGCACATGGGCAACCCCCAAGTGATGCAAATGAAAAAGAGCCAATGGTCACATAACTTGATGAAGAGAGGTGACATTTGTGGGAGATGGCTAAGGCCAATCTTGAAAAGGTGCATAAATGGTACAAGGATTTTGTAGACAAATTTCGATGAGAGGTGAATTTTGAGGAAGGAGATGAAGTGTGGTTGAACATCAAAAATTTCCGGTTGCCAAAAGGTTTGAGCCACAAGTTTTTGGGCCCATATGCGGGTCTATTCAAAATGTTGGAAAAGAAATTTCCCAACACTTATAAATTAAAACTATCGAAAAATCTTAAAGTTCATCCCATCCCATATTTCATGTTTCACTTTTGAAGTTGGTCACCCGCAATGCTTCAAAGCTTAGTCAAGTGCATAATTCAAGGCCTCCACTCGACTTCATTGATAATGAACCAAAATTTGAAGTGGAGGCCATGTTCAAATCAAGGCAACTAAAGGGGCGGGGGCAGGAACAAGAATATTTAGTCAAATGGAAAGGATACCACCAATACAGGCATCTTGGGTGAATGAGTTGGATATGGAACATGCCCAAGAAGCCATAGAAGAATTCCACAATAGACCGACAAAGAAGCAAAAGAAACATAAAATGTGATGAGGACATCACCTTTCTTTTATTGGGGCAAGAAATTACACAAATGTACCACATCAAGTTACAAGTGAAATAAAAGTTAAAGATTTTCAAAAGATTGCATCATGATCACAATGAGTATTACTAAAAAAGTCATCAAGTGACATGGACAAATGGAACTTTCTTGTGTAAGCCCAAATCAAAATTGAACTCCCACTTTGGGGCTAAAAAAACCTTTGGCCCCAAAAGAGGAGGTAAGTAAGGTAAGCTTGCAGGGACGTGCACATGCTTAAAGTGCATCCTTAAGGGTTGGTTGGTAGTGGCGACCAATGCGGGAAGTCATGACCCCATTTGCATATTATAATCATGTAGCTTGGGACTTAGGTTTTTGCAAAGCCTAAGCATCATTTCTCGTACCTTGATAGAAATACCTTTAGTTAGGCTTGATTACTGTGATTGGGGCGCAAGGTTGGAAAAGGAGTCATGTCGAGTAATTTAGGTCAATATTAGATTTGGCTTGAATTTTTCATGAAGAGAAGGATTGAATAAGAACTTCCCAAATGAAGGGTTCATCAATTAGGCTAGTTTAGGTCTTTTGACGAAATAAGAGTTAAGGGTTTTTCCTGAGACCCCCCTTTATACTTGCCAAAATAATATAAAAAACTTGGGGACGCCTGAATTAACTTGAGGCAAAGTCTTGCCACAAAAATTAGCAATCAATGGCCAAGTATCCGAATGAAAGCAATTGCATTAAGAAAATAATTTCTAAATGTCAATGAGGACATTAACCTTTACTTTTAATGGGGGAGAGTGTCGTAACCTTTGCTTTGGGCTCATGACCAAGGCAAGGGCTTACAAAGGTGCGGGCCGAGAATGACACCCAAAAGTCACATTTCATGTTCTCAGGAGTGTAGAAGGGTGTGAGGGAATGAACCCAGACACTCCCAAGTGGGCTCCCATTTTGGGAGTTAGAGCCCTAATGGATTTTTGATTTTTTAGAAAGTAATTGCCAAGGCCAAAACTCATTGGATTGAGAAGTTCTTTATACCATTAGAAATTTTTTGGAACATAGATGTTTAAAAAGGGCTTGCAGGTCCATTTTAAAACTTAAAATACAAGTTATGGCCAAAAGAAGGGGTTGGGAGTCAAATTGTTAACCTGATTCCCAAAAATTAAAAACCAGGAATCACCTTGATTTATTTACGTGTAGGTGGTGTGCCACATACTATTAGAAAGCTGATTAAGACTATAATTTTGCTCTAGACATCACCTCAATTGGAGGTCTACACAAAAAGTTATAGGCTTTAAAAGTTATGAAAGTCTTAATTTTAGGAATTTCAGGACTTCTAACTTGGGAGTCCTAGGACAAAATGACACTTGGGTGTAATCCCTATGGCCAAGCATAGAGAATATTATAAGGGGGAAGGTGGTGGCTTCCCCCAAGTTCGGGTTGTGGTGAGTTTTATAAGTTCGTGTATGCTCGTGGCTCGTCCATGCACCAAGTACAAAGTACATTTGAGTACAAAGTAAAAGGCCAAGTAATATAAAGGTGAGTTCAAGTGTTGCCCTTGTTATTGGACCTATGGCAACCACCTAAAACAGTTCTTGCCAATTTTATATTATGTTTGTTATTCATGTTATGTTACCAAACAATCTTAATTGCAAGGTGAAGTATGACAATGATCAAATGGTTGTTTATGAATTAGACTAAGGGGCCATGTTTAAACTTAAAGCTAAACTAATATTTAACTTAACCTAGGTTTATTTTTTATGCTACTTACATGAAGTAAATATTCAACAACAATTTTATAATTAATTAAAATTATTCTAAGAAAAAAATAAAAAATATTAAGACTTTATTATGTATTAATATTTCATTAGATCTAATAAAGTTATATATTAGTTAAAATATTATTAATATACATAGATAATTAATAAAATATTATAGTTATAAAAAATAATTAGAAATATTATTGTAGTTAATATAAGCTAAGTTATTCAACTATCATTCTTTGTATTGTTAACTAACATGTTATAACCACTATGTACTGATATAATATACATTGAATAAAAATAAAATATAGTAAAAATACTGAGGTAAATATAATAGTGCTAAAATAATTTTTTTTTTTTGAAATTATAAAATTATTTATTAAAATTTCTATTAATTATGCCAATTATTATTATTATTTACTATCAAATAAATTCATAATGAAATAAATATTTTTAAAATATATTCAAACCAATAGTAACATTAGATTATTATTAAATTAATTACAAATAATAATTACATTACATTAGTTAAAATTACCACATTAATTTTAGAGAATCATAATTATGTTTGATTACTTATGTTGTAAATGAAAAATAAAATTTACATAAAAATAACTATTATTACATGTGTTGAACATATTGTTATTAACTTGTAGTTCAATACACATTATTTTATAGTTATATTTCAATTTATTAAGAACTATTTTTAGATTTAAGTTAATATTTAAATAAAAAAAATTTGCATAGTATGTAACCTTTCATTTTTATAAATAGAATTTAAAAGTAATGTTAGTTTAATGAATTTTGATAAATTTTAACAAGTATAAAGCTATCATATGTATAAAAATGACTAAACATTAAAGTTCCACAAAATAATTATCTATCATTACTTGATATGTTGAAAACTAAATTTGGTTTACAAAAAAATTAAAAATGACATTTATTAAACATATGCATTATTCTCAACTTAAATTTTATTTCAATTGATTAAATATTATTATTTAAATACACAAAAATAATATTTATATCAATGATCATACATAACCATTCATTTTTACAAATAAAATTACCTATATTTTAATGGTTGATGAATTTTGATCATAATTTTTAATAAACATTAAACTATCACATGAAAGAAATGAATAAACATTAGGATTCCACAATTTAATCCTTAAATATATATATCATTATTTGATATGTCCTAAAATAAATTTGGTTTACGTAAAAATCAAATTACATGTATGAACATGTACAAGTTTAAATTATTAATGCATATTCAAGATAATTTATTCAAAATTTATATGCATTATAAAAATTATATCACACATAACTTATTCATTTGTAAAAATTAATTTTACATGTAATTTAATGTTATCATAATTTAGCATAAATATTAACATATATCATATGTATAAAAAATAATTCACATATTAGTTGTTTAATTGAGTTGAGAGATAATTGTAACAAAATTGCAAATGAAATTGTATTTCATCCATCCACTAAAATACATTTTATCATTCATACATGTGTTGATGGTTTCACCAAAATAATTGAACATTGGTTAACTTCTTGATTATGTGCCAACTAGAGAACCCTTAGTCAAGACATGTTTTTCACTATTTACCAACATAATAGACATTTCAATTTGGAGACATTGTTGATGCTTAGAATATTCAGTGGAATATTCAATGAAATACCACCTAGTTGAAAACTACTTTCAACTATATACCAATTTAGTTGATGAGTCAACTTAATTGGTAATTGCCATTATTCTATTTAAGAATTAAAAAATTCTAGTTGCAACGTAGTTGTAAATCACATTTAGTTGAAAACTTTTTGGTTAAAAAAGGGGGGTTTTCTACTAATGACTCTACTACTTCCTTTGCTTCCAAAGCACATTGCTTCGCATGTTTCCTTCTTTACAAGCGTGAGTTTCTTGTTTCTTATATTGCCCATGTTCATAGTTTGATAGTTATTTGAAAAAATTTGGAATTTAATTATCCCAACAAAACACGCACACATTAACAACAAAAAACAATTGTTTTTCCACACTTACAAAATTTAGCAACAACATTTGAATTTTGTTTTCTCTACTACAAGACCTAGGAGACAACATGTGGAGACACAAACAATGCAATGGTTTCCATAACCCTAAAATTTTTATAAGTTGATTTAGGTTGTTTTGATATCGATGGTCAATCCACACCACTCATTGATCATCCATGATCTTGCATCTAGATTGTCAAATGGCATTGGTACATAGAAATCAACAAAAAACACAAGAAACATCTAGCTAGATGAAAAATAGGTTTTCACGCGGAAAGGAGTTGAAACATTGGTGTTCGAGTAGGAACTAAAAAATTATTTCCACTTTGTTGTGTCAGTAGTTTCTTGTTTAATATCAATTGACCCATGTATCTACTTTCTATTATGCTTGCCATATTTCAACACCAAATATGAAGTTATGAATTATGGGATTAAAAAAATTATAGGCCTTTCTTCACATTAAAAAGCTTTTAATAAAATTTGTTTCATAACATTTGGACATGTAAAAATAGGTTGAAAATAAATTCAACATTTCAATAAATTTAGTAGAATTCAACATTTCAATAAAATTGTGTTTTGGATGTATTTTTTATAAATCACTTACATATTCACCTATTTGTTCATTGCACAATATGGGCCACATGAATATGTAGTGAAACCCATAAAAATCCATAAATTTTAGTGAATTTTTTTTTACTTTATACCTATTTGATTAGAAATAGATCATTCCGATAGGTTTGCATGTTGAGTTGAAAGTAGGTTCATATTTTATTTTTTCTTCATTTGAAGATCTAAAAATCTAGCCATACAAGTCTTTCATACATTTACGCAAAAAAAATCAAAATGAAAACATTTTTTAATGCATTTTAACATCTTTTTTGATAAGCCCCCAATTTTTTACCCCAGAAGACTACTTGTGATCTACTTGACCGTGCTTTCACCCATCTCAATCATGAATTTATTATAATATCTTTTAAAAAAATCAATTTCACAAAAAATACTCCAAATTCAATATCTCCCCTAGCCTTAGGTCTAAAAATTACAAAATTACCTCCAAGAAACCCCTTCATAACAAACTTTTCAACAATGTACCAAATAGGGCTTCAATTTCCCTAAAATAAAATAAATTTTGAATTCAAACATTTTTCTTTGAAAACGTTGTTCAATTTCAATAAGTTCTCTCTCATTGTCCAGAGTTCTAAACATTGCCAAACCACCTGGTGCACCTGTACTCATGACAACTTTCCAATGGTTATAACAAAAGCACAAAGAGAGTGCTGTCATTTTGGAGATCTCAACCTAACAAACAAAACAAACAAACAATTTAAACAAACTACCTTCTTTAATAGATAGGTACATGTGTTAAAATTTGATTATAAGACATCATATGATAACTTATATTGTGCAATCAAACTTTTGGAACAAGCACAAACTTATATATATGTTTGGATGTGACTATGCTGTTACCCTCCCACACACTGGGGCCCTAGGTCCACAGTTCACTTGTTCAAGTTCTTTTTTGTTTTGTTTGTTTGGATGTGATGGTTGACCCGGTTGTAATCCTCCCACACCATGGGGTGGGGTCCCACTCCACTTTTGGTATGTAAGGTTGGAAAGCCCTCAATGGGGTGGAGTACACATTAATCATCTCACAATAAATTTCAAACCAATGGAACAAAAAATTATAGAATTTACAATGATAGTTTAAAAATTAATTTAGCAACGTTCCATGATGTTTTTGAAGTCAAGCACAAATTGATCAGAATAGTATTGGGATGGGCAAGCTTAAAGGAGGTTTAATAGACTAGGGTCACTTGCACATGGGCCCATTACTATCACATGAAGAGCTTAAGTAGAATAGGGCCTTCTATTTAATAAATGAATTTAAACTCTTATTGAATAGTACACTGCATGGTGAAAATTAGTTTCCATCCAGGACCTATCAAGGAATTGATTCATATGGTAAGGCTTTTTCAATTCTGATGAGTCCTTTGATTCCAAAATCGTCCTCCTGATATGGTAACAATAGTGGCCACAGTGAACCAGCATCCACCAGCGCACCATCAACTGGATGCCTGTTATAACTGAGTTCTGGATGAACCTCAATTGAGTTAATATTTGGTTTCACCTTGCTAACCAATTATGTAAGAAATAGGTCGCATATATATAGGTAGACTGGTAGAAAAATAGGTACTTACTACGTAAGTAGATGGTTTATAGGTAAGGGCTGTTTTTACTACCTACCTACTAACAACACACTTGTATATTGTTAGTGGGTAGGTAGAAAAAAATGGCAACTGAGCTAACCACCATGGTTAGCTAGGGAACTGGAACCCAATAGAAAACTGTTTCCTGCTTACGATTCATCCTTCATGGTGTGCTGGTGGGTACTGGTTCACTATGGCCAACAATGGCTAGTGCGCATTCTCTTATTTCAGTTAGTTTTTGTAAATCAAGAATAGGAATTGGACTACAATGCACTACAATGAAGAGCTCAGCAAATTATTATCGCAAAAGATATATTATCATTAAGGAAATTACCAATTAGCAGTTCAGAATCAGTGTGTTTTTTGCAAATTTGTGAAGTAGGAGGGTTGGCTATCATGCACAAAAGGACTTTGCCAGAGGTCATGGGGGAAGTAGAAATATTTAGGATTCCTCCTATAAGTTGGGATCTTATCAAGGAAACCTTTCTCTGAATATGGCAATTTAAGATTTTTTTTCCCTCATAGTGTTGTGACTTGGGCCCATTTTCTCCCCAAAAAAAAAAAAAAAGCACCCTTTGCACCTTTCCCACCTTCCTCTTTTTTCTTGCCAGATTTCAAAAATTCACCCCAAGAAAAACATTGTTCAGCTCTAATTCCCAGTATACAATTTTCTGTTAATATGGCTAACTGATAGTTCATCAACTCCTGATGCAACTATAATAATAACTAGCACTCGTATTACTGTTAGTATTACTGTTGAAATTAATTAATGGTCATTATTAATGCACAAACAAGACGATCTTTATGTGATGAGAATCATGAGCTGATACAATAGTTTAAAGCAAGAAGAGAGATGATGTTCTTGTTGCTAAGAGTCCATGTATTAGCAAACCAGAGTTATACGAAACAGTGTAATACCGGTGATGATAATGAGATATGGTACTTCACCAAAGAGAAGATAGAAGACGGATGTATTCCAAGTACTCTGGTTGAGGAGATATGAAGCTGCTGAGAAGACAGTAACCAATAGCCCATCAATACTATTCTGTTACACTTTGTCAAGTTGCCTTCATATTGATGCTCACCTCCATGTTGAGTCTTTTACCATTGCAGAACAAGTCTTAGTGAGGCCATTGCTAGAAGACAGTAGCCAGAGGCATTACTACTGGTACTACTGAGGTGCTCAAGGATATGTGAGTTACGACATTTGAAGCCCACCTGGATGAGAAGATATTAACCAGATTTGTTCCTACCTACTATTGATACAACTCTGCAACAGTGTGTACATAAATTGCCTTAGATGTAGATGATAGCTGATGTTCAAGATGGAATGGTGGGTAAGATGTGACTGGAGCCTTAAGTTGAATACAACCTAAGAGATTTTAAAGCGTTAAAGTGATCCTGGATGTATACAAAAATAAAATAATTCTTTGGCAAACCACAAATGTCACTTTTCTTCTCTCTGGGAAATTAAATGCACATTATTTTCAGGTATGTAAAGTAAAGGGCCAAATGAAGATGGGTCACCAACTTCCAAGAGAGAGAGAGTTGCACATGCACTCTAGATTAGAAGCTCAGAACAAATTCTTTTGGTTTAATTTTTGAAGTACCTCTTCAAGGAGGCTTGACCATGAAAGACAGGTCCAGGTTGCAAAGACCCACCCCACATTGATAGGTGACAATACAAACACCCCATATTTGCACGTCATGTTTCAAAGAGTAAAGGAGCTCTATCTATTGGCCCAGCTCTAAAAGTGATCAGAATAGCAACCTGCCTAGCTAATCCAGTCTCATTGCAGTTATAAGCTTGTAGAAGCCAGTAGTTGTTGATGCACCTACTAATCAGCACCTGTAATTAAGCTCCAAAAGGAAAAGGTCATAAACCTATACCATGAAAAATTAGGCATTGGCTGGGTTCGTGAGAGACTACCGTTCCAACAAGCTGGTGGGCAGGTACCTAAGAAGGCACACAAAAAAAAAAAACTGATTAGTGAGTTTAACATCAATATGCAGCTGGCCAGATCTCAGTTGCATTAAGGCCTTTTCGGAACTCTCTTCGTGATTGAGTAGTGTTAATCTTGTACAGTACATTATACCTTTATGACGAAGAAGCTTTTTTCCAGCAAGTTGTCTCCCTTCAAGCTCATGTAAATAATGCTGAAGCCCTGGAGAGTTTCCCGGGTATCTAATTAGTAGATATCCATGAAACTTGCAGCTGTTCTTTCACCTCAGGATATATATTCACAGCTCCCTGATAGACATTGAAAATGTAGCTCGTGGGTAATAAAAAAGTTTAACCCCAGCGAGAAAACTAATTCATATACGATTGTAGGAGCATCTGGGCACCATGGCAAGCTCCCCGGTTATATCACGTTACCTGACAGTTCCAGACCTCCCTAATGCCCTTTTGCACGTTCCTGATAGCTGGTTGGCTGACCCCATAGCTCACCCGCTTCTATGCCCCAAAACCCGTAAATTAGCGCTGCAATACGATGAGTTATGTCGCCTAACGACCTCCAGCGCTTCCCGCCGGTTACCTATTCCAATGGGTTTTGCCCAAAGAGTTTGTCATGGACCGGCCACCCGACTTAGCGGCTCGTTCAAACCCGACACAACAATGGGTGGTGGTTGCCAGTCGGGCGGTCATGTCCGGCAAGCAACTGATCGTCTCATGATCAGGTGGATTCAAAAGTGTTCTAGATAGTGAAGCTGGGGAACGGCAAGTGTGATGGGGATCGAAAAGTGTTGTAGATAGGGAAGTTGGGGAACGGCAAGTGTGATGGGGATCTTCGATCAAACATAGAATTACTCTAGGGGAAATTAGCAAGTGAGAATGACCTCCGACCTTATAGATCCAGGGAATATATTCCAATGATAATCGAATGGGAAACAGAGCATCTGGAATGATTGGACCTAAGTGTCCACTGTAGACATACATGAAGGTCGAGAAGCAGCTTGTCTGTAGAAGGAAGCGAAAGTTGCCGGAGGTGTCAAAGTAGTCGTGAAGCAGGGCTGAGGAGAGCAGCGAATTCGAACCAAACGTCTCCTGCAGTCTATAACCGGTGCGTTTTGCACATTGTATACTTTTAATATCCATTTTATCTGTTATAAGTCCCCTGTATTGTGAACTAGAGCGCGCTTGAGCGCTCTGGCGAGTTGAGGTTGAATGAGAGTTTTGCGTGCGCGTTCTGGTGGTTTGCATCTGAAAAGTGAGTTTTATTCGCTGTTGTAAAGTAGAGGTGCGCACATTGGCGCTTTGGTTTTTTGATTGCATTTGAAGGAGAGTCTTAGAGCGATGTCATGCGATTCTCCGCAATGTCACATGTTTAGGATCTGAAAAGCTGTGCATGTTTCATCCCTTCTAATAACTCGTGCTCGTGGTGTCTTACAGCTGCATTTGTTTTCAGTTTGAGATAAGTACTTCAGTCGATTCTCTCTGCATTTGCCCCAAGCTGTCGTTCGTAGGTACATCGAAGTTTTCTTTTGCGCACCAAGTTATTGCATGAACTATAAGCTCTACATTTGCGATGTCATGAGCCATCAAAGTTTTTACTTTCCTACCACATGTGTTATTGCATTAACTGCATATGCGCCATTTGCGATCTCATGGGACGCTGCATAACTGCTCGTTTATTTCTTCGTTTGGTTGTATTATTTAGCAGATCCTTGGGTGCGTAGATGGAACTAAGTTGGGTAGGGGAAATGGACAAAAGTCTCGAGAAACAATTAGAGACATGTCTAGAGTGTGTTTGCATAGTGAGCGGGGCGAGGGGCATTGGTGTGGCGCCACATGTCAGACCTGCAACTCAACCAGATATCATGACTGGAAAGAAATTTCACAATAGTGCAAATTAGCTATGAGATGGTCAGCTACTGACTTGTTGAAATTTGTGGTGGGACGGCACTGCTGTTGCAGTTTCTGTGACAATGGCAGGAAGAGATGAACCCAACCACCTGGAGCTGATCGTGACACAGCCTTCGACCTTGCCCGTTATGATCTGCGAGGAGTATCCAATGGCGGAAAGAGATGAACCCAACCAGGAGCTGACACAGCTGCCTGCTAAGGTCTCGCCAGTTATCTGCGAGCAGAATCCAGCAAGCATCCACCAATTCGCTTCACACCTGGTGGAGGATGCCGCAACCAGGGTCCAGCTGATCAAACTTTCTGACACCTCCTCCCCTGCTGGGTGCTTGAACAAAGGTAAAGACGTTTGCCTGTCTTTCAAACATTGCGCAACAGTTGCAACAGTTGAACGAACTTCAGCATCTCTGCTGGAGAAAATGAAGCCGCGGGCTCAGTCTCTGAAAGCTAAAGGTATCTTGGTAAATGAGCCCCGTTTTTTGAAACGGAGCAGGAATCCTTACACTGGCCTGATTACTCCGGTTGCAAAGGATTATTCCACCTCTTACAGCAACCATATCTATCTCAAGGCAAAGAAAATGAAGATGGCCACATCATCCCCCTTGTCCAACCTCGCTGAATTGCCATGCGAAAAGTTCATGCGTCCGGCTGACCCCAAGATTTCTCCTCGCAACAAATTAGGGGGCATCAACTGCATGACATCTCAAAACACTGAACTATCTATCAGCAGTAGCAGCAGTTCAGAAGATGACTTTGAAGGGGGATTTGGAGCAGATGAATTCTACAGTGGTACTTTTCTTGACAGTGACTCTGACGATAACAAAGACACTGGTCACAGAAACAGCAGCGTTAATGGGGACGACTTCCTCAACGACTTGCAGCAGGGGATTAATATTCCTCTGAATTCTGCCGGTTCTAACGAGAATCAAGATGGGCCAGTGCAGATGGAGGTGGAGAATCACATCCTGCCGGGTCCAAATAACATCCTCTGTCGGGCTCTCAACACCCTCCTGAAGAAGCTCAATCTCAAGCCGCTTGCATAAGGACATGTCCTGGATCAAGCCTCAATGCCTCGTGAGGAGTTCCTTATAAACATCCATAAATAAATACATTCTAGCTCACGATGCCATCAAATTAATGGTGAGGTAACTTGTTGCCATTTATTTGTGCAGGTTATCGTAAAGTGTCATGTTTGGTTTTTTTCTTTAGAGCTTCTGATCAGTCAAGTTGCAGTAGAAGTTCTATTGCTTATATCATTTTCAGTTTTGCAAATGCAACTGTGTTAAGTATTGGCTGAAGTGAAATAAAGCAATGCAAAACGCAAATGTTTTTAAGTACTGGCTGAAATTAAATAAAGCAATTTACTGTGCACCATGTTTGAATTTTTTTGCTTTACTACAAATTCTAGCTAGCTAGTTAGTTCAAGTATGTTTGCCTCTATTTTTTGTTTAATTCATGACTAGTGGTAGCTCATGAATAGTGGAATCAGTTTCACACTGATTTTTTATAGACTTGAGTTCTTGTAGGCTTGCAAGCATGTAAGTTTTCTGACAGATAGAATACATATATTTTCCATTTCCACATGAAACAGTTTAGCTTAAATGGATTGAAGTTGCTAAATTCATGTGAATTCATGCATTACCTTCTTTATCCTACTCCAAGTTCTTTGTAATGTTTGGAAATGTAATTAACTGTTCAAATATCAACACACAATCTAGTTCAAGTAACTGGATTTGACCTAATGATAATTTGACATACAAGTGAGATTCCAAAAGCTTTGTGGATGTATGGCAGTGGATATGAAGCAATTGTAGCTGTTCAAATATCAGGTCACAAGTTGTTCAAGTAACTGCAAACCCATTGTGAGAATTTTACATGCTTAAGAAAGATTGGAAGCCCTGTGCACAAGATGTGCGACATTGAATATGAAGCAATGCAGGGACATTGAAAAATTATGGTTTGGTATTTGTTTGTTATTAGGCTCTGGGTCCAGTTGTTAGTTTTTTGGTGTTGAGCTCCCTCCTGAACCATCTCCAGAGGTTGTGGAAATTTTTCTGAGTTAAAACATTTAGAGTTCACTTGGGTGATTCTTTTGTGAGATCCATGATAGAGAGATGGGCCATCACCTTAGCACAGGCAAGATACACTGAGTCTACCATAGGCTAGCTTTACAATGGTAATTAAGGTTTATCACCAACGCATGTTTATCATGACTATTTAAGAACTTGTTCATGAAGACCACTACTCTTATGCTCATTGTCAAATGAGTACATACCTTATAAGCCATGGGTGAGCTATCACATCAACAGATCATCAAACATTTCACTTTATGGATCAATGCACTACCCTAAAATCACATTGAATTGCATTTTGAGTTGTACAATGAATTGGACTGTTCTTTTAAAAATAAATTAATATTAAGACGCTTTTCTTTCAATAAAAATCAGGACTATAGCAAAGAACCAATATCACTGCGAGTCATTCTGTATACACACACACACACACACACACACACATATTGCTTATTGTATCTTTGCAACATCCATTAAAGATTTTGAAGTACAGGCTTTATTGGGCTGTGGCACTAGTGTGCTATTTCACATTTTCTCACACTGGAAATGTTACTTTCATAGTTTAAATTGGTTAGTGGCAAACTAATTTATGTGTCCAAAAACTCTTGCATGTAGTATGTATACGTAAGTTGTCATTGTGAATTGTAGAGTAGCTATGGATGCATTTAGAAGGTTAGCATCTAAGGAAGGGAGCAAGGGACCGCCACATGTACCCACTTCCTCCAACATGAGCCAATTTATGAGACCATAATAGGATGTGTTGCAGCTGGATATACAGTTCTGAGTGTCAAAGAGACAAAATTGAAGATTCTTTTTTCAAGGTATTATCCTATTGAAGGGTAGGATGGTGAAAGCCCCAAAGCTTATGGATTTTTTCATCAGACCTTGAAATTAAAATTCCTGCATGAATCACACTTGAATGGAATATAAGGCCTGCTAAACGCGCCCAAGTGTTGTACCACTCATAGAAGCTAACACTGAGGTCTCTTTTGACCTCCATGTTTTTAGTTCATGAACACTAACTTTTGCGTTGATATCATGTAATCAATATCATGCAAGATGGGCCATGCCTGAACATTTTCCTCCCTTGAAAGAAATATAGACAATTCATAGAATTTTCAAAATTTTATAGGGCAACTACTTTATATTCGAATTCAACTCGCTTACCAAACCATTTTCATAACAAGCATGTTCTTGAATTTTCCATTTTTCTGGTAGGTTTGTATATGCAATATATGTCTCGTATCTATTGTGTAGCATGTGTAGCTGTTCACCTGCAAAACTGGGCATTACATTATTCCATCAGTTCAACAAAGCTAGTAAAGATTTTGTGACCCATCACCCACCAGTGTGCCATCCGTTGGAAGCTGTTATGACTCAGCTGTGGATGAACCATGACTGAGTTGTACCACCTTGGTAACACATCCTGTAAACCCTCTAGATACTTACATCTCACACTACTTAGGTAACTACCTATGTAAGTATATGAGCATCAATACATAAGAAGGTAGGGAATTTAAGTGGTACTGACTACATGTTCCAGTAGGTAAGTAGGTGATCAGGTACTTGGTGGCTACTAGATACATGTTGATAATTAGTACATATCTATCCATGAAGTAGCAAGTTAGCTATGCAACAGAAATATACCGAAAAAGTGCTTTGGACCATCCATACACCATCCATCCTGCATGGTGTGCCGGTAGGTGTATTGTAGTTAGCTATGGGACAGTAATAATTTTCCTGTCCATACACCATCCATCTTGCATGGTGTGCCGGTGGTACTTGTTTGACAAGCTGGCCTGCCAACCCTAGGGCTGAGGTGTTCCTGGCATAATGCGGCCCCAAGGCTGGAGGCTGAGGACCCATTATTTGGGAACCACCCCACCTCAAAGCTGATGTCCAGCATAACCAGCCAGATATCATGGGAAAAAAAATAAAAGACTAAAGGACGCATTTTCAAAGCAAATTGCCAGCAGAAATCACACAGGTTTTTATGACCTATGAATCAGCTAAGACCCGAACCAGCCTTCAATCTTATCAATATCGATTAAGCACTGTGCATTAAAAGGCACATATCTAATACCTGTACACTCCTGATCTCAAGAAAAGTTATGATATATTCTGGATGGATCCTTTTGGAAACTAACTATTTATGACCTCCAAACTATATGAACTTAGGTGCTCCAAGTTTTTGGCAGAAGAATATTTCCTGTTTTTGAGTGAAAGAAAATTAAACACTACTTTCCTATATGGTCAATGAAATGGGAAGAGATCTAGAGATTTGAAAATCAGCTAAGCATGGGCAAACCCAATGTCAAACTGTTCTTCAAGATTGACATTATTTTCAACAAAGCTTAGTAGCATGTTGTCCTGGAGTAGATCCAACTTGTAACGATAGCTTGTGTGCTCCTGTCTATTTGTAGTTGCTAGCCACCTACCTGTACGTCTGTAGCTATTGTCTGAAGCTTTAATGCAGTTTCAACCACTTCTCTTTCAGATCAGTCAAGGTTGAGCTACGGAGGTATGTCCCCATGATGTTAAGTCTCGCCAAATATTCTAGATCCAATTAAGAAAAATAATATGGACCATATAATTTGCTAAACAATTAAACTGTTCAATGTCGATATTGAATACAAAGCTGCAAAGAAGGATTCAATAAGGTAACTATACTTAGTGAGAATTAATACATCATGACCTTCATGACCATAACTAACTGCAATAATTTGAACGAAATTCTTGATGGTGGATGATACATCTGAACTCTACGCAAACTTCAATATTATCAGCTACATGTGCATCCCACAAAAATGCCAAGATTGAAACATTCACGATTTCTCTTGTTACATTTTCTCTTAATTATGACCTGGCAATTTTTCATAAAAGTATGAAAAAAGGATTTTTTTCAAAATCTTGGAGGTGCAAAGTATCTTGAACTATAAGAAAATGGTTTGTAAAATTTCAGCTTGAGGTTTAGGCTCTTGGGTAACACACACAAGAGAAACATAAAAGTGATTAGAAATTGCCTGTATTCAAAGGAATTTTCATTGAGAGATGCTGCGGTGACTTGATACAGTTGCAACAGCATTCCCATTTGGGTACACATGCATTGATGGTTCTGAGTTAACTGCAGGAATTATTAGGTTTGGCCCCTCTCAATCTGGAGAAGTGCCTAGTTCTGGCATGGACCCAGCAATGGGCCGGCATAATCTTGTTTTGTCCTCCAGGTTGCACTCGTTACAACGCTCGATTAATTCCACATTGCTTCAATCACGTACAGCGCTTCCATCAGCTAGCGCAATGCTGACTGTATCATGCGCGCTCCATAGCGCAATGCTGACTCTAGAGTCAGTCATCGGTACTATTGTCACACCTACTGCAGTAATTTCCCCATTACCCCAACTTCAGTGCATGATTCGGACGCCTAGAGGCATCACCGCGGCCTGTACCATGATCTGAAACGGCATTGTACGCATTCGCATGCACAATCATCGGCAACGTGCCCATTCGGACGCACAATGGTCCAGCATCTGGTCTGAACTTCCCTGGTAGATAAATAAAAGCTTCTACATTAGTCCTGCTAGAATGCTTAGCTCATTCAAGAAAGGAAAAGTTGCCTAGCATCTCTTCTAGAATATATTGTAGCCAGGGACAATTCTAGGAGTTCGAGCATGAGCAGACTTAGGGCGAGTGCAAATTCAATTCTGCTAATTAGCTGCATGGTCAACCTACAAATAGAAAGTGTGTGATAGCAGCTCACTAAATGACTAAGCTCACATACCAAAATAACCGCATGCAGTTGTAGTCACTGGTCATAATCCTTATCATATCCTTTATCTTGTGAAAGGTTTTGATTTCTTCGCACAAAAGAAGTCACAAATGGTACAATATAAGTACTTATTATAAATATGTCAACCATCAGCGCTTTCGAACCTCTTGACGATGGTGCTCTAGTAGCCAGGACGTTAATACCTCTCGTTTGAGAAATTGTCGGGTAGAAGTACACAACTATTTCCTTTTTTTAAAATCAAAAAAGAAAAATTTAGTGTCAAAGACGAAAGAAACAACCAGACCAGAACGACATAATTTCATGGCAGATGAATTTTGGGTTGGCATTTCAGTACAGTGAATGGGCTTCTCAGGGTGGATTAAAAGAATACTTTCAACATATACTTCCATACCACAATTTTTTTGGATGTGCAAATTTTTCAGTAGTTCTTTTTAAGGTCCAATATCATGTCATCTATAGTCGACAATTCTCACGCAGGTCACATACTCTAGTCTCTAAGAATTCTCACTGTAGGCCTAAGGTTGGTTTAATTTTATAATATATATGGTCTCCATGCACTCTATTTTGGCTCCTTGAGAAACCTGTACAATTCTTTCAACCTGAATTAGTTCCCATCTTTGGTTCAGGCAACAAAGTCTTATTTAGATATAGGTACTTAAAACCAGCTTCACTAGAACCTTCACACCACCTAGGCTTTGATAGGCCAGTAGGGCGCGTGACCTTCAAGCTATATATATAGCATTCTTTTGAATGAAACCCACAAGTTCACTGAACCAGAATTCAGCATGGATTTTAGACTTTAGTGCAAGTCTCGCCTAATTTAGAGAAAAGGCTCCAAAAATTATCTCAAATTAGATATCACATGAATAAGGAGAATTTTGCCTATCTATTATTTGGGTTCTCTAAGAGATTTAATGGCATTATGTCTCTCTCTTGTAAGCAGATGGCCAATCATAAATTACGTGAATATTGGTAAGTAAGGCTCATGAGAACCAGCAGATGGTATGGTTAGGTGATGGAGAGGCACACAAGAAAGTGCTGTATGTGTTCGTTTCACGAGCGGTGTTTTCTTTTTTCAATTTTGTGATGTAGCCAAATTGGTGATCATCAACAAGAAGATTTAGCCAAATTTTGCTATAGACCAAAACAAAGTTGAAATTTCTATAAATCCTTTTAAATATGACTACCTGTTAGAACCTGTTGTAGAAATCTGGCGATTAAAAAGAAAATCGAAATCTGGCGGATTTCTACCTGGCCTTTTTTTCCAGAAAAATCCTTTGTATGTGTGGAAATCATATTTCTGAGCTCGAATAAATACTAAAATTAGTCTCCCTGAGAAAAACACTTGTGCTGTAGGATGAACTGCAGAAATTAATGGGGTTGAAGAGCCACCACAAATGGTCGTGCAACGTGCTCAGGCGCCTGGTTACAGATAGATGAAGTCTTAGAGAAAAGTATAAGTACACTTTAGTTCAATGTCCCTTCAAGGTTAGCATAACTGCAAGGCAAGTAACAGCAAGCAGGCCCTGCCCCTGTATGGAACCTCATGACCTCTGTAGGGAACACTATAAACTGCTTGAGGCACATAAAAAGGTACGCTGCACTCTCCATCGTCTTGATGTGTTTTTGCCGTGTTCTTTAACTCTTGGTTATAACTCACATCTGTCGATCATCAGCGTCCCTCTCAATCTAATTAAGTTTCGAGCATCTCTCTCTCAATGGAGTTCTTTCATGAAAGCCACTGGTTCTTTAAGGTTTTTCGAATTACCAGGACTGGCAATTCTTCGATTCTGATTTTTTTCAGAGAACCAGAACTAGTGGTTGTCTGATTTGGAAATGTTAGAAAAACTGGAATGGGCAAAACTTCTTTACAGATTCAAATAAGAGGACAACACTGGTTTGGAATTTGGAACCATGTTGGGAGGTTATAACAAACATAAACATACCTCCAGTGGTTATAGGATGGTTCGTAAGGCTCATAACTGCAGCTATTCTTAAATTTTAGCTCAAATATGAAACCATAGTTCTTAAAAATGTGGAAAAAAAAAATAACTGCCTAGGTATAAAATTGTGGGTTGCATCTACTTTTAATATATATAAGCAAGTTTTGGAGTAATGTTGAGCGGTTATGAGAAACAGGAACAGACACAGCGCCCTGGCTGCTATCATGGTGGTTCTTAGGGTTCATAACTGTGGTTGTCAAAAAAAAAAAAAACTGTTCAGATTTTCACAATTTTGTGAGGTTGGTGGACTCACAATCATCCACAATAGGACTTTGCCAAATTTGGCTACAGGTTGGAAAGGAAACTTGTAGAATTTTTTTGGAACCCCATTATATTTTTGTGACATACTAGAACATATAGTCTAAATCTGACAGTTTCAAATTTATTTTCCTCAAAATCTGGCAACAATGGGTCATTTTTCCCCAAAAAGTCCTTTATATCAGTGATCACCTTTCTTTTTGTTGCACAAAATGATAAAATTTCCCCACCAAAAAAACACTGACCAGTTCAGATATGCAACCCTGGTTCTCAAATTTGTGAAAAAAATCAAATTACCAGGTCTATATGACCACAGTCCTTTGAGGTTTTTGAAATTCTTGGAACAGCCAATCTTTTATTCTGATTCTTATTTTTTTTAAAGCACAGCCAGAACCAGCAAACTTTCTCTGATTTTTAAATATTTAAAAACGGGGGCACCACAGTTATTAGAAAAATTAAATACCCGCCCAACAGTGTTTTGGAGTTGTTGTGCATTTACAAGATCCAATTCTCTCATTAGTATTACTAATCATAATATGAACATGAAATAATTAATTCATGCCTGAGCTGCAATGTCCATTAATGATAATGGTCATATGAAATGAACTATAGTTGTTGGTGACTTATGATGGGGGCCTTATGAAATCATGTCCACATTTTTTTGTCTTTAAACACCATGCCACTATGCATCCAAACCTAATTTATCACAAAATTGCCAGCTGTAGCCAAATGTGGCATAGTGACAGAATATATATTTTTTTTTAAAAATCTCTAAATGGCCAAAAAATTTCACAAAAAAAAATACTGGCCTGAGGTAGATAGTTCAATATTTTGGTGAAGCTGGTCATAAGGTTTTTCTTTTTGTTTCAGTTATACATCAAGAAAGGAAAGTGTTGGGAGCTAGTAATATCCAGAGCTAGTAAATGGGACGGGTTGGGAATGTGTTTGTGATGCATCAAGATACTAATTGAATGGCAGATTGGGGAGTGAAGTGGAGTAAACTTTCCTTCACTGCCCTTTTTACTGAGGCATAATGTATTGATTTTAAATTCCCAATTGGTTGAATGGAGTGGAAGAATCCAAGTTGATATGTGATGTGTACCAGTGATTATTTTTTAACTTTCAGATGTTGGGTCATTGGCTAGCATCTCAAGGGGGAATTAGCTTCAAACAGTGACAGGTTTTTAGAACTTGTCTAAACAGCAAAAGAAAACTAGTTAAGAAACAGCTACCAAACTAACAGCAGAGTCTAAATGTGATGAAAAGATTTTCCAGAAAAAAAATCGTCAAATTTTGGTAATTTTAAAATAAAAAAAACCACAGGAATATTTCAGAATTTCACACACAAAAGAAAACACTGATTTGTATATAAGAAAGGACCTGCCTGGGAGCTTCATCTTCCAGTTTTGCTGTAGTTTGTGTGGGCACAAACTTTTTTAATTGGGAGTGGTCACACTACAATTAAAAGATTGTTCCTCAACTTATTCAATAAATCTTGCTCAAATTTTACATGCATGCTATATAGCACTATTACCTATCTAGATGTCAGTGGGATGTCTGTTACATGTCGCTAGGCATTTGGATTATATTCGAATGGTGTCTGGTTGTTTTAGAAATAACATGGTTTTACTTCATCACATCAGTTCATTATAAATTTGACTCTTTCCCTAATTTAGTAAAGGCCTAAAAGGTGTAGGCTATGGTCTTTTTCTCCAATTTTTTTAATTGAAGATTTGACAATTTTTTTCCAAAAGATAGCAACATTATTCAAATTTACACTATATATATATATTTCTCAATTTTTTTTGCCTAATTAATAGGTTGCAAGGCCTTTTCTATACGTTTCAACTTTTCCCAGCGATCTGCAACACTGAGATGAGGGTGGCAGAAAGAAATGCTACGCTCAAGGTCTGAAGGTCTGAACTGTTAGGCGTCTGTTGCTTTGTCTCCCACTTTAGCTTTGTATCAGAAGACAACCAGAGTTTTTTTTCTAAAGACAGGTGTACACTGGTTGAACTCTTCCATTCCTTGCACCACTTTTCTTTCCTTTTCTCCCTCTCACTACTCTAAAAATTCTTTGTTTTTATGTTTGATCTTTCTTTTGCTTTGTAAAATAATTAGCCTGGGGATCATCCAATTTGGCTTTCACGACACATTTGTTCCAATCATGCAAATTTATTTTTTCTTTAGGTGATAACTTCCCATTCCATCAGAACTGTTGTTGCATATCTCGTAAAAGGTTTTTTTCTTAATGAATTAATTACGATATTTGTGGCCATAAAGGTTTATGAGGTGGAATTAGTCCTATCCTACAAATTGCATTGTCTCTCGTGTCATAATGAGTGGTCGTGTCACCTATTTGGTATTTATGATCGTTAATCCATTTTTTAGGTAATGATGTAATAATTTCCCCGCCATAATTTTTATTGTGATGCAACTCAACTTTTTGTTTGTTGAATTTGAACCATTGATAAAATTGTGTCCTTCCACCAATTATTCTTCTTGGTATTGTACTTGGCAAGATTTTATTTTTGTCTTGGGTGATTATTGTGATTATAGTGACCGTAATGATTGTATTTCAGTAAGCTTTTAATTTATTGACACTAACCAATGTTATATCCTCATTAGTTAATGTGCTTAATTGTACAATGTTATTATTTAAGCATTTTTTATTCGAAACATGCCAGTTCATGGAAAAAGGAATTTTCCTTCAATTTTGGGATGCTTTGGAAGCCACAACACCAAATCTCCATATTCAAATCTCTTTTTTAAAATTTCATCATCCTTTTGATGTTTTCTGATTATTTGGATGTAATCAATGTTTTCTACTTCTATAATTCTTTTTTCATCAAACATAACTAAATCTTCCATTTGTACTAACAATGCATTCATCCAACTTCCATCTTTTTCAGCAAGTGTTCAATTGGTTGGAACTATGAATTCGGTAGGTAATAATGGCATCAACCCATATACAAATTCGTATGGTGTATGTTATGTGGAGACTTTATATGCACTTCGGTAAGCCCATAATGTGGTAGGTAGCATTACATCCCAATCATTTTGGTTAGCATTCACCAACTTAGTTAATATTTGTTTTAACATCCTATTGGTGGGTTCTACTTGACCATTTCCTTGAGGGTAATAGTGATGGATTTATGATGTGTAATCATAAATTCTTACACTAATAATTCAATCAAACTATTTATAAAATGGCTTCCTTGATCACTAACCAAGTGGGTAGGACAACCGAATCGTGTAATAATGTTTTCATAGAAGAACTTTGTAGTGTTCCTGGTTGTATTACCTCATAACGCTTTCGCTTCCACCCACTTTGTTGTGTAATTTGCAACAACTATAATATATTGATTTCTAGTATAACATGATGCAAGTTTGATTGGTCCCATGGGTCAAACACATGTAATTAAAAATCAAAAAAGGCATCAGATGTTAAACATAATTAGTAAAAATCAAAAAAAAAAATTAATTACCATTTATAACCATAGTATCATGGCAAATTAATCTTTTTTCCCTTATATGTATGTCAAGGAACTTAGAGTAAAAAATCATTTGATCCAAGATTAAATTTTGGTTTTAATTTAAGACGTTTAAAAATGTACACCTACTACATCAGATGGGATTAATTTTGCAAAGGTGATGCATTCCCAAGCTCCTCAAGGGACTCAAATGTGAATCTAAGATGAAAACAACGGAAGAGTAGGAAGTTGGGGCACGTTCCCTAGCTCGCAACATTTCAGGGGTAGAGGGGTGTGCTGGAGCTCCGGGATGGGATTAGGAAGATTGACAAACACTTCAATCACTCACACAGACCTACACAAATCAAACAACCAGTTGGTTAATACATAGTTGGAGCACTTTTGGTGCTAAGATGAGCCACTGGCAAACTCAGATTCACAAGACTTACTACGGCCTGAACTTGGGGGAAGCCACCACCTTCCCTTTATACTATACTATATGCCTCTCCATGAAGCCCACATCCAAATGGCATTTTGTCCCAGGACTCCCAAGTGGAAGTCTCGAAATTCCTAAACTTGGGACTCTCACAACTTTGGGGGCCCAAAATTTTGTGTGCAGACCTTCAATTGAAATGAAGTTTAAAACAAAGTTGTAACCCTAGTCGAAAGCTTTCCAACAGTATGTCGCACGTCACCTGCACGTATGAAAATCAAGGCAATTCCTGACTTTTGATGGTCAAGAGTCAAATTGTCAATTTGACTCCCAGCCCTTCTTTTGGCCATAACTTGTGCTTCAGGTGTCCAAATGGGTCATTCAAGCCCATTTTAGACATCTACGTTCCAAGAGATTTCCAATGATATAAAGAACATTTCAATTCAATGAATTTCAACCCCTGCAATCACCCTCTGAAAATTCGAAAGTCCATTGGGACTCCAATTCCCAAAATGGGAATTCATTTGGGAGTGTGAGGGTTCATTCCTTCACACTCTTTTGCGCTCGCAAGAGCATGAAATGTGACTCCCGGGCTCACTCTTGGCCTACACCCTCGCAAGCCCTTGCCTTGGTTGCGAGCCTAACCTTAAACCCTAAACCCTAACCTTAATAACCTAATATAAGTATTGCATTGAACCTTAACCCTAACACCCCAACACAAGAACTTGAGTTGTGAACCCTAACCCTACAAATTGTATTCCATTTAAACCTTAACCCCAACACCCTAACAAATGTACTCCATCCATTTGAACCCAAACCCTAACAATCTAACACAAGTATTCCATGTGAACCCACCCTAACACCCAAACACAAAATACTCCATTTAAACCCTAACCTTAATAGTTGTAAGTCTTATAGATTTCAATGTACAAACTTGGATTTCTAATTTCAAGCTATGGCCAAGTAATTGACCATAATTCTAGTGCCAAAGAAAGCATCTTTACTTATTGAAGTGCTAATTATCCTTGAATTTTCTGGTACTAGTGATGG
>Ga0209611_10003134_pt1 | contig 28888 bp, 34 predicted proteins | sample S1TSphgellanicum_3_FD_187693 | JGI IMG/M metagenome (GOLD analysis project Ga0209611, IMG submission 187693) | Host-associated microbial communities from peat moss isolated from Minnesota, USA - S1T2_Fc - Sphagnum magellanicum MG (SPAdes) (version 2) | ecosystem: Host-associated > Plants > Peat...
AGTTCCATCCCTCACCATCATTCGCGCCGCCTCTTTCCTGCACTCCATAACACCCTTACCAAGATAAAAGCCTCCCCATGCATTATTTGCAACAGTAATGGAGAGATTCTAGCTGCAAAAATGACAACTAATAAAACAAAAAACAAACCTCAAAAACATGTTGTGTTCACACCAGTGAGGTGACCTATTGTTTGGTCACATATGTAACCCCTCCGTTCTTAAAAAAAGCTAAGACCCTTAGCTTCACTCAATCTGGTTGAACGTGATAGATTTGAAGATCCTTACGAGATCTTTCCCATTAATGTCCATCAGCATCCTGGATGATGCAAATTCTACTGCCTTCTTCAAGATCAAAGTTCCCCTTCCCATCTGCATGCCCAATGAATTAGTATGGACCTTCCCAGCTAGCAGCCAAAGCTTTCTTCTTTCCTGGTTTCTTCATTTTAACCATTGTTTCACCTGCAACCAGACCTTCAAAAGTCTGCTTACCTTTTCTGCCATCATAGGTCTTCTTTTGTTTCTTCTGTGCTTGTTCCACATTGAGCAAGACATTCTCGTGGATGCTTGCTATAAGCTTCACCTTCTGTAAAAACTATGATGCAGCAACTTCAACATCAACATCGTCATCAGTCATAGCAGTTAGAGCGTGCAGGTAATTGTCTGCCCTGAGATGAGGTGTGCGACCAATCAAACTCATGAAGGGTGAAAACTTGGAGCTAGCCTGGATCCCACATCTGTATCCAAACAATATCTTAGCCAGATGTTCGTCCCAACAATCTACGTTTCCTAGTGTTGCAGCAAGAACGGTAATGTCGTGTTTAATAGTCTTGATCAAACGCTCCGCCATCCCGTTACACTAAGGCCATTGGGGTGTAGTGTGCTGATGTTGGATGCCGTAGTCCTTGCACATAACATCGAATTCTGCAACCCATTCTCCACCATTGTCAATAAGCACAAACTTGGGGACTCCATACTTACAGATTATGTCATTTTCCAGAAACCTGGCCGTAATCTTAGCACCATGATCAATAACTGCCTTTGCCTCGCACCATTTAGAATAGTGATCGATGGCCACCAAAATGTACTTGTTTCCTGACTTGGTTTCAAGCAATGGTCCTGCAGTGTCCATAGCCACTCTATGAAACAGATCACAAATGGGTATATTCTTCAACTCTTCATCTTCCGAGCGTATACTCCCCATCCTTCTCACCATCTAACACTGTTGACATACCTTCACAACAGTCTTCACATCCTCAATCCGATTATGCCAAAAGTACCTCCTACATATCTCAGCCAGAGTTATTTCTTCTCCAGAATGCCCTAGGTCTTTATGCATTCGGACCACTAGTCCCATGCGGTCTTCTGGCCTTGGTACAAGTAACCCCTTGAAATAAAGTGACTGATCCTGCCAGTGGTAGTTCAACATTCTTTTCCTTGCTCTCTTAGCTTCCATAGGATCAACAGTGTCTGGTAGCATGCCTCCCTGCAGTAAATCCATGTAGGTTACATCCTCCCATATGTCTTAGTGCCTTGTGCCTGCTCCCCACTCATCCTCTTCATCGGAACATGTAGGAGCCAAGTCATGTTCACCAGATTCAAACAATTGTTGAGCTGCCAACACGAACTCCAATTATTGTTGCTTGTCATAGTACTGGGGCCTCCTTCTCTTCAGCACCACTCCCACATTATCGTCCTGCATAAGCTCACCCCCCATTGCAATTTCTGCCTCATATGGGACAAGTTCCTTGGGATGGTTTTCTTCTAATATAACGTCAACCAGATACAGCTGCTGGCTACCAACATAATTACAGTGGTTGATGCCAAAGCAACACGCATGATGTTGTACACATTCCTTGTCCTTTCTCCTGACACCGAGCCATTCTGTTTCTTTGCCAATCTGAACAAAAAGAGTCTCCCCTTCTCCTCTAGGTGTGTCAGTTAGTGTATTTCCAATGTCTTGGATCTCTTCACTGAAATCATCATCATCTGTGGCTGGTCCAACTAGATTCCTACTCAAAGCATCGACGTTCGTATGTCTGAGTCCTGGTCGGTGGATTATCTTAAAACTGAAATCATGTAACATGTCTACCCACCTGCCTCTCCTGCCATGCACATCAGACACGGTGGCCAACCATTCTAGAGGTTTGTGATCTGTGCGTAGAATGAAATGATTCCTGTGCAAGTACTGCCTGAAATGCATGATGCCCTAGATTAGTGCGTAGCATTCCCCTTCCATGGGATGGAATCTTCTCTGTGCTTTTGTCAAGCTTTTACTGGCATAAGCCACCACCTTCTCAAATCTTCCTTCTTTCTGTGACAGTATAGCTCCAACACCTCTGGGTGACCAGTCAACGTCCAGACAAAATGTTCTCTTGAAATCAGGTCGTGTGAGTACAGGCGCGTCCACCAGCGCTGCCTTTAGTTCCTGGAATGCCTGTTGACAGCCCATATCCCACACAAAATTAACATCCCTTTTGGTCAACTCAAACAGAGGAGCTGCCAGTCGCGAATAGCCTCGGACATAATTCCGGTAATACCCTGTCAGACCTAAGAACGACTTGACGTTTGTAACTGTCTTAGGTTGCAAAAAATGCAGAACTGCCTCAATTTTGCCAGGATCTGGTTTGGTGCCCAACTCACTAATGACATGGCCCAGAAATGTAATGTTTTTTGCAACAAAGCAACACTTGTTTGGGTTCTGTTTGAAGTTTACTTTCCTGAGTTTATACAGCACTACACCCAGATGTTGAAAATGTTCCTCCCAACTTTTGCTGTGCACATTGAGGTCATCAACGAATACCTTCAGGAATTTGCTACCCAAGTCCTTAAAAACCTCCGACATAGTTCTGGTAAACGTACTCGTTGCATTCTTGAGGCCGAATGGCATGACTGTCTAGTCATACAACCCGGTTTTAGTAATTAAAGTTGTCTTCTTCATGTCTTTTGGAGCCATTTGAATTTGCCAGAAGCCAAATTGCAAGTCTAAGGCACTGAACCATGATGAGTTTCCCAATTGATTAATCACATCCTCCACGAATGGCATTGGAAATGAATCCCGATGTGTTTGTGCGTTGAGTGGTCGATAGTCTCCACAGAAACTCATGTTCCCATCCTTTTTCATTGGTAGAGTTACCCAACATGCATACTCAGAGCTACTGGGCTTCATCTTGCCCAAATCAACCAGGACATCAATTTGCCTCTTCTCTTCTGCCTCTTCCCAGTAGGATAATCGACCAGGAGATGCTTTGCAAGGTGGGAACCCTTGCATATCCACAAAATGTTCCCCAATAGTGCAACAACCTAGTTCACCCTTGTTCCAAGCAAAAACATCTTGGTACCGCTCCAGAACTCTCCAGAATTGTTGTCGTCTCTCTTCCTCCAAGCTGGTGTCAATCCTGATTTGTTGACAGATCTCCCTCTATCTAGTATCCATTTCATCATGGTTGGATGATGCCAACTGCTCAGTGTGGCTGCCATCAGAGTTGCCATCTTTCGTCTGGACAGTCTGCAGTAGTGCTGGAATTGAGGAAGCGTGTCCTCAGCTGGGTTGCTGCAGCAAAAGTGGAACAGCTGCATCATGTGTGGATTCATACATGGCTTGTCTACATTGCTCTGCATCAGACACTCATCTCATCCAGTCTGCGTAATCATCTGCATCTGTGATTTCTTCTTCCATGTACCCGTCAACCTGCTCTTGTAGTATTAGTTGCAGAATCTCTTGTGGCCCTTCTGACCTCACCAGATCCTCCAATTCAGTATCTCTAAACTCATCCTCACACTCAATTCGTTTCAATTGATTAGACTCCGAATCATAGTGCCCGTTGCCATTAGTGCCAGTATCTGAATCCGAGGTAGACGCATCATCTTCTTTGGTCATGATCACACGATCCTGACATGGGGTCTAATCAGAATCATCATTGATGTGTGTGTTTTTCCAGCTGGTCATAGCCTCGTGCATCATGGCTTCTGAATTCATCCTCTGCAACAAATTCACCATCGTCAATGGTAGTACCTCCACATTGGTTCCGGGGCCATGTCTTACTTGTATCAAACCCTGTTCCACATCCACAACTACTCCAATTTTCATCAAAAAATCCAGTCCAAGGAGTATATCATAACTGTCCGTGTCCACTACCATGAGGGTCATGGCACACTGTACGCCTCCAACCTTGACAGGTACCTCATCAATCCGACCTAGAGCCTGTGTAACAACTCCTGACGCGATTTTGTAAGTCTCACATCTTGTTACGAGATGCATCATGCCCAGTTCTCTCACTGCAACGGCAGCCATAACAGACATGGAAGCTCTAGTATCCACCAGACCTTCAACAACATAGTTATTGATCTCCACAAGCAAATGCAACGTCTTGCTTCTATGGGTCTTGTTGATGTAGATCTTCCTCAGTGCTAGAACCGCAGAAACCACTGACACTTGATTTTCAGTCACCTCTGAATCCCTCTTTCTCCTAGCCAACTTTACCAAACTTTCAAGGTGTTCCAATTCCCCTGGAATCATCAGAATGGTCTCCATAGGTGAGAGGGAAACCTTTCCCTTTATGAAGTGTGCAAGAATCTTGGATCTGACTGAAGTATCCCGGCTTGCACCTACTCCATCTCCCACAGCTTTAGGGGTCGGCACAGCCCCTCCTGGTACTACATCAACAGGAATCCTCCTTCTAGGCACTCGGGTGTAAGAGAAAAGGTTCTCATTCCCACATAACTTATTAAGCTATTGCATGGTCGTTGCTTCATCATTCAGTAACACCTCCAAGAAGTTTGCTGCTCCAGATTGTGATTTCCCATCTTTGGGCTTCTTCCAACATCTATCCTCAGAATGCCCTAACCTTGAGCAGAAGGTACATTTTATGCCACAATTCTTTGTCCTATGAGGCATACCGCACTTGGCACATTTTGGTCGTGCTTCATTTAACTTTGGACAGGTGGTGGCCAAATGGCCCCCCCTTTGCAAATTTGGCATCCTCCAAACGCAGTGGAAGAAGATGATGCTTTTGGATTATGCACAGTCCCCTTGAAGAAGTTGATCAAGGTGTTGTTTAGTGCAGTGACTTGTTTTTCCATCATGGTCTCCAAGGTCTCCTCTTCTTGTTCCTCCCTCAGAGGTTCATAAGGAGTCTCCCCAAGCTCGCCCAGAACTCTCTCAAGTTTCGTTGCAGCAGCAACCAACTCCTCAATATCTGTAAACGTTCTCACCACACACAATTTTCGAATTTCTAGCCTTAATCTGGCTAGAAATCTCCTTTTCTGTTCGGCATCTTATATCCGGCCCTTTTGAAACAGTTTGTCGAGACGTTCATAATATTTTTGAACTCTCTCCTTGGGTTCTTGTTTGATGGCATCGAGCTTCATCCTGATGTCATCAGCATCTACATCTCCATACTTTTGTACTATCAAAGTCCTCAACTCAGCCCAATCTGCTAGTGCTGGTTGCAACCTCTTGAACCATTCCTTGGCTCTGCTTCTTAGATTCAGCTTCGCAATCTTGAAGAGCTTGTCTGCATTCAGATCTCGCACTTCAGCTGCCATGGTGAGCCTCTCTACCTAGTCATTGACGTCCTCATGGTCTCGCCCCCAGAACAGTTCATCCATTCCCTGGGGGCTAGTCATTCTGCAAAAGTCCTGCTCCAATCTAAAGCTTCAAGAAAAGGAGAAAAAAAACAGCCATGATTTAATTTGAAAATTCGGACTGATCACCTTCTGCTACTGGTCTCAAAGGTACAAAGTCAGATGGAAAAGTGGAAAAACTTTGCTCATCTGTGGATTCTTGCTGGAACTGCCACCCTTCCTCTTGATTGCGCCATATCCTCCAACTTATGAGGCGAGAACTTGATCCACTATGTTCCACCTTGAGTAGGCGATCTCCAACCCGAAACAAGTCTTCCACACCAGGAATGTACAATCTGACGAAATGGTTAGGCGACACAACAAGCTTGGGAATCCAAATGTCTCCTATCCTAAGTACATTACGCGGCCTCTCAGCAAGTGAAGGCATTACTCTACGCCAGGTGCGAGGTGTAGTAGTATTGCGTTTGTAGCTCTGAGGTTGACGCCCATCCCCTTGCTCCATCTCTCACCTTCAACCAAACTTCAACGCGAGTATAAAAGCCACTATGAGCTACTTCTACTGCTATGTCTCCAACTCAGACTTCATCTGGGTCTATTTTTACAAGTGTTACTACTCCAAAACCCAGGAAACGCAGGACTACCGCTCCTCTCTGTGGACCATCCTGCCCCTTCAGATAATCGAACCTAAGGACGATTCGTTGTTCATGAATCTCTTGTGTCAACTCTTCTACTCCAACTTCATCTACACTAAATGAAGACATGATACTTCAATTATCATGATATCTAGACATCCACAGGTTCTACTGAAGCTTCCGAATTTGAACCAGCTCTGATACTAAAAAAAGAGGGTGACGAGACGAAGTAACAAACCTGATTACCAGTATGGGCCTAAGCAGAGTGGTCTCTCTTCTGATCTTCTGAGACAAGCCACAATCTCTGACCCTTTCTTTCTAAACTCATCACAGAATATTCCTACATGCATTCACTGATCTTTGAACATAAACAATTCATACACTCACAAATCGACAGAGCGGATAACCAAATTCAAAACTTACACCTTGCCTTTCATGAGAATCTCCAGAGAGCACAAGCTTTTTGGCTCCAGTGTATTCATCAAAGATCAAACACCTATTAAGGTATAGCCCTTGAGGTCAGAGCTCTCGATGTTCCCTCGATCCATTGAACCTCTAACCCGATCCCCCACAAAATGCAACAATGCAGCTTTCCTTCACTCCGCTTGACTAGAGACCTATGACCTGATTACCTTCGAGTCCAAAAATGCACTCTGAAACACCTAACTCTGAACAGTCGATACCAAGCTTGTTAGTGCTACTCAAAGAGACTAACTCTCATGCAAAATGATTAGAAGCATTGCTGGTCTCAAATCCTTTATTCATTCTCATTCGATACACTCATTCTATCCACCTTCAGGATTCCCCCTTGGTTTCTGGTACTCACTCAGACCATAGCCAACAACACAGATGCAAGGCACTGCAACCCAAGCCCCTCATCCTTGATACTCATTCTCCTCAATATGCACCCCCATTTTACGGCTCGGATCCCTCCAGTCATCATCATACCTCGGCACCAACCTTTCATAAGTCCTTTACAAAACTACCTGGCCAAGTTGCTGGCGCAGTGGAAAAATTTCAACAACCAGCCAAGTTCTGCAAAAACAGACCTCTACACCTCTCTATATGTCTTTCATCTACATGCCCAATCAATTCGTCTGGACCTCCCTAGCTATCACCCCACCACCACTTTCTGTCCTCTTCCCGCCCTCGTTCCTTCCACCTCCCCTCATCAATACAGTTCCATCCCTCACCATCATTCGCACCGCCTCCTTCCTGCACTCCATAACACCCCTACCAAGAGAAAAGCCTCCCCATGCATTATTTGCAGCAGTAATGGAGAGATTCCAGCTGCAAAAATGACGGCTAAAAAAACAAAAAGCAAACCTCAAAAACATGTTGTGTTCACACCAATGAGGTGACCTATTGTTTGGTCACAATATTACCATGGCAATCTACTTGAAATTTAAGCATAATATAATAACAAAACTCATCATAAAGTAATTATACATTGAACATCTTTACTCAAATAATAATAATAAAAAGTTCTTCCACTATTGTGCATTATATTTCAAATTTATACTATAAAAGTATGTATTTTTTAGATTAAAAAAAAAAGTAGATTTTGAGGTCCATTTGTTGCAATGTGGAAGTTTTTTAAATACAAAGTAAACAAATGTTCTAATAAATAGAAAGTGGAATTGATTCTTGATGGGGACACCAAGAATATAATATTTTTAATGTCTTAACTTGATAAAATTATATGTTTCATCAAATATTTTGTGTCAAAAGAAAATTTGAGCACAAATTTACATCTAGTAAATAAAGATAATTTTTTGTTACTTTCAGAACTTATTTGCTCCTAGATTTATATAAATGTAATAGAAGGGAGAAAATGTATTTCTATCATACTTCCACCCACATTTACATTACTTTATTATTTTCATATGCATGATGTAGGATAAAAGTGAATATCCATATTCTTTTGTTCATTTTAACTTGCATTCACCCATGTTTGAATATGTCAATGGCACACATTAAATTTGTCAATTGTTGTTGGGGATCAAAAGCTCTATCAATTCCTAGTTTTGCAACAGATTACAAATGTAGACTATACTTTTTAATTCTCACAAATAAAAAGGGTGTGGGAGTTTTGGGATGGGGCTAGGATGAAGTTACAACCAAATTCAAGGTGAAGTCAATTTGCATAAACCAAAAAAGAGGGTGGGTAGTGCATATTGAAGCCAAATGGTACATAAATGAACCAATGTAATGTAAAAAGAGGGGTTCATATAATTCCCACCTGGTCTACATAATAATGGATGAAAAGAAATCACACACATCAACCAACAATGAATTGATATAAATCACAACAATGTTGCAACTACATGTCTAATAATTAGTTCTCCAAACACCATAATTTAATCTATAGGGCATTAAGGATCAGAGTGCTTTGATTTCTCTCTTTGAGCCCATTGGTCAATTGGCGATAGATTTAAGCAAAACCCAACCAAAGAGATTTTAATCCCCATATAAAACAAAACATATACCCATTACACACTCAAACCCAAGAACATGTACTATTTACGAAAGTCAACAAACAAAAGATGGTTCCAAAAACCCAATATCCACAATCCCAATATTTTCAACTCCCATACTTCACCTTAAAAACATGTCTTTACAAATGTCAATTCAAGAATTTAACAAAGCCAAAAAACATTCTAGTCATTTATAAAAATGCCCATGATACACTAAATCCCATAGAATAATTCTCAACTTTGGAATTCCCAAAATAGAAGGTCCTCTTCCTTTGGACAACACAACAAACTCACGCCCATAATCAACACAACACCCAAGCATCACATAGCTTGCCCAGTCACCTGATTGCTTTTGAAACACTTCAAAACTTTTCATCACTTCCCCAATTTGACCTCTAGAAGTTGTATTTAAAGTCAAACACTTTTTTTAAAGCTAATTACGTAGCAAAATTACATTGCCCTAGAAGAAGTCTAACCTTTTGATAGATGGGCATTCTTCCCATTCTATCATTTTTGTAACTCTAATTTCCCAAAAACAAAAAACAAAAAAAACATAATTAAAGGTGTGTTAATTGGAAGAATATTTAGCTCTTAAATACCAAAATTCTGTCCTTATCTCCAAGCCAATTGATCATCCACAACACATTTTAGGTTTTATAACTAGTTAATAAAACGACTATTGTTTTTTTTTACTACAATTGTAACTACAAGTTCATGTTAATGATTACATAGTTGTAAAAGACATTGTAGTGCTACATGGCATTATCATATTGCAAGTGTAGTTGATGTCATGATGTGATGGCTTTTACACAAATATCAAAATTTCAAAAATGTATTTTTGATGTATTTTTAATCATCCAAAACTAGGTAATAACAAAATTTCATTCATTCTTGCAACTTTTGGTGAATAATAACAACTTATGGTCCTATGATGTTAATGTGACATGCCACATGGTAACAAGGTTGACTAGTAGTTGCAACACTTCATTACTTGTGACACTAACTTCATATCATGATTCATGTCATCAATTCATGAATTAATATCATTCATTAACTAGTTGAAAATATTGTTATCCTTTATGATTAATAACGACTTGTTTTTCCATGTGATGATGACATGGCATGCCTTTTGGTAACAAGGTGTCACAAATTTTCATGGCAATCCATGATTTTTTGTGACACCATAAGTTTTTGTGTGTCTTGAATTTATGACACCAATATTTGTCATGGCATGCCATATTTTTTAATGTGCCATGAGGTTTTTGAAATCATGAATTCACATGCATGTGTATGTGTACTAAACAATTTATCGTTAATTGTATATTGTGACCATAATATTAATAGTCATTTTGAAAAAAATGACACATAACCCTTTGATTTTTTAACTATTGAACACATTAGCTCAGGTTAACATACCTATTAAATTAACCTATGTATATAGGCTATTTTGTAAGTTATTTAAATAAACATAATAAATTTACTACATTTAGTATGTTTAAATATACTTAGATAAGTTACCCTACTAATAAGTTAACCTAGGTAGGCTTGCCTAGGTTCCTAGCTTAGATTTTTTGCCAAGTCAACCTAAATAGCTTCATTACTTGATATTTTATTAAGTTTGTAACAACCTCAGGTTTGTGTGCAACTAAATGTGACTAAATGCAACTATGATGTGACTAAATGTGACATAACAACACCACAAATGGTCTAGCTAAAGAAACACCAAGACACATAGTGAGTCTTATTAAACAATTAAGACCCACCACATTTATGACCTATAAGAAAACAAAGATAAAACAAAAATAGTAATATCAAACCATATGGACACCTCCTATCTTCACCAACTATTGAAAGCCTTGTTGTATTGTGCTTTTGGTAATTGATTGTATTGTTCCATCCAAATAAGGTTTCATCCTTCATTTTTTCATCACACCATTGTGCAACCCAATTCATAAGACAGACCATGGCCCAAAATTAGGAGAAGTTCACCATTCTCCTCCTTATAATATATTCTATGATTGGATGTGGGGGTTGCAACGAAGTCATAATAAGTCTTGGGAGGGTGCATTCACGTATTTATTGATTCTTTTATTCAAAGACCCTTGTTTTTTTTTTTGTTGTTTACACTACTTTTTGTGTATATTTTAACATGCTTTCACTTTGAACTATTTTGAAATCTATATATGAAACTTGTTGCTAGGGTGGACAATCTATGTATCTTTTAATTTTGTAAATTATGCATAACCAATACATACATCATATGTATATTCAAATTAATAATCTCAATCTAAGTCCCTATCAAAAATTTATGATATGGAATATACAAATTAACCATTGCATATCATAAAAATTGCTATGGTGACACAAAAAATCAGCCACTTTAGCCTGCACTTACCGCTTGGATTCTAATGACATGCATGTGAATATTATTGATTTGTATGCATGTTTTTCATGTGCGTGATTTTGTTAGTTTCAATAGTGTTGGGTGCCAATCTTGTAGCACATGACAATCTATAGCATGTCATGTCCCAATAGTGAGAAGTACATGTTTTATTAAACTCAATGCATTTTAAAAATCCATTTGTGCTTTGTGATCTTGGCATGTTATGGTCCATTCACTAATTGAGTCCATCACTTGTGGTTGGAATTTGGAATCATCATTTGGGGTGCATCACCTGTTTTGGGTATGTTGATCATAATAGCCTCTTTCAAGCTGTTCTTAAATGACAAATTTGGCAAGTTTGGATTTAGATCATAGATTTGATAATTCTGGAATTAGATAACACATTTGGTGATTCTTGAGTCAGATCACACATTCAATGATGATAAAAATTTGAGGGAGTTGTTTGTATTGTACAGTTATTTCCATTTTGCATACACAGTGTGGCTGTTAAGAACCACTAACTAGCCATCATGGACCTATGACACATCAAGGTTCTTAACTCTAAGGAACCATGTTAGATATATTCAATTGTTTTTTGGTCACAAGATAACTGGCCTGTTAAGGAACCTTAAGACTTGAGATTTCAAAAATCTAAAATCAGAGAGGTTCTTTGAGATAGGAGTTATTTATTTATTTTTGGTGTGGAAAACTTCAGGTCCTTAGAATTCTGTTTTGTGAGACCTGCAACTGCAGTTCTTAAGCTTGAAGTATCTAACTCCACAACATTTGTAAGGACCAAGGACAGGGCTGTTCTAGGAATAAGGGTCCTTTAGGGACCTTTTAGGGTTTAGGGTTCCTAGAACAGCCCTGTTCAAGTTCATTACAGGCCATAAAGAACTGGTAGAACTCAGAAGGCTATATAATCCACTTAGAGGAGAGAGGTAGAGGCACTTTATGCATCATAAGGTTCCTAAAACAATGGGGTTTAGGGTTTAGGCCAGCCGAACTTCTGCAAAAAGATTCAATCCTCTCTTGATTGAGGCAGAAGTTTTTTAATGGGTAAGTTGCCCTCCACATACACTAGGGAATTGATTCTACCCATTCCTTAAGAGTAGATTAGGTATGTCATGATATATGTCAGGGATCAAAATTTAGTGAAATATAGGTGTTGTTGCTCATGCTGATCTTCTTTCACAAATCTGACTGTCACCTACCCTCTTGTCTCTCTAGTCTCTCTGTCTGTCACACACACACACACACACATCCCCCAACAACAACAACAATTCAACACCCCATCAATTCTGGCCCTGGAGCTCAAACTTTTTCATTGATTCCCTGGTGCCCATCATCAATGATATACCCTATACTTCTTTTTTTGGGTAGACTCTTAGACTATTCTTCAAACAATACTAGATACAAGAACAAATTTGTTCCAAGTGAAAGTTGATTCCCATGCAATTAATACCCTTATTTTTGTTGTTCTAGATTAGAATATATATTCTTCTTCAAACAGGTATATACTCAACAAGAGCAGCTCAAATTTCTTTGTAAAATTGATGATGATACCTGATCAATTCTCTTGACATCTTCAAAGGAGCGTGCGGGATAGAATCATTACAATTGCAAGAGATAAGAGATCAGCAACAGCAGCAGGTCCTCAGGAAGTTATAGCTGGTAGTGCGTTTGTTTTTTGGGAGATTGAATATGGCGCATGCTATTGCAGATGATCTACTGCAGCAGCAGCTGTTAGTGAAATTGATAGGAGCTCTGGATCATGGTGGAAAAGTGGTAATGAAATTGATCCTAATTATACTAACGTTAGCAGCTGCAGCTGCTGGTGCTGTTGCTGGTGACCATCGACAGCAGCCTGTGCTAAGAGTAGAGCTATTTCGCAGAGATCATCCTTTATCTCCCTTGGTGGACTCCACAACCTCCAGACCTAACTTGACCATGAGCGAGAAATTTCTGGAGGCAGTGAAAAGGAGCAATAGACGCAGAGATGCAATTGTCCGGTCCATTCATGAAGCTGCTGCCGGGCGGCGCGCGGCAGCAGCAGCAGCTAACGATGACGCGGGTGCCGGCGTGTCGTCCAGCAGCGCCTACTACAACATCCCAGTAGCGGCAGGCGATGGAGAGTACCTGACACAGATTGCATTGGGGACGCCAACACAAGTGGTGACTGCGATTGTGGACACAGGCAGTGATTTGATGTGGACCCAATGCTTGCCTTGCACCTCTTGCTATGCGCAAAGCAGCCCCGTCTTCAATCCCGCAACTTCCTCTACCTACCAAGCCGTCAATTGTGGCAACAACTTGTGCAGGGTACGTATGTCGATGAATTTGCTGCAACTGTAGAAATTGTAGCACCACCGCCAGATTCCTTCCATCTCCTCTAATTCTTCCAAACCTTGAATTTTCTCTGGAAAGCTCCAGTATTCATCATCATCATCATCATCATGTCCTTATACTCCTTGTAACCTCTAGAACAAAAAACAGAGTCCTGCTGCAAGCTGCTGCTCTTCAAGGGCAGCGAGAGAGAGAGAGAGAGAGAGAGAGAGAGAGAGAGAGAGAGTCCTGATGCAAGCTCTCCAAGGGAACCTTTTTCAGAACCGGAGGGTAAGTGGGTAAGAATCATTTCTGATAACCGGGTGGTATCCTTCCCTCGTTTCAAGAACCGCCCAACACTGGTCCAAAGTCCGAACCAGTGTGTCGGGCAGCTATGAGAAATGAGGACCAGATAACTGCCGGTTTCTGGGGCGGGTTCTTAGGATTGGTAACCGTGGTTCTTGAAACTTTGAGGAACCGATTTCTGAAACATAGTGGTTTTCCAAAAATTTATCCAAACCCATTTCTGAAATATATCTGTGGTTCTCAAGTTTTATTGAAACAATCAAATACCCGGGCCCATAAAATTACACATTACACCAGCGGGTGTTGGACGGTTATCAGAAATGGAAACTCGTAACTGCTCTCAGACAAAGGGTAATGAACAACCAGGGACGGAGCTGCTTATTGCACAATGGTTCTGAAAATGTTCAAACCATTGTTGCGCCTTGATCAGAAACTCAGGAACTCATAACCGGACCTTGCCAAGGTGGTTCCTGGGTGCCATAACCGTGATTCTCAAAACATCAAAGAATGGGTTCCTCATATATCTATGGTTCTCAAAAATCTGAGAACCGATTCTTATATATATACACACTTCTGAGAAATTCTGAGAACCGGCCATATAACCATCCATAAACCTGCTGGTTCCTTGTTGGTTATTTCATGAAAACCACTGGTTCTCTTGAGTTTTTTTTTTTGGAAAAACCAGAACAAGAGGTTCTTTAGATTCTGAGAATTTTCAGAAAACTGAAACCGGAGGTTCTTCTAGTTCCATTTTTTAAAATTATTATATATTTTTAATATTAGAAATTAATTTTAAAAATAGGAACCAGAGGTTTTTTTATTATAAAAATCAGATAACTGCCAAGGACAAGTTCACAGTAACACCTGGTGAACATTTGCTTAAAATGTGGGACCAAATAAACTCTGCATCATTCCATAATCTCTCTCTCCCTGCTGGGCAGAGCTAAACAAACAAACAATTCCATCTCTGCCACTTGATGTACCAGAAAAGGGCAAGGGTCTGGCAGATTCTGCCAAATAACCTGTCAGTGGCCAGGCCAGAGAAGGTGCACCTGGCAGAATCTGCCCTCTATAGAATAGGTTGTAAAATAGCTTAGGTCAGTTGTAAATAAGGAGATGTACATTGGAAATGGCAGAATTGGTCATCATGGCCACCAATTCTTCCATTCAAGAACATGTGAAAACTTGCCTGATCAGCAAATAAACCCTAAACCCAAACCCTAAATTCTTAAATATATAAATCAATAACCAACACAAAAGGGTCGAAAACATTGGTATGGCAATATTATACAGCCATGGTTCACAACACATCTGTGATGTAAAGCTTCATACCCCTCGTCTCAAGGGGGTTATTATTTTGGTACATCTTAATTACAAATGGGAAGATTTTAATGTCCACTTTGTTTATTTAAAAACAAGATCATTTTGATAATTGATACATATATTTAAACCTAAATTTTATCATGGAAAAAAAACATCTTTAACTAGTATTTTTTCAAATGTTTTGTTTATTTTTGTAAACGTTTTCAAGATTTTTTGGGGGAGCTGAATTCCTTTAATGTATTTTTAAAAAATTAAATTCAAAGTAATAAACAAATACTTTTATTTTGAACTCATTTTGTGAAAAGTCAAAGTGAAGGATCAGACCAATGTTGTTGCAGGACCTTGAAGTTGTAAGCTGTGATGGTGGATGTGAATATGAATACGGTTATGGAGATGGGTCGTCTACAAGCGGGGTTTTTGCCACAGATACGGTAACTTTGGGCACGGGCAGTGTGCCCAACATAGGCTTCGGATGCGGTCACACCAACTTGGGCAGTTTTTCAGGGGCAGGTGGACTAGTGGGTTTGGGACAAGGCCCTCTTTCACTCATCTCTCAGCTTAACTCTGCAACAGTGAGCAAAAAATTCTCTTATTGCCTGGTGAGCTTGAGCAGCCCTAACACCAGTGCATTGATTTTTGGCGACACCGCGGTTTCATCAGCTACAGGAGTTGCTTACACTCCAATTGTGCACAATCCAATCAACCCAACCTATTACTACATAGGCTTGGCTGGTATTAGTGTTGCGGGTAGAAGTGTACTCTACCCAACTCGAAGTTTCGCCATTGATGATGCTACTGGGACTGGTGGGCTGATTCTGGACTCCGGAACTACACTTACTTATCTGGAAGTGGGAGCATACATTGCAGTATTGGTGGTATTGTTTCCTCTCAATCTTTCATCCCAAGCAAGACTTTTGTCTCTAACCTTATATCACTTCCCTTAGATATCAGTATACAATGGTGGAATCCCCTGAGCTAATTGATTTCTCTGTTTCATTATGGAGTCTGTTTATGTAGGGGCCACCCTTTAGTTTGCTGGCGATATATAGCCAAATAGAAAAATTGGAAGTGCTAAAATCAAGTGCTTTTGGAGATTTTCAACAGCCAAAATTTGACCAAATTTTAAGAAAAATCACCAGATTTCTATGCATGGTTCAAGTGGGTAGCCAAAAATATAGAAGGATGTTTAAATTTTGTTACTTTCATATATATAGCTTGTAGCCAAATTTGGCTAAATCTTCCTATGGATGATCACCTCTTTGGCTACATCATAAAATTGACAAGGAAAAAGACATTGGTAGGGGCATCATGTAATGCACTATAGTCTAGACTTTAACCAAGTTTTGGTCTGGTATCCTGAACCTGATCCTGATATTGGGTATTTCTTTTTAAATTGCATACTTGTCTTGGTATTGGGTCCTTTCAGCTTTCATATAAGCTTTGGTCCTGCTATTGGGTCTAAGAGTGTTTTTCAGGTTGGTTAAACAGAGGTAAGTAAATACACTATAAACTTATAATGAAACTGGTACTAGACTGGTATTGACTCAAGTCATTCCACCACCCTGGTAGGGTCCTTGATTAAACTCTAGTGTTGATATCAACTGCAGCAGGTCTGTATTACCACACCAACAATGAACCAAATGTACAAAGCAAATTCTCTGGATTATGAACTCAGGCACTTAGATTGTGGATGACTAAGTTAACTGACAATTTTGTTGTTGTTGTTGTTGTTGTGTATCCTTGGGTAATTTGTACAGGCACTCAGGGCAGCATTGACGTATCCAATTGTTTCTGGAGCACCATATGGGCTGGATTTATGTTTCAGTACAAGAGGCATGGCTGAATTAACACTACCAGACATGGTGTTTCATTTCACCAATGCCGATTTTGTTTTAGAACCTCAGAATCTGTTTTTCATGGTGAACACAGCAGGCACAGTTGCATGCTTGGCTATGGCTGAAAACACAGGTCTCAGCATTTTGGGCAATATCCAGCAGCAAGATCACTTGATTGTTTATGACCTTGATGAAGCCCAAATTGGCTTCCAGTCTACCTCTTGCTGACTAATAAGACCTTGGAGTGAAAATCTAAATGCCAAGGTCAGTTAGCCCATTTTGTTGGATGGCTGGGAAACTTGAGTCCTAGTTCACAATCAAACCCATTTCACATTGCAGGTTTTCATGCCCACAAATCATATTCTGAGTGAATAGTTGTGAAATGTAAGGGTGTAACAAAAAACAAAGGCATATGCAATGTGCCCAATAGATCAATTCATCATAAAACAATTACATAGGTTCACTTATCTGTGGCGGTGCTTTCCAAAATACCTAAACACCACCAATGAAAATTTACAGAAATTTCTACAATCAGCATAACACATCAAGTGACTAAAGGTCTTTAGGGGTCAGATCTCTCTCTTGAGCTCAATTAGACATGTTTTGTCTTTCTTATTCATATTTGACCTTTGAACCCCACATTAAGAACTTCCTTCCCCATGACACGAAAAACCAAGTACCCCATAATTCCCTTGGCACTTCCACTCTTGTGACTTTATCAAATCCAAAGACTTAACAATTGGCCATTGGTACAAACAACACCGACTTTGACACTTGCAAATAGAACACCCCACACTTCAACTTGACACATAGGACTTACTCATGAGTTTGACAAACGAAATCCCAATCTTTCAAATGCACAAATTCATAGATTCTAGACCTTGACAAATTTCAAAATTCCTTCAGAGCTCTCGATATGAAGGGTACTTTCTCATGAAAAACAATCACCACATTCACCCTAAACATACATACAACTCAACACTGACACTAAGAAGTATAAGAACGATCATTCATTGAAATCCCTAAGTTTCTCATCATGCCCCTAATCATCAACCTTAAATGCAAATATAACTACCAAAGTTAGTATGTTGAGACAAATAGTGCAACGAAATCTACATTGCCTCAACATCAAATCCTGTCATCAATAGCAAGTTAACTCTTACAAACACATTGCATGAAGACTTCCAAAAACCCCTATCTCCTCCTTTGTTGAAAACTTACCAAGCCACCACTGCTACCCACTAGGTAGCTCCTTCCTTATCTTCATTTTCAGCTCCTTGGCTTTCCTCCATCAAAGCCTGAATGTGAACCACTCCACACCACTAGCATGCATCCAACAAAAACACTACAACAAAGCAAACGTTGTCGAAAGTAAAAGCCCATAGTTCCCATTACCTGCAAACAAACAACAATGTAGAAAATAGCCATAGCAAAAATTATATTTCCATCACCTCACCATCAACCATCGAGTAACATGTCATCTTTTGCTTTCTACAATTGGCAGCAATGTTTCATCCTCCTTAGGGTTTCATCCCATCATCATTCATCACAAAGGTATTTGCAATGGCAGCAAGAAAATGGCCTACATATAATACCTTCTTACATAATTTGAAATTAGTTTGGACCAGTCTTGGGCATGTATATTTGTTTAGACACACCCATCATGTACTTGTAAATGAAAATTTGAAACTTATTTGCAATATGTGTAAATATAAATTCATAACCTTGAATGTAAGTGTAAAATCATGTAAATCCATTTTAAGCCATGTAAAGCCTTGCAAATCCATTGTGTTACCCACCATGTAAATTTATCCAAATTTGTGCAAACTTTTTTGAAAATGAAAAATTCGTGCAAATAATGTCAACATTGATGCCATGGCAAACAACTCAATGTGTCATATGAAATAAATGTCCAAAGTACGTCATTTCACTACCAAGATCAAACAAAGGTCTCTCAATCTTAGTAGCACTCCTCTAAATGGCATTTAGATACATCCAAGAACTCAACATCAAGAACATCTAAAAGTACTTTTTTGGCCTCACCAAACCTCTCCACATTCCCTAGACCTCCTTTTGCGTCAATACTTACACAAGGGTTATCCAACTAGATTTTCAAACCAAAAGGGATTCATTCCGAGTGCCTTCAACTGGAGATGCGTTTACACAACTTGGGAACTCTTCATGGTTTTTCGCTTTGGATTTGCAGTTTGGTTTTTAGCATATCAAGATTAAAAAGACATCAATGATTACTAAATCTAGGCTTTTTAAGTGGAATGGCATGTCATTCGAGATTTTAAATGTTACTAGCACTTTCTCCCAAACAATGAATGAAATTTTCAAAGATTAGACAAACTCCTTTTTGAATTTTTTTGTGGATGATGTCAATATCCATAGTGGAGATTCAAGAAACCACTTGGACCATTTGTAGTTGGTTTTTGAGAAACTAAAGGCAGTAAATCTGAAATTCAACCTAGGAAAGTGTTGTTTTGGAGCAAAAGAGATAACCTTTTGGGGTCATGTGGTTGATCAACAAGGGTCCAAACCTAATCATGCTAAGGTAAAAGTTGTCTTTGGATTTCCAAGGCATGTTTTAGTCACTAATGTTAAAACATTCTTTGGTTTTATGGGATACTATAGGGGTTTCATATGTGAATATGCCACCATTGCTAGTCCATTGTTTGAATTGACCAAGGACACAACATTGGAACTCTAACTATCAGGTTGCATTTGAAAGCCTAAAATAGAAGTTGATGGAGGCTCTTATCTTGAATAAGCCAAACGTTTCCAAAACATTCATTTTAGGTGTTGATTGGTCAACAAAAGGAATGGGGGAAATTTTGTCTCAAAAGCATGGAAGGTAAAAAGGTGTAATCACATGAACAAAAGCCACAACAAATGTAATGCTTGCTTAATTTTTCATGTTTAAAAGTGATAATTTAATTTGTTGTTGAAATTTTAAGTTTTTTCAATATGGTAAGGTTTTTAATATATCATTGAAACATGAAAATTAATTTGAAAAATATTCAATGAATAATGTTTTTTCAAAAACATTCATTAAAAATGTAATTGTTGGCTTTAAGCGAAAAATGACTTGTAAATGGGGTTCAAAACTTATGAAATTGAAATATTTCTTTAAATCTTTTACATAAACCTGGACATAACAATATAAAAAATATTCAAGACTTTTAAAGACTTTTTAAAAAACTTTTGTGAGAATTTTTTTATAAATATTTTCCTAAAAACAGTTGCCTAAGCAAATGAGTGTGGTTCGTGTTATTTCGTTCACACCCAAAAATGTGTTTTTATCTATGCTAGCAAAGGTTTGTCTTCTATCCAAAGGAAATACCACCCAATGAAAGGAAAATGTTATGCCCTTATTTGGGGTATTATGCATTTTTGTTAGTTCTTCAATTAGATTTTTTTCATTTTATGAATAGACCACAAGCCACTTGAATGGTTGGCCACTATGTCTAATGCTTATGGACAAAGAGGGAAATGGATTTCAATGTTGCAAGATTTTGACTTCCAAATCATGCATAGGTTTAAAAGTAAGCATATGAACGTTGATGCATTAAGTTGTAACCTAATGGGTGGTTTTGAAGAAGATGAGGACCTTAAACCTAAAGTTCTCGAAAAGCACAAGACTATTTAAAAATTGACAGAGATTGCATTTGTTGATGGTGTAAATGGTGAAGTGTGTGTTGTTAATATTTTCACAATTCTGGAAAAAGAGGATGATACAATAACAACAAGATAATTGGGATAAACGAAGAATAGTTTGATGAAACAAGATGGGACAAACTAGTTAATCCCTTCTGGGACTTAGAATGGAAGTAGGCCTAACGCCCAATTTTATGAAAGGTATTCATATTTTTCCCTTTTCAATTGTTGGGTCATTTTTTTTTTCTACCAAGTAAATTGTATGTGCAATGCATGGTCATAGTCAAAAAAGAACAAAACAAAATTTTATTTCAAAACCCTTTTAAATTGATGTTCAATAAATATAATAAACAATGCAAAGTGGGTGAATGTCGCAACCTTAGCCTTGGGTTCGTGACTAAGGTAAGGGCTTATAAAAAGGGGTGGGCCAAGAGTGAAGCCTGGGAGTCACATTTCATGTTTTCGAGAGTGTAGGAAAATGTGAGGGAATGAACCCCCACACTCCCAAGTAAACTCCCACTTTGGGAGTTGGAGTCCCGATGGACTCCCGAATCTTTAAAAGGTGATTGTAGGGGTCAAAACTCATTGAATTGAAAAGGTCCTTACATCATTGGAAAGCTCTAGGAACATAGATGTCTAAAATGGGTTACATGACCCATTTGGGCACTTAAAACATAAGTTATGGCCCCAAAAAAGGTCGGGAGTCAAATTGCCAATTTGACTCCCAACCATTAAAAGTCAAAAATCGCTCTAATTTCCTTGCATGTAAGTGGCATGCCACATACTGTTGGAAAACTCTCAACGAAGGATACAACTTTGCTTTATACCTCATCTTAATCGGAGGTCTATACACAAAGTTATGAGCCTCCAAAGTTGAGGGGAGTCCCAATTTTGGGAATTTTGGGACTCCAACTTGGGAGTCCCGGGATAAAATGACATTTGGGTGCTAGCCCATGACTAGGCACAAAGAATATTATAAAGGGGAAGGTGGTGGATTCCTCCAAGTTTGGGCCATGGTGAGTCTTGTGAGTCCGTGTTTGCCCGTGGTTCATTCGTGCACCAAAAATGCTCCAACTATGCACTAACCAACTTGTTGTTTGGTTTGTGCAGGCCCGTATGAGTAATTGATTTGCTTGTCATTCTTCTTAGTCCTTATCCTGAAGCTTTAGCACGTCCCTTTACCCCTAAAATGTTATGAGTCAAGGAACGTACCCCAACTCCTTATTCTTCCACTATGTTCACCTTGGATTCACATTTGAGTTTATTAAGGAACTTGGGAGTGTGTCAGTGAAAGGCATTTCAATTCATATTTTTATAAAAAAATTCTATGAGGTGTGTAATGATTTTAAAAGTAATGTGTGTTTTAATATTACGGTTGGTTTTGGAAATTGAAACACCAAAATCCAATTAACATTCATTGGAATTTGGATTGCCTATTATTGATTTTATTAATTAGATGTGGGTACATCTCATATTAATTCTTAAAAAATTTAAACTTTGAAATAATCATGAACAAATAAAAGTTCAAATGAATTTTTAAAATATCTATATACATGAAGGAAGGTTGTTTATTTGTTTTGTTCCAATGGTTCATGAAACATACCAATGTGGGCTACTTGTAGTGTGCTATTGTACTTCCTTTATAACTTGTTTTGGCACTTCAATCCAAATTACTATTGTTATTGATAATGATGACCCACCAGCATTCTATCCATCATGTAATCATGGAATCAAACATCACATAAATCAGCTATGAGCATTACATTGCAAATGTACAAATCAAAAGGTTTTTTTTTTTGTGTGTGTTACTTTAACCTAGTTTTTACTTTTGAAAGTTTTTGGCATCTATCTATTGAACACAATAATAGTTGCTTGAATTTGTTGCAATCCTCTTGTAAGCCTTTGGACAGGTTATTTGTACAACAAGCAAGCAAGTTCCAAAACACCAAAATCTCATCTTTTGTCAAAGAACTATTGTTCCTCTTCATCACTACACCATGAGAAAAAATGTAAATAAATCCCACCACCTATTGTACTTATGGCAATAAGAAAAAATGAACCCAAACCTTCCCTTATTATAATTTGGCAACAAGGATAGGTTGCTTATACAACAAGCAAACTCCAAAATGTCGAAATCTCATCTTTTGTTAAAGAACTATTACTCCTTTTCATCACTACATCATGAGGGATAACGTAAATAAATCTCACCACCTACTATACTTATGGCAACAAAAAAGAACAAACCCAAACCTTCCATTATTGTAATTATGGCAACAAGAAAAAAACAAACCCACCCTAACCACTTACTATATTTATGACAACACCAAAAAATGGATAACGATTGAATTCCTTTTATTGTCGATGTAATTAATGACTATCACAATAATTCAAAGGCTATGAAAGGAAGACAACAAGAAAAAAAAATTATTGTGAAGGTGTTTATGGCCACGTGGCGCTCTAAAATTTCAAATTGCGTTTTGAGCCCTCGAGTTCACTTCCACTAAACATCTTCATCAATATTCTTGTTCAACTATACAAAACAAAAATTCAATTAGAGGGATTATGAATTGATTATTAAAGGGGCCCAAGAATTGGTGTATGTGGGACTAGGTGAAGGAATTCAACCTACCATTGGCCAAGACAATCCAAAGTCTAAAAGATGCATCGACATTTGGAAAAACATTAATTGTATGAAACTACTCACTGGTGGGAATCTAAATTTTACAAATTGTGATGTAGTAAAGAAGGAGAGGGCCAAAAGAAAGGTCATGGAATATTATTGGCAAGATGGAATGTTAATGTTCCTAAATTTGGTTGTACCTAAGCTAAAGGATAGAGAAAAAATAGTGGATTGGGCACTTTAATGAACAAATTTTTTTGGTGGAAGTTAACAAATGATATTTTTGGCATGACTGCACAAAAGTTGTCTAACGATTAATTCACCAATGTGACCATTCATTATTACAATTCATGGTTTTTTAAAAGGTTCAAATTGACTAACTTGTCATTTTGACTAATGGACATGTACATTTTGACTAAAGGCCAAGGGCTTGAATGACACATGTATTTGTTGATCAATCAACTTGACTATAGTGGTTCATGTGATTAGATACACATAGTCAAGTTGTACAACCTTAGTCAAAATGGCCAATGGTCTTTAATCAAATTAAACATTTAGTCAAAATGGCCAATGATCTTTAATAAAATTGACTAATGGTTTTTAGTCAAATTGAACATTCAATCAAGATGGCCAATGATCTTTAGTCAAATACAACATGGTCCACTACCCTATGAATTTACCTCCTACCTACTCATCCACCTATTTACTGAGTAAATTACTTACCTACCTATTACCAAACCACCCATCTACCTTTTATTTACCTACCTATGTACCTATACCTTTTCACCTACCTACTTACATACATACCTACATATATTTTTCACTTTTGTACAACTTACCTACTTACCTACCCACTTACCAACATATTATTTATTTCCTTATCCACCCACCTACCTATTTAATTTTAGCCATTGGTGTAACCATTAGGTTTAATCATTATGTTTAGCCATTATGTTTACCCAAAATTTAGCCATTAAGTTTACTTTAAATGTAACCATTAAATTTAATCATTATGTTTAACCACTCAATTTGGCACTAGGTTTAGCGTAAATTGAACCATTAAATTTTGCCAATAGGTATAATCTAAATTTAACCACTAAATATAGCCATTAGGTTTAGCTTAAATTTAGACACTATGTTTAGCCAAGGTTTATTCATTATGTTTAGCCATTAGAATTTTCCACAAGGTTTAGCTTGGGTTTAACCATGAAATATTTTTGGCCATTAACTTTATCAATTAAATTCAATCATTATGTTTAGCCATGAAATTTAACCATTATGTTTAGCCATTACGTTTATCAACTAAATTTAGCCATTATGTTTTACCATTATATTTAATCAAAGTTTAGCCATTAGTTTAAATCACTAAGTTTAACCACTAGGATTAGCCATTAGTTTAAGTCACTGAATTTAGCCATTAGGATTAGCCATTAGTTGAAATCAATGAATTTAACCATTAAGTTTAGCCATTAGTTTAAACTAATGAATTTAGCCACTAAGCATAACCATTAGTTTAAATCAATGAGTTTAGCCATTAATTTAAATTAGTGAATTTAGCCACTATGTTTAACCATTAGCTTAAATCGATGAATTTAACCACTAGGAATAATTATTAGTTTAAATTGTTGAATTTAACCACTAAATTTAATCATTAGTTTAAGTTAATGAATTTAGCTTCAATGTTTAGCCATTAATTTAAGTCATTGAATTTAACCACTAATTTTAACCATTAATTTAAATCATTGAGTTTAACCACTAGGTTTAGCCATTAGTTTAAATAATTGAGTTTAGCCTTTAAGTTTAGTCATTATTTTAAGTCATTGAATTTAGCCATTAGTTCAAATCATTGAATTTAGCCACTAGTTGTCACCTAGGTTTAGCCATTATGTTTAATGATGTGAAATAAACATGTGAATAAAAAATCTTAACAAAAATTGATGGTGTAGTCCATTGGTAAACTTTTGGTTTATCATTGTGAAGGTTTGGAGTTCAATTCCTTATACTTACAACCTATGTGCATGCTTAGAAGGCTAAGGTAAGTAGGTTAGAATAAAGTAGTCCAATGAGGTAAGGTTAAAATAGGTTAGGTTAGATAGGTTAGGTTGAGTTAGGTTATGTAGGTTAAGCTAGGCTAGCACCTACCTACTTAAGTGCCCTTTTCAACCGATTAAAAACCTATTTACTACTTACCTATTTACCTACCTAACTATTAATTTTTAAAATAATAATCCAAAAAATGATTTTAATTTAGGTATAAAATTGATTTAGTCAAATGGTCCACTATCTTCTAGTTGAATAGTTAATCATTTCGTCAATCTCTTTGCTTGTCAAAATGACAAGGTCCAATTTAACTACCTAATCACGCATGACATGGTCAAAACAACTTGTCCAAATTGACAGGGTGGGTTTTTTTAACACTTATCACTTTTGGATTTTTTTACTAGAATACCCAATTGAAAAACCCATGAATTGTAATAATGATTGCCAAATGGTCAAAGAATCTGGAAGCTTAAGATCTAGAATAAAAAATATGAAGAACACGCCTATATGTGATTTTATTTACAAAACTTTGCATTTGATATTGTTAAACTACTACTAGAAATAGAAGATGGCCCAATAAGTATATGTTGGTTGCTATTGATCATTATTCCAAGTGGTGTGAAACAAAACTTGTTAAGGAACACAACTCAACCATTATTGACAAGTTTATGGATGAAGAAATAATTTGTCAATTCAAGGTTCCTAATTATGTTTTCATTAACAATGGAGGGGAGTGGATGATAGAGTTTGACATTCTATGCAACAATCATGGCATCATACATCAATTCATTACTCCCTAGTAGCCGTAGTGTAATGGGATGGTGGAAAAAATGATCAAGATTCTAAAACATGGATTCATGGTTGTTTCATCATCTAATGTTCAGAAGTGGGATGTACAAGTACCAAGAATCTTGTTTGGGTATTGGTGTGGGATATAATCAAGTACCAAGTTTTCTCCTTACATGATCCTCACTGGTAGAACCCCAAGATTACAATTGACAACAATCTAAGTACCCTCATTGAAATTGTTGATGATGAAATAGACACAAACACCATGGTAGTTTGCATGATAAAAAAGATGGAGCTTATTGCACAATTGCATGAATCTTTGTTGGAGGATGTTGGGTAAGCACAAAAGAAATAAAAGAAAGCTTATGTAGTTAGGAAAGGATGAATTTTATTTGCAAGATTTTCTAAAAAGGAAACTTGGGTGAAGATGTGAAAACTTGGCAAGAAAAAACTTTATTGGTTAGCTAGGAGGGTCCTTACATTTTTGCAGGTTATAAAGATGGGAAGGGTTTTGCTAAACAAGATGAAAGAAATAGGGTTTGTATCTTCAAATATAAGGATGGATAAGTGTGGGAACATGCCATAAAGGATCTCTAGGTTTTTCATCAAGCGTAATGAAACACAAATCTATGGGGACATTTTTTTTATGATGGGAGTGGCTACACTTGTAACCTAAAGTGACTAGTGGATAAAAAGGTGGTTGAAGAGGAAAGCTTCTTTATGACGATGTGGTTCAAAACTACTTGAACACAATTAGGGTGTGATTAGGATTGTTTTTATTTTGTACTCTAGAATAAATGGAGTTTGTTGTTGTGTGTTTATGTGTTATAGGTTGGAGTAGCAATGGTTTCAATGTTGTTAGGCTTGAACCTTGTGGAGATCATGTGAGTTGTTATGTTAAGGGTGTGGGGAATGTAATTCTTATTTGTTGGTTGGATTTTTGTCAATGTGGTTGGATTTTAGTGATTGGATGAAGCTTCAAATTAAGAGGGAAGGGTGTGAGGATGTAGAAGTATTTGAAGAGATCAACATGTTTCAAGAAGCCCTCTTCTCTCTACATTGAAAATAGTGGTTGTTTTTTTAGGGGAGGTTTGTTAATGAGTGGTTATTTAGACAAGGGTTTGGATTGTTTCTACTGGGAGAAATGCCCACATATATGGGGTTGTTATAATGATTTTGGGATCTAACATTTTTTGCATATTCCAACATATTCCAAAGGCATTGCACAATGAGACCTACATCCAAATTTTAAAGGATAGAATTAAGGGTAATGAAGACAGAAATAGGGGTTTGTGAACAACTTGATGGCAATGAAGGGTGTTGATGTTTGTTGTGATCTAGTTAGGATTTAGTTTCTTTGTTGGACATAGAAAACATATTATTGTGGGATTTTCAAGGGATTTTTGGGAATTGGGTTGCAAGAAATTATGGGGTTAATTATGGGTCTTTGAAATCTAACTTATTTAGTTCACCATGGGACAGGGTTTTGCAAATATGTTCTTTGAGTAAATTTTAAATGCATGGGTTGTGGGATCCTATTGGGCCAGTTTCAATTGCAATAAATATTAGATTTAGTAGGCTCACTGAGAAAGGACCTCGGAGCGAATTTGATCCACCCAGGCATGTAGATTTTTCTTACTTTTAAATAAGAATTGAAGAGTTGTGTGTATGTGTGTAGGGCAATAAAAAAGAAACAAAAACTTTCCAATCCATAATTGGTATGGTAGTGATTTAATTATATAAGTTTGTTGTTCTATTTTCTTTTGGCTACACCAATCTTGTAGCCCTTGAAGTTGCAAAAGCAAAACCATGTGATGTTATTTCCAAAGAAATTGATTATTTGTTGACTTCCATTGCTAGTCATTTTTGGAAATCTTTGAAGCAAAAGGTTGCATTACAAACCTTACAAGAACAATTTAATAATTCTAAGAAGATGATGAAAACATATCACAAAATAAAATGGTTATTTAGGTGGCAAGTTGTTACCATTTTATGTGACATTCTGGAAAATGTCATAACCTATTATCAAGATGCACCTATTGAAAAAGATGATGGATTTGTTCCATAAATGCATAACAAATTCAGGTCATTTAAATTACTCTATTATTTCTACTTCATGGTATGTGTTATCATCACTTTCAAAAGTTTTTCAATTGAATTATGTTGATGTCAATAGTATAAGATTAATTGTTAAAACTAAGATTACTCAAATTTGCATGTTATTAATTGCAAAAAAACTAATTTGAACCAAGATTTGTTCAATGAGGAAACTAGTTATCACATTTCTTTTGAATTTGGCCCTCCATGTGGATACTTGAAATAATTATCCTCTATTATTAAAGGTCATAAATATCATGATGTACAAATGCTTAAAGATAGGTCAAGTGTAGATTTGGAAGCTATATTAAATTTTCAAAAGCAATATGTTGAAGTTATATGTGTAGCATTGGAATCTAGCTTTGAGGACAACGAGATCATTACTAGTTTTAAAATTCTAAACCTTATTTACATGCATTCTAAACATGTGGGATTGGAAATTGGGGTTGTGCATAATTGAAAACTTTGTGTGCACATTAATATGGGGTGGAACACCAAATAGATGGTAAATTTTTCTTTCACTTATAAACATTGCAATTGTGGAATATGAGTTCTTTGCTTTCAAATTGCAAACAACTACTAAGTGGATGGATAAAAATATCAAAGACCTTTGGTCTGTGATAACTTGGCATTCATCATTTTAATGTAAGTATGTGAACTTGTTGGTATTTGCTATAATTGCTTGAATTCACCATGTGAGCACTACAACCAACAAAAGAGTTGAACCAATTTTGATGGAGACTATATCTTTGTGGAGGAATTCCACCAAGTTCAAATATTTATTTTTTCACCTTGAAATTTATTTGATTAAACAAATA
>Ga0209611_10003135_pt1 | contig 28881 bp, 17 predicted proteins | sample S1TSphgellanicum_3_FD_187693 | JGI IMG/M metagenome (GOLD analysis project Ga0209611, IMG submission 187693) | Host-associated microbial communities from peat moss isolated from Minnesota, USA - S1T2_Fc - Sphagnum magellanicum MG (SPAdes) (version 2) | ecosystem: Host-associated > Plants > Peat...
AGTAGGTTATGGACCAAGCAACAACATGTGATCAAATCAAGAACAAAACTAATGTGCATTTTTGTCTTCCCTTGAAGTTCATGAAATGTCTTCTTCAATATGCTGAAAGCATTTTCAACAACAAATCAAGCTTACTTGTGCCTTTTATTGCACAACATTTCAAGGAGGTTATGATCTCTTTCTCTATGCAATGTCATCAACCAAGATAGTAAGGGATACCCCTTGTCTCCTAACATAAAAGGAGCAAAATTTTCTTAACCTTTGTCTACATTGAAAAATCCTTGAAATTGAACAAAATAATAAATTGCAAGCCGTCTAAGCATTTTAGAATCATTGACACTTCTTGGAACACCAACGAAAATGTTAATGAACTATTTTTGGTCATCTATAATTACTTGACAAACAAAATTGTAGCCTCCTGTTTTGTGGTAAAAAATAATCTTCACAAAAAGCTTTATCAAGTTTGGAGATAGAAAAATGTGTACCATCAATGGCCCCTTGGATGCTTTGGAGACTAGAAAGAGTTTTGAAACCTTGCATTACCATCTCCATCTTATTTCCAGATGGCCAAGAAATAAGATTCTTGAAAATAACATTGAATGTTGTGATGACCTTTTTCAAAACAAATGAAATAGTTGATCAACCCATAGTAAACAATTCACTACAAATCAGGAGATTGCAACCTTGTGCAAGCTTGTAAAAGGCACAAGCCATTTGCACTTCCGCTATGATATACATCTTGTAATGCATGTCTTGCTTTTAGATCAAAGGCCTTAGATGATCGACAATAGCAAATAGAGTTTACTTCTTCATTTGAAGGTTCTGAACCAACGTGCATTATCATATTCTATTAGAATGAAGATGGAAAACTAGGTCATTGACCTCCACTTTAGCCAATGACTAAGATGTACAGGTAACAACCCCAAGCTGCAAGTGATCTTGTGATGCAAACAAATCAACATTATGACAATCTTTTCAATGTTTGTTATAACAACAACATTTAGTAGAAAACCTGAAAAAGGAAGCTGTTCAACATGAAAATGCAAACTTTGCAACAACAAGATCAACAAAACAATAAAACCAATTACAAGTTCATCAATGATGTCCATCACATTAACAGAAGCTTGTTGTTGTTGTAGAGAATTGATGTACAAATTGAAGACAACAATGTGAAGATGAACGTGTAGCAACCAATAAACCAAATGTGTAGACGATCTGAAGACAAGAAAAACAAATATAAGTAAATGTGACAACAATGATGTGAAGATGAACACATAGTGACCAGTAAACCAAATGCATAGATGATCTAAAGACAAGAGAAAGACAAACAAAACAAACAACTACCTATAGAGCAATTACAAAAATGAAAACGATGATGTGAAAATGAAGAAAATATTGCATGGATAATTTGAAAATGAAATAGTTTTATCTAGCATGTTTGCGTGACGATGAAACTTTGTGATAGAACTTTGCACCAACACTTTGTTGGCATTTTTCCCATAACTGTCCACTTTCGTTGTAACTACCCAAATGTTAATTTAAGGTTTAATTTTAGGTTGAACATAAAACTAATTTAAATGATTTTTAAAGTTAGCAACCCTAAAACTAATGATAATTTGACAGTTGGTGTAGACACATGTCTATACTTAAAATGTTAGGTTAATGTGTCTTAACTTTGTTAGAATTAATTTTTTTTAAAAAACTAAATTTCAACATAAATTAATGTTAGTGATTCAAAATGTTAATTAACTAGCATTAGGTGTGAACATACTATTAATCCATGTTCAGAATAAAGTAAACATGACTTATATTATATTTGACTCCCTACCCCATTGGCTTGAATACATGCACGTAAATCCAAATAGTGGGGTTCCATTCCCTACACACTTGGTACTTGTCTTCTTTTATGTGATTACCTTTGCACTCACCAAAAATTTAAATTATTTTTTGTTAATTTGTAAGTTTTTGTTTAACCAATTTAGCCTATGGGAATTATTTAATTTATATAGGATTTGGTGAATTTTTTAAAAAAAGAACTATTTGGTGTGGTGTCATTGGCTAGCATTGCAAGAGGGATTTAACATTAAACAACAACAATAATTTAGAACATATCTAAATAAATTTTATAACTAATTTTTAGAATGCTACCAAACTCAAATAAAAGTCGAACTATGGTAAAAAGTAAAATTTTAAAAATAACATTTCAAAAGTTGGCAATTTATTACAAAAACCAAGAATATTATGATAGATAATTCCCTTCTTATTTTTATTTCTTTCATTTTGGCAAAACTTTGCACCCAAAAAAATTAAAATGTTGATGGGATTATACGGACTTTCATTTTAAAAAATTGAGTCAATTATGGCATATGTTCCATCAAACAAAATTCCGTGTGGGACATTGCAATATAAGGAAATCCGAGATTTTTGAAAGATGTCCAACTTGGCATTTCCAATAGATGTGTAGTATATTGATTTACCAAAAATATTTGAAATTCATTTACTTTTAGTTTTTAATTTTTCTTTTAGCTGTATATAGCTAGCCTATTTTTTTGAGCCTTTTTTGGATGTTGCAATTCCTTCCATTTCCCCATCTCTTTTCCTTCAAAAGTAGGGAATTCTGTTGCAACGAAGTTTGGCAAGTTTGAACTTTGCTTTGAATTTAATGTTTTCCTCACTACCTAACTTTTCAATGTGGCATAAGGTGTTGACCAATGCTAGACGGTTATCTTTTCTTATTTAATGGTAACCTCTAATTCTTGTTTTAAAAAAAAATGCAATACCAAAGAACCTTTGGTTTCAATCTTATAAAAATTTCCAGAATTAAAGAATTTTCAGTTCTGATATTTTTCAAAAAGCCTCAAAAGAATATCTAGATTTCACTAAATAAAAGGAACAAAGAACCCACAATTTCATATAAGGTTATTTGACCAATTCTTAGATGTTTTGGGAACTATGTATATTGGAATTGGTTATCATAAAACCATGACCATTAGAATTGATAATTTGTTTTTTTGATAAGTATGGCACATATAGTTGATAACCACTAGTTATAATTTTCCACTTATGATAGCCACCCACCAGCAACATTGACGGGATTAAATGCGAGGCCCATGTGGGAATCACAATTGCAACAAATATATAACAAGGTTAGATGCTTCTTTTTTGGAACCCCGATGAGTCAAGAGAAAGACACACATTATTTCTATGGTAGGGGGGTGTCACTTATTATCTTCTCACACCTAATTTTGGTTCTCACATTGAGTTCTTTTATCTTTTGGGCTCTTTCTCTTTCACTCTAAGTAGAAAGTACTAGGGCGGACTGGCAAAATTTTAGACAACAAAAAATTTATAGGCTAGAAATAGAGTGTAGGGTAAACCCCAATGATGGGGGTATTCCTTAATAAAAGGCATAGAACAACTTGGGAGTCGAGTCTAGCCTGACATTTGGGGAATGTCCTTTAGCTGTGAACTTTGCTTATCCTAAAGCATGAAGTAAAGGTTATCATGAACCTAAACATATGTAAATTATGAGGCATAGGAGCGGAAGCTTTTTACTCTTACTCTTTGAGAGCAAGGAGGTCTTATGAATAGGGTAATGCACAAAGTGCAAGGCATCCCCAAAACAAGCACCTTCTTGAGACAAAGCCAAGGGGTGCTTATTTGGGAATGTCCAAGTGAGCAACTTTAAAAATGTATTGATTTTAGGCTATTTTGTTGACTATTTAAGCATGTTAAAATATGCCTTGAATGGACTATATAATCATAATTTATGATAACCAATCATGTAAGAATCATCAAAATTCTTGTGTTTTAAACTTGTGAAGTGTTAAGCTAAAATTAGCTAACTCCAATACACTTACCTAGGTTGTCCTTTCATCCTTTATTAATAAGTACCTATTAATATTACTATTTGATATGTATAGTATCTATCTTAGATACATATTAATTAGGGAGATATCTATTAATATGTACCTACCCCATTAGGTATCTAGCTACTAGTAGGTACTTACTTAATTATTAGCTAGCTACTAGTAAATACCTATGTAGTTACAAGTTAGCTATTAATAATTACCTAACAATTTTTGTTGTTTTTTTCTCACAAAGCAAAGAAAACTGGTAAATATGCACCTTGGTACTTACCTTGGCTACTAGGTAGTATGTACGTACCTATCTAGGGTATGTATTAGTTACTTACCCACATTGGTAGATATTACCTACTAAGTAGGTATCTACTTTAGATAGGTGGTTAAACTTACCAAGGTATTTATTAAGTTATTAGGGTTCAAGTATACTTGGGGTACCCCATTTGAACCATAAGGACTCATTCTTACAGAGTCCTAAATTCATCTTTTTCTTCATAAAACTTATGACTTGTTTTAAATTTCCCTTCTTTTATCATGTCAAATGAAACAAATTTGCTCCAAAATTTATATGTGCATCTAAAGTATTTACTTTTTTCACTTATGAATGTAAGAATAGTAAAATTATCCAATGTGAGCCATGATCTATCAGTGGTCCAAAATTCTTAGAAATTTCACTTAAATTTTTTTTGTACATTATAATAAGGCACTTGGTTCTTATGACATTTCAACATTTTATATACATTAGTAACTAAAGTGTTTGTGGTAGAAATCTTGAGGCAAGATAATTTATTTTCATGTTCCTTATGGGTCCTTGAACTTTTTTTTCTCACAAAACAAAGTTCTATAAAGTTTTCCAAGACTTGTTATGAATCCATAAACTTGTTCAAGTTTGAAAATTTATGCATAAAATAATACCTTAAGAATGTATGTATTTATCTTTAAAAAATAATTCAACATGTATGTGTTATTAAGTTTCAATCACATGTTCAAATGAAGGGGTCCACTAGATATTAAATGAGATAGTCTTTTTTGGTACCTTGACAATACTTGGACCCAATAGGTAGGTTATATGTTAATAAGCAGGTACCCTAGCTAGGTAGTTAAACTACTTAAATGAGTTTTTAAAAAATTATTTATGATAATATGGTGATAACTTTTATCATGTTAAAAAATGTGATGCAATGATTAAAGATTTCTTCTTTCAATGTGAAGGTGAGGGGTTGAAATCTTCATAATTGCAACCTAGTCTTATAAGGCTAAGTAGGTTAGGTTAAGTTGTTAACATTTTTTCTTTCTTCCAAGCCTTTTATATTTTCAAAACCCTATTCCTAGCTAGACTACCTACACTTTAAATTTCACCTTAAACAAGAAGTGAAACTGCAAATTGATAACCTTAAAACTATAGATGTTGTTTACTATCTATAGCATCTATAGACCTTTTGTAGCTATTGCCTATCGTTTGCAACACCAATTGACCTTTTGTAGTTGCTACCTACCATTCGCAGCATTTGCTAACCTTTTGTAGTTGTTGCCTAGGGTGAATGCACAATTGAGTGTTTTAATACTGGCAAAAATTTCATTCCTTATAAGTCCATACGATATTTTTAAAAATGATTCAAATGGACATGGTTATTACTTTAAAAAATGTTACTATTTTAATATTTGAATAATACATGTTTAATCACCCATAAACATTCCCAAATCTATGTGAAAACTTGTATTTAATGTAATTGATGTAATTTTTAAATTTGGAAATCCTAAAAGGAAAACCCATAAAGTCCAAATGAATAATGACCCATGAAAGCTTTCAAAAACATATGCTTTTGAGACAAAGAAGTTGGAAAAAAATAAAAAATTATAACTCATATGGACTCATGAAAATATTGTCAAATTTTAACCATTCAAAAGTCCTTAATTATTAAACGGTTAAAGTTTTTAAATAAAAGATTCTTCATATGAATTTATCATCTTGTATTACATCATATATTGAGTCCCAATAACAAATTTGAAATATGAATCAATATAAAGTTTTCCATTTTGTGATGGTCTAGTTAGACAACTATCCATATTTTCGACTTCAAAAGTCCATTATTATTAACAAATGAGTTTTTTTATCAATAAATAACCACATAGTTCTTTTCATAATGAAATTTTTTGTTTAAAACCCATTGTAAATTATCATAATTAAGAGTAGATTAATCACCATATGCATTTGAACCAAGGGTGCCCTGGGAAAAAAATCCATATCATCACAATAGTGAGACACTTAATCTTGCATTTACCCCTTACCATTTGTAACACTTGTTAATCCTTTGTAGTTACTACCTACCATTTGGAGCACTTGCTAACCTTTTGTAGCTACTCCCTATCATCAACAACTCCCTACCATCTACAAACCTTAAATTTAGTGGCTACCTCCTTACTATTGCCTTCTAGTGGCAATTATTGTCTTCATGTAGCAAAGTGTATTTTTTATTCTAAAACTAGAATAAAGAGTATATAATATTATAACTTTATAGAATAGTAAAAGAACTAATACATAAGAGTAATAAAATTATATATAAAAACTTAATATGAACCACCCTCCTTTCTTTTATCACACTCTAAGTAGGACATACATCGAGAAGAAACACTAGAATACATACAACCTTCAACCATTTTCCATTACATAAGGACGAACACAACTTTCTTCCATGTTCTTTTCCTTTTTTCTCACATAAGAATGTCACACACAAGCATCATCCTACCTGCCCACCTACCTACCTCTTAGCTAGTAGCTACCCTACCTATTAACCTACCTACCTACCCTAATAATTAATGAATACACTACTAAGAAAGTGTAGTGTAATTCACTAGGGTATTTCACTGTGCAACCATAGAAGTGAATTAAGTTCACTATCATTTCTCTACCCTTACCTTCATTGGTGAAAATGGTTCACTATATGGTGTAAATGTTTACTAAGGGTGAAGTTTGTTTACTAGGTTTTAAAAAAACATTATTAAAATCATTATTGAAAAATCTCTAATTAATTGGGTTCAGGGCATTAGTAAATTAATTAGTTAAATGTGACATATTTTATCTATATATTTCCATTTCAAGAATTGATTTAAGCAATGATCTATTTGAGGTGTGTTTGATGATTATTTCCACCTACATTTTTATTCTTGCTTTTGGGGGAGGGAAAAATTATGGATGTGGTGGAAAAATAATGGCTTGACTTTCTTGTCCATGATATTGAGGTAGCATGCAAAAGACAAAACCACTCATTCCCATGTGGGACGCAATAAAATATGAAACTTTTAAATACTGAAGTTGTGAGATGTCCAACATATGCTAAGTCCACATTGAACTTTTGATGATGCTCCAAATATATGTGTGAATGTGGACTAGCTAAGGCCATAGCCAAAATCACTGCATGTTTGTTTTTCCTGCATAAACAGTAGGTTCAACATGGGTACTCAATTGAGGCATTGTTGGGAGTCTAGATGCTGGCCATCATTTGTGGACAGGCGAAACACAACAGGCTTATTATTTCTAACACAACAGGCCTCCTCGGGCTAGCAGCCCTTACATACATGTAGAATGGGCTTGGTAGGCCTAGCCCTTGTGTATTGTGGTATGGGAGTGGTTGGGCTAGCCCTTATGTACTATGGAACAAGCTTCGCAGGGCCAAGCTTCATAGGGCTGATGCTTACATACTATGGAACCAAGCCTCATAGAGCTAGCCCATACTTACTATGGAATGGGTATGCTTTGCAAAGCACTTGCATGACTTGCATGACTGGTAAACCCGTAGCTTTTTAAATCATTCAAAACGAATTTATAATGAAAAACATATGGGGTTTCAAACTTGAGAGTCAAAAGTTTTATTACAAAACATTTGAAACAAAATATCACAATTTGGAATTTGAAATCAAACTATTTTCTCATTGCTTTGTTGCATTTGAAGATCAAAGAGATATTGTAGATCGCTAGCTGACGCACCTATAGTTTTTTAGATCATTCAAAACGGACTTAAAATGGAAAAAGATATGAGATTTCAAATTAGTGAAGGTTTTAAAAATTTTCTTCAAAACATTTGAGACAAAATATTAACTAAAGTGAAACTATAATTTTTGTCTCATATTTTTTGTCATAGCTTTCAAGTTAATAAACTACATAATGAAGTTGGTGCACCAAGTGTTTTTAAATGGTGAAATTCGCACCTAGAATAAACTAATAAGAAAAGTTTGACCTTAAAGGCCACATGGTGAAAAAAGGACTATTTAAAACTTACTTATCTATCTTAAGCCTAAGTAGCATTATGGTCTAATTATTTACCTAAGCCTACCTACCTAATTACCCAGGTAAGCCAAGGGAGAGGTAATTTGTTGGATTCCTTCCATTTATGCTAGACCGATGAAGGACTTCTGGTTTTGAAGAAAGGATGCAAGGGTGATAGATGCAATCCGAGCCAAGGGTGAACTGGTCCATGGGATTCCCTGCATTTAGGAAAGACCCATGAAGAACTTGGAAGGTGGTTATGAAGAGAGGTTGAGAAAAAGGATGCAACTGGTCCTTCTAGGATGGTGCACGTGGTGTGGCAGTAAATACAATTGACGCTGGTTAAAGTTTTCCGTAGTACATACTCAGAACTTTACTCTGGAATATATTATTGCAAGGGGATACTTTGCTGACGTTTTCTCTGGTGGTTGTGTGCTTTCACGCTGTTCAAGATTGGAAGTCTTTAATAAAGTTATGCGTGCGTCCTGGACACGGAACTTCCTCTGATCACTCAAATATTTGGCGTTTAGAAAATGGAGGCAAGTGGTCCAACATTGATGGACTGGTGCCCACCATGTGTGTGTCAGCAGAGAAAATTGACGCCAGTTAGAGTTTCCCAGAGTACTTTGTCTGAACTTTCCTCTTACATAAATTATATAAATAGTGGGTACCCGTGACCTTCGGACACTGTTCAAGAAAGTTAAATAACAAGGTTAAAACTTTTCCTTGAAGTCAAAGAACAACTTCCAGATAAGGACTTACAGACCATGAAAAAGGAATAATGCGGAAGGGATCAACTAGAACAAAGAAACAGAAGCAAAGTAGTATAAACAAGAACAAACAGTCTCTCACTTGCTTGGGGACCATCAACTGTAACATGTATGATAGAGATTTGTCTGCATGAATATAAGGAATGAATATCTGTACAAACACATTGGAAAACATATTGACAGAGTAAAACAACACACACCTGTTGGCACACCACTAGCTCTAGGTGCACCATTACTCATGCCTCTAGCTGCAGGTGCACCATTACCCATGCCTCCAGCTTTGATTTTGTATCTGAATAATTGACTCTGAAACATCCTCGTGGGTGAGGTCAAGGGAATCCATGGTGCTTGGGAACCCAAAATTGTCTAGTCAAAATGGTCTTTTGGAGGTGCTTCAGCAGCAAGAGATGCTGCCACTGCCACTAGTCTAGATGGTACAATAGTCTAATGGATTTGGCTCCATGTTCCATGTACACGGGTCTGCATCAAAAGAAACAAAAATTGGCCCAAGTAGTTTCTTCGATGTTGGAGAACATCAATTAATTCTTTGTTCCTTGGAAAAGAAAAGCTTGTGTGGGTAGAATTGCAAAGACAAGAACTTTCCTGGTTCAGTAAGATTTTCTTGCGCGAGTATTGTTCTCACTACTACTGGATGATGATCCACTTTCAAAGCTAGTTGATAATCTCACATGTTTTGGATAATCTCACAAGTAGTGAGTGACTTGGCTGTTGGCCCATATTCTGTTGTCTGGATTCCTTCACTATGCTTTTCTACTATTGAAATGTTTTTGAAATTGGTCTTATCTATTGGCTGATTTTTCCCAACAACATTATTTTCAGAAGCCCAAACTTTTCCTTGGCTTGGATCTCCTTTGCTAGAGTCATCAGAAGAGTTGTTTGCTGATGGTTGTGAGCTTGAAACTTTTGTGCTTGTACTCTTAAAATCTGAAGTTGAGCCATTAGATTGACTCAACACTTGTTTGCAGCTGCCATAATATTCTCCACCATTGCCCAGGTCCAAGCTGGTTATCCTACTAGGCGTATTCTACAAGCCTTGTTTCGGTGTATTACCATGATAATATTATCATGGTAATACACAAAACCCAAAACAGACAAGACACAACCCACAAGACCACTTCATGTTTCAAATGTAAGTTAATGCTTCAAAACTCAAGCTAGCAATAGAATCATAGGAACAACACAAACTCCTGAATACCACTGCAATCTTACAAGAATCACAAGGGCAACATGGACTCCTAAATGCCACTACAATCTCTGAGAATCACAGGAGCAACACAAACTCATGAATACTGTTGAAACCCTACATGATTTTGCATGCACTTGATGCTCCATTTGCTTTATGCCACCATTTCCTGCGGTTTGATCATCTTCTACTTCAAGACTTTCCATTTGCATGAATTTCCCAAGAATCATAGACATAAAATTAAAAAAAAGGTCTTTGCTTTTACCACATTGATATCAGCTGCCACAGTTTGGTTGAAAGACAGTACTGGTGGTGATGGCAGTGTTAAGGTTGTGGGACATTCTTCTGCCATGGATGCACCATCCATCACATTCATGGAGACCTGGAGGAAGTCCAAATGTTGCTTGGAAAGCTCTTGGTGATGTCAATAAAAATCAAGCCTTGACAAAAATAAGTTCAAAAAAGATAAAGTTGTGAAGAGTTAAGGTGTAAAGAAGAGGAGTCATGGATACAAATACAGGAAGAAGATAGGCGGGTGAGATGTATGGCATGTGGGGTGATGTCAAATCTGTAACTTCTGGAAGGCATCCATGCAGACTTGAAACAGAAGTAATCAGAGTCCAGAAAAGCTCATGTTTGCCAACAGACCTAGAAATCCATCTTCTCCTTCATGACCTCCTCCAAGACTTTTGAAGTCTTGGAACACATCAAGGTTTCCTAGACGTGCACCTTGGCGTTGAGTGGCAGCAGGAGAAATCTGCCACACTTTTTCTAACATGACATTTTTTTAGGGAACTGGCAGAACTTCACTGTTTTAGGGTTTTTTGACAACATGCTTTCTAGCGCCTTACCCATATCTATGGTATGCTTTGTGAATTTCCAATATTTTTATCTACTATCTGCAAAACAATCGATTCATAGGCCCTCTACCTCTTGAGCTTGGGAACTACAGTGAATTCAAGTGGAGTTTCTGGCATTTGGGAACGGGCATAGCTTGAGTATTCCTTTGGAGCTTGGGAAGCTCAAGAAGCTACAAACGCTTGTACAGGAAGCTGTAGAAGAATTTCATTTTCAGTAGTGGAAACTTCGGAACAATAATGGAAGATGAACATGCTGATGTGGTTGCAGAGGATCAGCAAAGCATGTCAAGTATTGAACACAAAGTTTCAAGTATTGAAAATGAAATATTCCATTTTGTTGAGGACAAGGAGGATGATGTTGGACATATAGATGTGTGCCGTAACGATGAAGGAGCATCCAAAGACTAGGAAATATGCTAGCAGGTTGTATTTTATTGATTTTGTCATACACAAGTCCAATGGATGTAGCAAGGCTTGCACTCGTGAACCACACCTTTGGGGAAGCATTTGGTTGGGATTTGCTATGGGAGAACATGCTTCCATTCAATTACAATGACATTTTATCCCTTGCAATGGATTATAGGCTTTTGCCTCCATGTAGTTCGAAGAGGGACCTTTATCATGTCTTGTGAAGACAAATTCTTCTTTGAGATGTGACTGAGGTATGCATTTCATTTTCATCATCATTCTTATATTTCACTTCAAGCAGATTAAGGTAGACTATTTTTAGAAAAAAAACAGCCTTGTCATTATCCTCATGTAATTACTAAACCCTGCATTGTGTCCCTAATGATATATGGGCTTATTCTTCTCCTTGTGCAATGGAAAATGTTGTTCCCATTCTATTAAGAATAGAGCTTTGCTTAAACGCACTGTCCAATTAAACATCTTAGCGGATTGAGACTATCCTAAGTAAGGTGCACATTCGTGATGAACAATGTCATTGTTGAAGCATGTGTTGAAGTTCAATTGTAAATATAACTCCTTAACAAAGTTTTGGCTCTGTTAGCATCCAAGCCACTACTTCTTTTGACCAGGTAGGTACCAGAGGCACAATGATGATTCATGAGTGTATAAGCTTCCGCAGATAATAATCTAAGATCTAAACCTAGTTTTGTTTGAAGACTAGATTTGCACTTTGATGTAATTTTTTGTTGTTTCTAGAACCACAAGAAAGAATGTATTTGTAAAGAGAATTTTGGGGTATATGAGAAATTTGAATGAGTGAACTTGGGTTGTTGAATGTGAGAATATGGTACCAAAGCTAGATATATTGGTGGTGCCTAGAGGGCTTGGCATTACTACACTTATGGAAGATGGGACCATCTTACAATGGATGTGGAAGGTATAATACATGTCTATCCTGATGTCCCAATTGGGTGTTTCCCTATTTTGAGAAAGGATATGAATATAGAGGCCATGGAAGTTGTTTTTTGGTTTCCTTTGATTTCAGTACTCTAACCAACTAACCTATCAATTATGATGATCATATGAATTCTAGACTTACTTATTGGGAATTTGATGATGGGTTTTGTGTTTGGGATGGTGATGACCACCAAGTGCATGAAACTAGCTTATACACAACATTTGTATCTACAAGTTCTTTCCTTCTAGCTATTGTTGGCTTGTTCAATGTGCTCAAAGTAACAACCCATTAGAATTCATATGACGTGCATGCAAGCCTTGGTGCCAAGCTTGTCAAGGACAAAGTTGTTGAAAAGGTAATGTATTTTGGATGCATCTTCATCTGTTTAAACAAATGGAATATCATTATACTTAGTTGTGTGGCATTGCTTATTAGCATTTTCAATTTGTGTGCTTGCATGCCTTTTGTGTTGTCCATGTTGTAACTATGAAGCTGCCCTATAACTTCACACAATTTCTAAAAATTGCAGATTCAATTTTCTAAGACTAGTTTTGGAACTCTTGACATTGTTGTGGGGGATTTGGGTGCTCTGATTTTTTAAGGCAAAATCATCACAACAATGGGTGTATCCCCTGGAATTGATATGGCTTTTTAGTTTGCAACTTTGATAACCAATGCAATTACAGCCCAAGTTGTGCAGTTATTTATAGAGTATGATCCTCAACCACCATTCAATTGTGGGAATCTTGACAAAGTCGGGCCTTAATTGCAATATGGTTAGGACCTAATTTATGATTATAATCATGGTGATGTTCAATTGTTTGTTCAGATCATTTTTTAGTTTTTGCAAATGCATTCAATACACTTTATTGGTAATTTCATGTTTTTTATCTAGTTAATTACAAGCATGTTATGGCATTGGCTTTCTTTAGTTGAATGCTTGCAGCTCATGGTGGTTGGTGGCCTCCAAGCATTAAATGAAGGCATGATTGTGAGATTATATAGATCCCAAACATTAGTTTACCATTAGTGTTGAATAAAATTTGACTCAGAAGACCCATTGGCACATTAAGACCCACTTTGGAATAAGCCACATGGATGTTGAAACAAGATAATTGTATGGAATTTGGCTTGGTGGAGACTATAATTTCAATTTCTATTAACTTTCCTCTTATCCACCTATTTTCTCTCAATTTTTGTGTTTCACCAAATTTGTTTCACTCAAATTGTCCATTGTCATAGATTTATTGATGTGGCGTGTTTAGGTAGTCTAGGGCAACAAAATGTCATACTTGAGTAATGATGATTCTTCATTTGTATAAATTGTAAGCACATTAAATGTTTAAACAAGGATCATCAGACCTTATAAGTTTCTATGCATGTTTCTATATTTGTCATCTCGAGTTTTTAGATGGACACATGGAAATTACAAGATGAAAATACTATGGAGTTAATTACCCATATTTAATGGTTAATAGATGGAAAAATCTCCCTAAATTAACCAACCATAATTTGTGAAAAAGATCTCCTTAATTAACTAAACACAATATGAAAAAAAAAAATTAATTAACTAATCACACCTGGTGAAAAAAACCTTCTTAATTGACTAGTGTTGTAGGCTGATTTAACTACTAGGTGTAATTTCCACCTAAATTTGGGCATCACTTATTGTCATCTTCTTTCACTAGCTTAATTGACTTGTCTCATAGCAACCGGTCCCCGTTCACTAGGGGGTTGACATGTTTTACCATGATTTCTTATAGTGAATCTATCCTAGTCCACTCAAATCCTAGTGAAATACAAGGTGAACTTGGCCACATCTCCTAGTAGTGATAATTAGTGAATATTTTAATTTTAAAGTATTTTATATTATTAAAAAATCCCACCTAGTTATCAACCTAGCTACCTAGCCTAGGTAAGCTAGGTAGCTAGGCCGCCCACTTGAACCAAGTAGGGTAGGTGGTTAGGCCACCCACTTGACCTAGGTAGGTAGGTAGCTAGGCCACCTATCCTAAGATTGCAAGTGTGGGGACTTGAACTCCTCCCCTCCACTTTGAGGAGTTGAGTCCATACCATTGCACCCCCACCTTCATAAGGTGAAAATATTTTTGAACATATTGTAATAAATATGTTCAATTCCTTTTACACTACTTACAAAGGTAGATAGGAGGATAGATAGGGACATAGGAAGGTAGGAAGGTCAAACATTTTAACTAGGATACCTAGGCTATGCTATGTTACGCTTTTATACTAAACTATGTTAGGTTATGTAGGTTTAGGTAGGAGGTATGTATGGGCTTCCTAGGCCTACTTAGGGGCTATATCAAGCTATGTAAGCCTAGGTTGGGTCTAAATAGGGGTTATATTAGGCTGTATATGGTGGTGTAGGGTTATGTAAGGATTATGCAAGCCATGTAAGCCTAAGTAGGGTCCAAATAAGGGCTATATTAAGCTGTGTAGGCCTAGGTAGGAAGTATGTATGGGCTTCTTAGGCCTATTTAGGGGCTATGTACATGCTATGTTAGGTTATATATGTTGACTTTGGTAGGAGGTATTTATGTTTTTGGGCTACCTAAGGCTATTTAGGGGTTATGTAAAGATATATAGGGGAGATGTTTAGGCATAATTAATAAGGGTTATGTAAGGTTATTTAAGGGTTATGTAGGCTATACATAAGCCTAGATAGGGTCTAAGTAAGGGCTATGTTAGGCCATGTAGGGGCTATGTAAGGCTATGTAAGGTTGTGTCTAAGCATAGGTAAGAGCTATGTAGGGCTATATAAGGGTTACACACACTATGTAGGCCTAGGTAAAGTCTATGTAATAGTTACCTAACTAGGCTTACATAGGGGCCTTTATAGGGCTAAGTAGGGGATGGCTATTTAGGTTATGCAAGGTTATGTAAGGGTTATATTGTAGGTTTATGGAAGGGTTATGTAGAATTAAATACAAACTATGTAGGCCTATGTAAAGCTATGCTCACATAAGATATAACCTAGGTTCATGTTGGCTCACATAGATGTACCTATGCTAATCTAGGCCTATCATTTATTTACCTACCTTCCTTACCTTAATTTCCTACCTACCTACCTATTTTAATTTCCTATTTCCTAATTACCTATTTATATGTGACTTACCTACAACTTGTAAACATTTATATCTAATATTTTCTTTTCCAAAATTTATGGTTGTACATGTCCCATTTGGCTCCATTCTCATTTGATTACACCCATGTCCATTTTGACTAAAAAGGTTCACTTTTGGTCATATTTGACTAAATGTCACATTGGCCAAGTAGTCCAAAGGTCATTTTAATCAAATAAACCAATCAAAAAAGACATGTCATTTTAGCCACTAGGTGCCTTTAGTCACATTGACCAAATTTTTAATCAAAATGGACATGGCAATCAAGTTGGACCATTTGAAAAACCATGAATTCTTGTAGTGCAAATCTCCTTATCCTAATCCTTTTCACACATCCTAGGTAAGGGAAATCTGTCCATCCTTTATCCACTTGGACTAATTAACTTAGATGGTTTCACCCCTTAGAAAATAAAAGATGTTAAGTAGGATATTTACTACTAGTAATTAAATAGTTACTAAGATGCCCTTCTAAATAAACTAAACTAGGATATTATTTTTAGTAACTAATATTATTTTTATTAAAATTTCTCTAGAATTAACTTCTATTTATTATGCCCCATGAAAGTAGTTCATTGTATTGATGGTGTTACCTTCAGAAACCACTTTCATTCTATATTAATTTTCATATGATTGTTTTACCATTTGATGGTAACTACATATTGGGCTTTAATTAGCCTAACCTAGTTTTGGTTAAACCTAGGCAACATAACTACCATGTGAACATGTGAACAACAAGCATGTGAGTTGAACTTTTGTGAGTAGCATAGAATCTTCGAAAAATATTTTTGCCACATAAACCAAATATTCTTCATGTAGATAAAAAAATTCCATCCACATGGAAAAAATATTTTATTGACATGGCAAGAATATTCCTTTAGTGATACATAATAGTCATCCAAGTAGATAGAATATGTTATTTGTGACAAAGATATCATACATAACTTTTGTTGCAATTGCCTACAAAAGTTTTAAAATTATTTCCCATAATCTTTCAATATAAGGTTTTTAATTATTAGTGAAAATTTAAATTAGTTTGAAACCTAATTTCTATTTAATAATGCATAATCATTCATGCCAAACAAAATGTTGAATGAACGATTATCAAACCGTTTATAAAACCACAATGATAACATCTTTTGCAAGTTGTAGTCTAAGAACCAAACACATAACATCATGATGAACGTTAAAATTGACAATTCATAATAGTATTCCTACCTACACAAAAGTTATATCCTAATCCAATAGGCAATGAACTTCATCACAATTCCAAGTTGGAAAATGGATGAAACTTTCAAATTGCCCACAAAACATGACATGTTGTAACACATAGTGCATGTGTTTATAGGGCACCCACTTCCTTCGCCTACCTAATGAACTGGAAATCATTTTTATAAAATCCAAATAAGTGTAAATTGGGAAGTTCCCTATTGTAACTTCATATTACTTCTTGTTTGGATTTTGGCTCAATATAATTTTATAGATTCATCCATATCTAGGAAGGGAGCCTCCAATGGTGGGTTTATAATTGCTTCAAGAAATTGAACAACGTCTCACCAATTGTAATGTAGATTTGACATAACGAATGGCATTGTACATCGAATAGCCTTACCATTATGTGCTATTGGCCATGACATTTCATCCACTAACCTATTTATTAGAATAGAACTTTCCCCTCCGAATAGGTTTCGAGGAAATATTAATTACCATCTATTCAAAACAATCCCACTTCTTTAATAAACTTGATTTCATCTTGGGTGAGATTCGTTTTTAGCTTGAATGAGTCAAATTTTCAGAATAACCGATCTACCTAATGCATACTTGCATTTCGTATTGCCAACGTAGTAATTCATATCATCTACACAGAACCAAAACTTGTGTAACTTTAAGAGTACACCATGGAATTAAACCATAACCTTGAATAAGTTGAGGCATGGAGGTAAGGCATTATGAACCTAGCCTTGGGCTCACGACCAAGGTAAGGGCATGGAAAGGTGTGGGCTGAGAATGCAACTTGGAAGTCACATTTACACTCCTGTAGTGCAAGAGAGTTGAGGGAATGAACACACACACTCCCAAGTTGATTCCCTTTTTGGGAATTAGAATCCCCATGGAGTCCCAAATCTTTAAAGAGTGATTTCAAGGGTTAAAATTCATTGAATTGAAAATTTTCTTATACCATTGCAAAGCTCTTGAAACATAGATATCTAAAATGAACTCACATGATTCATTTGAGTACTTACAACACAAGTTATGGCGGAAACAAGGGTCGGGAGTTAAAGTGTCAATTTGACTCCCAAACTTGATCTTCACAAGATGTGGGACGACATTGGCAACATATGCTATGGTTTTCACATCAAAATAGTATTTTAAGAGCTTTTTGACAAAATTTCCCCAAAATCTTGAACCCTCCAACATTCACCCTCCATTCCAAACCAAAGTCACCAATGATTAGAACTTAATAAACATATTTAATAACATTGTTGTTAACATCATATGCATCATCATTGGAGATTTGAACAATTTTGTGGTGGAAACTGAAGATTGCACACAAACATTTCTCTATGGCATGCAAGATTCCAAACGCGTCAACTAGAACAATGAGTTTAGTTTTACCCTTAGCATGAAAAGTAGCCATTTTACTAGAGAAAAGGTCTGTGTAGTGAGGTGGAAACACTCTACAAATAATGCTACTCTATAAAGAAATAAATGACAACTATGGAATTGAAGATGGTTGAGAAAGCAAAGCAGATGTGTTTACATACCAACTAGGAAACCCACAACAACGAAAAGAATGATTAATGGAGAACAAAAAGAATGTTCAATGCAAAAAAAAATTCACTTTCCAAATGGGATGGGAGATACTCTATTAAATAGAAAAAAAAAGGGGGGAGGGCAAGACCATAGGACCAATTTTAGTAACAAATTGTTGTTAGTAGACAATACACAATTAAAAAAATTAGATTGTTGGGTAGAGGAATTCTTCGAAAAAAGATTACATAATTGTACATCATGTACATTTTTTTTTGTTTTGTCACCAAAAAGCCATAATGTGCTTCATGAGGGAATCTATTATCTCATTTTGCAAAGGGCCTACCACTGATGAAGGTTTGAAAACGACATAGTCCACCAATTCCAATATGAAGGGTTGGACTAAAAAGAAAGGAGAGAACAAAAACAAGAAGAGGAACTTGTCACTAAAGGTTGAAGAACCTAGAGATCCTCCTCTTCCACCAACATCTTTGCCGCAAATTGTGGTCGAACCATTTTAGGTCGTCCATCACTACAAGAGGAGACTAAGGAATGTCACCAAAAATGACTCCTTGGATATAGTCCCACCTATTTAGAGAGCACCAAAGATGGTTCAATTATTCCAAGGTGCATTCTATTTGCATTCCATCTTTCATGGCCTAATCTTATGAGAGAAGAGGAATTGTTTAGCTCTTGGCCTCCATAGTACGAGGAGCTACAAGCTCTATTATTTCAAGTTTTTTTCCAAACCTTAACCATATCTATTACAATACTCTCAAATTTAGGTTTTGGATTTTTATCTCTTGATCTCAATGTTGCAAGATGTTCCATTTAGGATGCCAGCTCTAGTAGTTGTGGAGGTGCCTTCTAATCTTCCAATCCCTTTTGTTTTAGAGCCCATGTCTTCCATCCCATTATGGAACAAGAAGGTGGAGAATTATGTTTATTTTGTTTTTAGGTTTGCTAACAAGTATTTATATTCCTCTAATGTTATGGTCTACTTCCATGATAATGACCTTCTTATTTTCAAGGAAATCAAGTCATTCTTGGAAAACAGTGGATATGAAATCCATTCAAGGTGGGCGGTCATAAATACATTGCCCCGCATGAACCTTGACACCAAGGGGAGAAAGGTAATGTTTTGTCCCCATTCATGTTTGGATCAATCTATTTTTCAAAATCCACTATATAGTCTAATCTTCAATTTTTGTAATGCATATTTGTTTCAGTTGGGCAACTCTTATTGTTTGAGTTGTCAAAGGTTTCAAGTTTTAGGACCCTCATGCAAACATGGTGAGGCAGGGTGTTTTGTTAACGAAGGATGACATCCTCTACAACCACACTAGCCTTGATAATATGGAGCGGTTGAAATCAGGTGTTCTATTCAAAGGAAGATGGGAGATCCATGTTTTGACATTTACTATTCTAATTCAGAGCTAATATCCTTTTGACTCATTGGTTGTGGGGATGAATTTGTCCATAGGTTAGTGCCCTTTTATGTACTTTTTTAGGTTAGCAAAAATAATTTATCACGCCTCAACTTTTCCAATGTTGTTTTTGTTTCTATTTTTCAAGTAATTGCATCTGTGACTCTTAGAACCTAAATTGGCATGTTCTTATGCTAGAGCCGGATGTTGACATATATATATGGAGGTTTTACAACCTTTTGTGAAGATGGTGTCATTCGATGCTGACATTGTGATGTTTTATTTCGTCGTGGCTGATTCCCCACCTTAGAAAAGAACCAAAGTTGCCCTTGATTGTGAATAAGTCGATTTTCAAGATGCTTTTTTTATTTGTTGCATTTGTGAAACTTCACATTGTTGCTGATGTTTTCTTTGGTGAACTCCATTTACAAAGATATTCGTCGAATGGGGTCAACCATAGTACCCTTTTATTTACAAAATGATTTTTTCCCCTAACCCCTTTTAAAGCCTATCATTACTTAGTTATGTGGAGGACATGGCTAGGCTTATAATTTCACTACCCTTTCCACCCTCTTAAAGTGGTCATGTAATATTTTGACGCACTCCCAAACTCCTTGATAGACTCAAAAGTGACTATGAAATTAAAACAGCTAAAGAGCAAGGAGTTGGGTGCACGTTCCTTGGTTCGTAGCACTTTGGGGGTAAAGGGGCGTGCTAGAGCTCCGGGATGAGATTAAGAAGAATGAAAAGCACTTAATCACTCACACAGACCTGCACAAACCAAACAACAAGTTGGTTAGTGCATAGCGGGAGCACTTTTGGTGTTAGGACGAACCACGAGCAAACTCGGACTCACAAGATTCACCACAGCCCGAGCTTAGGGGAAGCCACCACCTTCCCCTTTATAGTATACTTTGTGGCTGGCCACGGGACTAACATCCAAATGGCATTTTGTCCCAGGACTCCCAAGTGGGAGTCTCGAAATTCCCAAGGTTGGGACTCTCGTGACTTTGGGGGCCCATAATTTTGTTTATAGACCTTTGATTGACATGAAGTTTGAAGCAAACTTGTAGCCCTTGTCAAAAACTTTTCAACAGTATGTCACATTTCACCTTCATGCAAGGAAATCAGGGCGATTCCTAACGTTTAGTGGTTAGGAATCAAATTGCCAATTTGATTTCCGGCCCTTCTTTTGACCATAACTTGTGTTTCAAGTGTCCAAATGGGTCATGCAAGCCCATTTCAAACATCTACATTCCAAGAGCTTTCTAATGATATATGGAACGCTTCAATTCAATGATTTTTGACCCCTATAATCACTCTCTGAAGATTCGGAAGTCCATCGGAACTCCAACTCCCAAAGTGAAAGTTCATTTGGGAGTGTGAAGGTTCATTCCCTCACACTCTCCTACACTCTCGAAAACATGAGATGTGACTCCCGGGCTTCCTTCTTGGCCCGCACCCTTGCAAGCCCTTGCCTTGGTTACAAACCCAAGGCCAAGGTTGCGACATATTTGATGACTGGGTTTTAGAATTTATAGACGAAGAGGCAATAAAATGATCATGCTAGATTTTTTTTATTTTTTTTCTTATGAGTTTGGTTTTAGAGCTTCATTTGAAGCTCCTTTGGGTGGGAGGTGAACTTGTTTTTAGATTCCAAATCTTGTAACCTATTTCATAATGACTCCTTTGTAATACAAAAGTTTTACACATTTTAAAGATTTTTTTCATGTGAGTTGAATTCATTTTCATTCCATTCCTAAAATGTGATTACATGCTCAAAACTTATTGATTGTAAATTTCATTTGAAACATTATCAATTTTCATATGCTATGAGATCCCATTTTCCAACTCTCAAATTTATGGGCTCCAAAAAAAAAACTTGGTTAAGTTTTGTCTTTAGTTCTAAAAAGAACCCTTTTAAAATCAGAATATGTAAATTGTGGTTTTCTTCTATGGTCAGTGTTGACCATAAGGTTCCTCCTATGGTCAACATTGACCATAGGGTGCCCAAAATTTCAAACCTAACCACATTGTTGTAAAAATAAAAAATAAAAATTTTAAAGGCCATTGAGGCACATGTTTTATATCCATTCTTACTATGGTTGACGTCGAATATAGGAAGGAATCCTTCATTTATACATACATTAAATGTCCATTCTAGTTTGCCTTATGCCCAATGCATTATCATTTGCATGCCCATTATTACTCACTTTTGGATGAACCTTTACTAAAATAATGTTTGGTTTCAATTTAATAATCAATTATGGTAAAGGTAAAGAGGTAGGCAGGAAAAATGGTAACTTCTAGATAAGTATATGGTTCAAACATTGTCAAATACTATTTTAGTACCTTCCTATTAATAACTTGCTTGTGGGTTATTAGTAGGTTGGTAGAAAACATAACAAATAAACTAACCACCATGGTTTACTAAAGAACTATGGGTGTTTGTTCATTTTGGCCCTCATATCGTCAATTCGTTTCCATTTCACAATCATCCAATGTTTCTTGACAAATGTTATAGGGTGAAAATCCTTTAATGTGTACCACACAGGATGAAAAAGGCCTAGTCTTTATTGTAGTCTTTTTTTACCTTATATTCTAATTCCCATAAATATAATGAATCAAAAGTTATTAAATTTTTTAAAAGGATTATATTTTAGACCATTACAATTTTAGATTCCATCATAATCATCCATAAATGTGTCTTTACATGGCAAAAAAAGACTAGGTATAAAAGACAAAAAAGGTGATGCTATGACAAGATTTTGGTACACCTTAAAGAATTTGGACCCTATAATATCAACTTAAAGTAATAGCCATGTTCCCTATGCCCTTTAACTTATTTTCTAGGGTTGTCTTTCTGCACATAATGTTCTGTGGGGGTAAAATCATTTTATCCAAGTTCATGGGCTAGTCATGGTACATAGTTTAATCCTAAATATAGTCGATATATGGTGATTAGACTAGATTAAACCAATTAGATCAATAATAACACCATAGTGCATTAACTATGCAAAGAAATATCTTGTGGAAAATGACATTTTCAAAGATCAATAAGGATCGGTATCATCTAATTACATCTTAATTGTTCTCACAAGCAAGTTAAAAATGTTTACTTCTAGAACTTAGAATTGTTAACATCCATTGAAGAACATACCCTAAAATCAAGTTCTAGGCAACTTCCCCCATACAATGGTTTCAATACATTGTTGTGTTGGCTTTAAATTCTTAGATGTCAGCTTTTGTGACAGTTGGATTCTTGTTATCATTAGCTTCCTCTTTTTTTCCATTGCTTAAAACAAAAATTTCCACATCTTCTACTAGCTTTGATTTCTCCTTCCCATTTTTCAATTTTCTTATTCTATTTTCATTTAGGGAGCAAAGGTTGAAATTGATTGTAGAGTCCTTTGTTAAATCTTTCATTATAATTTCATGAGAATTGGATGATGGATTTTTTCTTGGGCTTCTTGGTGGGGTGAAGAATTCTTCATACTCTTCTTCATTAATTGCTCCTCCTTGAATGCTTGTTTCACTAAGATATTCCAATGGATTGTTCCTTACCTTCTCATCATTGTTTTTTCTAACATCATGACCATTAGTAGACCCTTGCAATTTAAAACATTCATACATTTACTATCCCTTTTGAAAGGTTTTCCTTTCTCATGTTCAAACACTACTTTAAAACAACCATAGTGGCAAACTTATCCTTGGGTAGTACCATTAGAAACATCACACCCCAATTTTTTGTGACCCATTCAACTTAGGAATAACATAAAAAAATCTTTTCATTCCAAATTATTTATCAAAAGGTTACCCAAGTCATGTAAAATTCAAAACTCTAATTAAATTTACAAAAAATTGTGTTTTGATGTGGAAAATGAATGCATAAGGAAAAAATTTCAAGAACGTCACATGAAGGATTTTTTTTATTAGGAACACAAAAGGAATCTTTTTTTGAGAATTTTTCTTGGATGTTAATTTTTGAAAATACTTTAAATGCCAACCTACTTGATTTCTTTTATAGATAATTGATTAAATCAATTTTGATTTAGTTATGAATATTTGAAATCAAGATTGTGAGGCCCTAAAAGGCCATCGATGTCAAGAATACAAATGATAATTATTTTCACCTTTTGTTGTTTTAATGACTAGTTTAGATCATTCTCTTGTGCATGTACTAAATAAACAAGAAAAAAAATCTATTGTGTAAGTGTAAGGACACTTAAAAGAAAAAAAAGTTAGGAATTGGGTCAAAAATGGGTTAGGAATGGTTCAAGAATCAAAATGTTAATGCATATTATACGTTTTTGGGTGTTCATTATTTTTCATGAATGTGTGCATAGGTCGGGAACACATAACCCACCTAGTTTAATCAAATAAATTAATGTATAAATAGATGAAATTTTATTTCTTAAATTAGGTCCAACTTTCTTATGATTTTGGTAAGGTGTTTCCTAATGGTACCACCCAAAGAAAAGTTTCGATAATTCATATCCCTTATCAATATTTTTTCAAAGGTACTTGCATTGTGGTATTTTGATGTAGGTTGTCAACATTTTACCTAATAATGTTTCCCAACCAACCAAGTAGAAGAGGCTTTTCTACCTTCAATTGCTTCTTTCTCCTTCAAAGGCTATCGAACAACTCATATGTTTGAGCTTGTTTCATTTGTCTTGTGACAGTTCATGTTCAAAAACATCTTTCATCCAAGTTAACCTTACAAAAAGCAAACCGCATACACTTTCATACCCATCCACATTTGTGCAAGCTATGAATATGCATCTCATTGCTAAAAATACATTACTATTACAAAATGCATCCTATCGCATGAACATTTGAGCATGAACGTGAAACATATTAATATTGGAAAATTGTTTTCACATCCAATTGAAAGAACTCATGAAACCAACCTATTCTAGAAAAAAATATACCACCAAAGAAATCATTTCTACTTATATTTTGCATTCTTTCAGCCAACATATTATTTTTTAATAGAGTTCTTTGGCCTGTTTAAGACTACCACTGATTTGTTTCAAATTTTTTTTTACATACATTAAAAGAATGTCTGATTAAATATAAACTTTTTGATGCTTCAAGCCTTAGCTTTCAAAAGTTCAATCTATGTTTAATGCTAAAAAAACCCAACACTTAAACTTTTGAAATTGTTCTTTACAATCTACATAATTTCATGTCCAAATGGAGTTTTTCACAACTATGCATTTTGAATTACAAACTATTTTAAGCATTATGCTTGTCCTTCTTTTGACTATCACCTTTTTCTAAAAAAACCCAACACTTAAACTTTTGAAATTGTTTTATGCAATGTACATAATTTCACGTTCAAATGGAATTTTTCACAACTATGCATTTTGAATTACAGATTGTTCTAGGCATTATGCTTATCCTTCTTCTAACTATAACCTTTTTCTAAAAAAACCCAACACTTAAACTTTTAAAATTGTTCTATGCAATCTACATAATTTCACGTCTAAATGGAGTTTTTCACAACTATGCATTTTGAATTACAGACTGTTCTAGGCATTATGCTTGTCCTTCTTTTGATTATCACCTTTGACTTCTTTCTCTGTGTTGGACATATTGAGTAGAACCAATTTCTTTGGGTTTGTTGTTCACATCATTGAACCCATTTTTATATTTGGTGTTGCCAATTTTGTGCCTTCCTCATCCTCATTTGTCATGTTTTCTTTTGGGCTTTGTGTCTTTAGCATCGTGTTTCTTTTTTCATTATTTGACTTTGTCATTCTGCCATCTACACATGCTCCAAAATCCTCCTCCTCCACATTGTTGGCAGTTGTATTAGCCTCCACCAGCTAGTCCATTTCCCTGCTATATACAAGTATTAATGCTTCATATGGATCATCCTTTGCATTTGAATTGTTTCTTGGCCATTTCTTTTCTAAAATTGAATCTCTTATTTTTTGGGGGCACTTGGAATCCTAACAAGTAATCACATTTTTGATGAAATCATGTTCTGAAATTTCTATTTTTCAAGTTTGTTAGCCATTGATTGTCTCCAAGTGGTTGTGGCAGGCTACTTAGAAATTTTGGGATAAACATTTTGATCATTGTCCCATATATCTTGTAATCCTACAAGTGGTTAATAGATGCCCAATATTCAATGTTTGCCTAAAACTCTCCATCTACATTCTTCAATTGTTTTTTCTCTATAGACGGGTAGAAATCCAAATCGAATGGTGTTCAACAAGAGTAACATGGATAGGTACTATGACGTGATGCAAATGAAGAAGCTCTATTCTATTTTTCTTTGATGGAACCATTCAATCTTGAAATAAAATTGGACTAAATGCACAAAATAACCCAAGTTTGGGAACATGTCGGACTTTTACATACTTGTAGTGGTCCACTTTAATTATGTATTTAACTTTAGCATAACATCTTTACTTTTGATTGGACCATTTGGTTGGCAGTTGTGGGTTTAGACTAGTAGCATTTACCAGAACAACTCCAAATGGTACAATAATTGCATGTGTCTCAACTGCCACAAAATCAAATATTTGCTTGTCAATTAATGCTTTGATATGATGTTTTCAGTGACCATTTGTTTCAATAGTCACTATGGATTTGTTCAACATTCAATGTCAACCTTCATTTTTTTTTTCACAACTTAATATTTTTGTCTTACATCACATAATTTGAATAACTTTTTATTATCACGTCTATTGAACCATAATGTAATGGAAACAATCGGATTTCGGTTCCTCGATCATTTATGGACAATTTTTTCAATTGTCATACAAGTTTCGTGTTTTCGAGGCCAACCTTATCATTTAGCAATTCCCCAATTATTTTAACACTTTGTTATTGAATTTAAGTGGCCCCTAGGCTTGCTTGCTTGGAGTTACATATGTTCATCTTTGGGGCTTCTTGAATTCTATTGAGAGCAAGTTGCCAAGCATTACCAAATCCTTTATTGACAAATTGTTCAAGAGGTTTGTAAAAAAATGTTTTAGAATTGGTTTCTTCAAACTTGCATGTTCTTTGAAGAAATCTATGGCATGTGTAAAACATTGCCAAATTGTAATCTTCCATATCTTCCTTTGAAATGTGTATAGTTTGTTTGAGCAATGTAAGACTTTCTTTGTCTATCTTTGCATGTTGCGCATTCATTTGTTTTATCAATCAACCTTTCCCATGTTTTGATTTTGAGCAAATGTTGAGGGGGGTCTAGTTTGGATCATCTCTTGGATATTCCAATGGTTTTTTGGTCATTTTCAGAGATTTTATTTAGTATCCTTGAAATTAATGTGCATTCAATCATTAATTCCAAAGTGTTTGGTGTTACATTTGGTGTTAATTTTCTTCTTCCCATGGTAGAATAAAGGTTTCACAATTGCAAACACATGGTAAAGGTAAAAAGGATGCAGCTAGGCAGTAAGGGTGGAATAAATGCAAATTCAGGTATAGATTGGGCAAATTAGTAGTAGAAGGGGGGAAATATAACTTGATTGTACAAGTTGCCAAAATGTTGCTAGATGCAAGAGGTTGAAAATGTGAATGAAAATAACAAATAGCTTGAAAAGGTGTTAGTGGCTACCTGGTTCCTAATGGGCACATGCCTCTTCATGGTGAATGGGTAGTGTATGGATTAGCACATACTTCTTGGTGGGTCAATAGGCTTATTTAATTAAGTATTGTCTCAATTCCTAATGGGCACATGCCTCTTTATGGCAAATGGGTAGTGTATGGATCGGCACATACTTCCTGGTGGGTCAATAGGTTTATTTAATCAGGTATTGTCTCAATTTTTGATGGGCACATGCCTCTTGGTGGTGAATGGGTAGTGTATGGATTGGCACATACCTATTGGTGGGTCAACAAGTTTATATGCCATTGAATTGGATTTAGTTTAAAATTATAAATGGTTTAGATGCTATAGAAATATATAATTTATATGAAGGAAATATGAAGTATAACTTGAAGTATTCTATCAACATTTCATGTGTTGTATTTTTCAAGATAAACCAACATGAAATTATTCCATCTTTTCTTTTTTGTTCATTTTTTTGTAAAAAGAATTTGTTGCCAACTTTCATTAAAAAGTTCATCCATTCAATTTTTCATCCATTTTTTCATCCAAGAATATTGTTCATTCATGACCATGTGGCAAAATATTTATCTATGTCACCAAATATTTCATCCCATGTATCAAAAAAAATTCCATCAACATTAGCAGGATATTCATGAAAAGATTCGCTTGGGCCCATTTATTCACATTCACGTGCTCATGCTCATATTCACACGTTCACGAAATGGCATCCTTAAAGCCTAGGTAGGGCAACTAAGGAAGTGTTGGGGTTAACTTTAAGTCTAAGGAGGTAGGTTAGGGCATATGATTTCATCCCAGTAGGACTTGAGGGGTGGGTGGCCTGATTAGGATAAAGTGGAAAGTAGGTTGGCTGGATTAGGATAAGGGTGGGTTATTTTATCCTTGTCCAAGATTAACTAAACCTATTGGATAAAGAGGGCAGGCTTCCTAGAAGCTTCTAACAATTGGGGTTAAATTAGAAGAGTAATAGTGGTGCCTCCATGGAGTTAAAAGGAAAGGGAACAATTGTTGATTTTTCTTCCATCTTCTTAAGCGATGAATGGGACATGAAGAGGTGTGAGGAGGAAGGAATCATGATGATGGTTGTATGGATGGGAAAGGGGGTCTTAACCCATCATGAGAAGGTGAAATAGGTGAGAAGAAAAAGGTTACAACATCATGAAGGAACAATCCTTTTAAGAGGTACTCAAGTCAACATTCATTGTGGAAAAAGAGAAGTAAGGTCATCAAATGGTGGGTGGTGACTATTCAAATGGAGGCACTTCATGAGTATGGTGATTGGAGGTGAATGGTGGAAGGTCATGAAAAGGTACATGGCCTTGTTGCTGAAGTAAAGAATAGGAATAGAAAAGGGGATAGTGCAAGAGAGAATGGTTGTGAGACCTAGGAACAAAAAATAAGGGTATGCCCTCTTATGAAGGCAAAAGAAACCATGAACTAGGGAGGGGCAAGCTGTCCCACAAAGAGAGTGTATGAAGGGTTGTTTTGGGGTGAGGCAAAAAACTCTGGAAGTGCAGATAGTTGTAGAAATAGGACGTGTAGCAAGGGAAAACAATATAGGGGCTAGGTTATGAGATAGTTAGAGTAAGAAGTGGGATAACCTGATATTAAAAATAAGACATTGTAACCTTTTTTTGAAGATGTG
>Ga0209611_10003138_pt1 | contig 28878 bp, 16 predicted proteins | sample S1TSphgellanicum_3_FD_187693 | JGI IMG/M metagenome (GOLD analysis project Ga0209611, IMG submission 187693) | Host-associated microbial communities from peat moss isolated from Minnesota, USA - S1T2_Fc - Sphagnum magellanicum MG (SPAdes) (version 2) | ecosystem: Host-associated > Plants > Peat...
CAGATGGAATTAGTAGACTATCTACAAACCTTCGTACCCAGGGATGACTTTAGAAAGAAAAATTGGACAAAAACTCGACATAAACAACATGGTCAAAAAATTGAACTCATATGTAATGAGATAAAAGATTGCACTGTTAGTTAGTACCCAAGATTGGGATTGGGTACTTCAAGACTGATTAACCCAAGTGTGTAAAACAAATTATCTATTAAGCAACCTAGCCATGAAGATATCTGAAGCTTTAGCTACAACTTGTAACATCATCATACAAGAGATGGATGGAAACATGAGAATACATACAAAATCTACATGAGAGTTATTTCCTTTCTCCATACTTGCAATTAAGAAAGTCAGAACATAAGAAGGAAAGCACAAAGTAATCGAACTACCTGTAATTTAAGGTGACAATTTTTTTTCATCCCAACTGGTATTCAAACACCATCCCACCAAAAAACTTCTCAGAAATCCAGTAAGCCTTCATGATTCCCTCTCCCCATAATGTACATGAATCCTTAGTGTTGAAAGTGTTATTACCTTACCAGAATATCAGCTGAATCTGTTTGTGCTGCACTTTACTTAAATGTCTCCTTTCAGTAGAGGACTTCTTCCTCCCCCACAGGCAAACAATGTTGCAAGGTCATTCTGGTGATCACAATTCAGCCAAGACATTATCACCAAGAATACTGATGCCTCTCTTGAGACCTGATAATCAAACTGCCCAGCCTGCTCTTCGACAGAAAATTTGGCATCTTGTCTTTGCAGGTCAACTACAGTGAAGCACCGCATTGAATCACTTCTGCTAAAAACTGACCAGGTGGTATTTACATGTGCGGACTTCACATGTGCTGCAAACACCAGTTTCCAAACTCTATAAGCACTTCGCTTGCAACATTCTCAACTGCTAATTCTAGGCTTTCAGGACATATATAACGCTTTCATTTCCTTATTCTGTAGGCATAGTTGCATTGCTCTGAGAAAAACACCGATCCAAAACAAAAACCCACAAAAAAAAAGAGTTCTGGCTATGTTACTATTTACCACCACAAAGAAACTAAACACAACTCTTCCACCATCACTCCCATCCGTTTAGGGTTCCACACCAAACCACATTCACAAGCTTGTCAAATCTGGAAGTCGATGGCAGGCGAGGTAGTCATGAAAATTTCTACAACCTCAAATGTGACAAGAGACAAGTTGCAGAGCTTGTTGGATAGTGGCATGAAGCAAATTTCAAATGAATCAATCAGAGTGGACAAACGTAATTTTGTCCATCAGAAAAAATCAATCAAGGAGTTGAGTATGAGTCACTTCAGCTGAGATTTAATTGTTGTACGAAGGAATAGGTCCATCTTTCCTCGCAATCCGTTCGGTAGGGAGAGAGAAGTTCACGACAAATCAGGGAAACGAAGGCTGATGGGTCGGTCGGTTACTCTTGTAATGAAAACAACAACCGAGCGAAGGAACGAAAGAACACAAGAAGAAGAAGACCGGGGCAACAAAGCGGAGTTGGCTTACTCCCATATTGAGTGACGGAATACGTTGGTTGGAGCGGTATATACACAGTCCGGCTAAGTTCCTACATTCATACCTTTCTCGGCCTTTTGGCTAAGATCAAGTGTAGTATCTGTTCTTATCAGTTTAATATCTGATACGAGGCTCACCGAGCCTCATGATATTAATCTAATTTTTCTTGGGAGCGGGTCCATAGGGTAGCTTGCTACTTGGACCCGTGCGCGTCGCCTCGGTCTTGCACTACTCCGTAGGCAGGTGCAACCCTTCCCTTCGTGGGACCCAAATAACACAAATAGCAGATAATTTAGGACTTCTGAAAGAAGAGCCCTGGTATTGAGATACATAATATTACAGTATTCAATTAATCAAATGTCTGGTTATTATACTAAAAATCTTCTTTCCTGGCCCACAACCGGCTGTTGCGCTTGGTTTGCAAACACTCCTCATAAGGAGTTAACCGTTGAAAAGGCAGTACAGAAATGGGTTCAGTTCCACGGTGAGAAGCTTTATTTTCCTGGAGGGGGTACATTCTCAGCAGGTGGTGTTGACAAGTACATCAGCAACAGTGGTGAGCTCATTCCTTCGGAGGATGGCACAATCCGAACAGCGATCGATACAGGCTGCGGGGTAAGAGATCCATCAAATGTCTGCAGGTTTATATCATCCCTCTTGTATATGCATGTATCCACTACGATAAACAGATCCAAACCTGTACTCACCATTAGATTGGGAGGGGTGGACTCTTTGCTTCAGGTTGCAAGTTGGGGTGCATACTTACTGGAGAGGAATGTACTGACCATGTCATTTGCGCCAAGGGACACCCGTACCAAGTGCAATTTGCTCTGGAAAGAGGAGTTCCTGCAATTCTCGGTGTGATGGCGGCAAATCGCATGCCATACCCAGCTCGATCATTTGATATGGCCCATTGCTCTCGCTGCCTCATCCCTTGGAGCGGCTATGGTTGAGTCATCTCTCTGACTTCTCATAATTTAATCCTTGTTGCATCCCCTTCAAATGTTCCTCTGTGAAGCAATGCCATCTGGATTAGACTGTGCATTATACAACTGTACGTAACATTTCCAAATAGTTCTTGCTGCTAGGCATGTCTTCTGCTCTATGAACAGGGCACCAATTGACCTGTGACTAATCCCTGAAACATAGATTGTGAATCAGAAACTTTTTGCCTATAGCAGTCACCCCACTGCCATTCCCATTTTCCCATTCCTGCACTCTTATGCTGCAGCCATTTCCAGACATCTTTGCTCTCTGTAACTGAGAACAACTTCAATTGGGTCTTGTGCAGATAATATATATTTGATTGAGATTGACCGGGTGTTGAGGCCTGGTGGGTTTTGGATTTTGTCTGGCCCACCTGTGAATTGGAAAACACATTACAAGGGCTGGAACCGGACGGAAGAAGATTTGAAGGCAGAGCAAGATGCCATTGAGGATGGTGCTCAGCGCCTTTGCTGGAAGAAATATGCAGAGAAAGGGGGTCTTGCCATTTGGCAAAAACCATTTAACCACATTGAGTGTGAAAACAACCACAAGAAGGATGCTGAGCTTCGTCCCCATATCTGCAGCAAATCAGAGAATCCTGATACTGCCTGGTAACTAAGGGACTCTCTCTTTTTTCTTCCCATTCTTCTCAGTAATTTGATCTGCTATCTGCATCTCACAAAAGTCTCTACCTCAAAACTAAGCTCCTAGAGTTTTTGCTTACCACATGTTTCTGTCACCAAAGTAACTCTGGTATGTGCCACATGTTTTGTAATCCAAAGGCAGTCCAAAGGAAAATATTCCAGAGAATTGCAATTCCGTTAAAATATAATGCTGAGGGGGAATCTAACACCTGCAATTGCAGCTATAATGTTAACTGAATTTATCATTCTCTGAAATCATCTACCACAATCTGAAGGAAACTGCAATCTTGTTTGAATCCGAAGCACAAAAACCATGGTTTTTTTTTGACCTAGTCACCTGATGTTCATTCTTGAAGCTATGACAATGTGGTCGGTTTGCAACTGGGTCATGCTAAATGCAATTCAACCCTGCTTTTTCCCAGGTACCGGAAGATGGAGACGTGCATATCCCCACTTCCAGATACAAAAGACGAGGGGGAAGTAGCAGGTGGGGCATTGGCTAAATGGCCAGCGCGTTTGGTGGCACTGCCTCCCAGAATTGCAAGCAACTCTCTCCCTGGTATCACAGCTGAAACCTTCAACGCAGACATAAAACTGTGGGAGGAGCATGTGAAGTACTATAAAAACTCACTCATTCCCCCATTGGCCAAGGGACGATATCGAAACATTATGGACATGAACTCTGGCCTGGGCAGTTTTGCTGCCGCCCTTGCCAATGATCCTGTATGGGTCATGAACACTATTGCCCCTGACGCTAAAGAAAACACTCTTGGTGCCATTTATGAACGTGGACTTATTGGAACCTATCAAAACTGGTGTGTGACTTTGAATCCCTTCATCTGAGCCTTGTCTCAAACCAAAGAAAAAGTTCTAGGATCACTAGTCTAACATTTAAGAGAAATCATCTGATTATCTTTATCTGGTTCAGTGTTCACAATCAACTGCATGATTATACCAAATAGTGCAAACAGACTTTGAAGTTACTTCATTGATCATCAGGGAAATGGTTATCAGTTGCACCCATGTTTGAAGTGTGTGATATATGAACTCCACATGGTCACCAGGGTCAGATGATCACTCGACATGGTCTGCTAATTGGGGCATTCACTGGATGCAGGTGTGAGGCATTTTCAACATATCCACGAACTTATGATCTCATTCATGCAAGTGGTCTCTTCAGCTTGTATCAAGACCGGTAAGATCTTTCACATCCAAAGACTTCAAAGACATTGTTGGGAACATCTCTTTGCAACTGAATGTTAAATCCTTCAATGAGCCAAAAACTTTTTTTTAATTGCTGTACTGATTGCTCAACATTGTGAAGGTTCTTATCAACTTCCAATGTACCAGGAGTTGAAACATGGATGCAGAGGTTTAGTTTCTAAATATCCGATGGGAGGTGATTGTGCCCACTATTGTTCAGTGATGAGGATGCATCCTTCTAGCTTAGCTGTCTTTATTGCCTAACCCTGCGTGGATGCATATGGTAGTGTAGCTGTACTACAGGACGAACTGTGTAGTGGTTGCATCTGCTAATTGCGTAGCAGGTTCTAGTACTTCCCATAAGCAAGGATGATCTTAACTGTAAATCTGAAATTGTGTTCGTGGCTTTGAACAGTTGTGATATTGCAGACATATTGTTAGAGATGGATCGCATTTTGCGCCCAGAGGGTGCAATCGTGATCCGTGACGAGGTTGACGTGCTTACCAAAGTGATGGCAATATCGCAAGGCATGCGCTGGGAAACTCGACTGGCTGACCACGAGAGCGGCCCATTCAATCCAGAGAAGATTTTAGTAGGCGTCAAAACCTACTGGGTTGGATCCGAATGACACTTGGTATTCAGACCCACAACAAAGAACAGCATGATAACCTTTGCTAAAATATTTCTAGAGCAAATAGCGAATACCCCACAGCACACAGGCCTGAGGGCCTGATATAGGTACTTCAGACAATTGCGTAGAATTTAAGCTGGAGATTAGGGTATTTTAAGGTATCCAATCTAATGAGTACAGATTGGCCCTCTTGCATCGGGGCGGGCAGTGACACCCGATATTATGGGTAGTAGTTTTATTGTCATCCTTTGCAAAAGCTTTCAGAGCAACAAAGTTTGAAACATACCAAAAAAAGGTTCTGTTCGACATCGATTCAAAACTAAATTCGAGCTCTTCAAGTTGAAAGAATGCAAAATTTGGTACCCCCGTTTGTATCACTTACCAGTTAAAATGATGTAAATTCTTAGCCGAACCCCAAACCACTCGCAATAACTCTAAACTTTGCTTGTCAAAGTTTTGTCACCTCTGGAATTCCATGGTAGCAGGGAAGCCGAGGATAATTTTCCCAGAGCAACACTAGAGGTGACAACAAGAGTCAAACGTAGTTGGTCAATAAATGAGAGCGAAGAAATTTCGGCAGCGAAAAGCAAAGAACCGGCACTCAGAAATTCCAGTTGTAGGCGGTGGGTCGTTGAAGAGAGGTTTATGCGCAGAACGAAAGCGACGGCAATGGCTTGTGGATGACAGGGGTAGCGACGGTCGAGCTAAGATAGCCGTGAGAAAACAGTGAGTGAGCTTGGGGTAGCTGCGCGCGGGCAAGTAGAATCGGGAAGACGAAATGGGTTGCAAGTGGGCGTCCAGGTAGCAAACAACAGAGCGCAGAAAGCGAAGCTAAAGACAGGAGAACAACCGAGGGAAGGAACGAAAGAACACAAGAGGGAGAAGACCGGGGCCAACAAAGCGGCATTGGTTTAATCCCATAGTGAGTGGCGGAATGCGTTGGTTGGAGCGGTATATAAACAGTCCGGCTGAGGCCGAAGATTAGCATCCTTCTCGGCCGTTTGGTTGAGATTGTAAGTCACGTCTCCTCGTAGCAGTATGATGTCTAAAATAAGGATAGTCGAACCTCATGATGTAAATCTAGTTTTTGTCAGGTCCCGGGTACGTCCGGTAGCTTGCCCCTTCTACCCGCACGTGTCGCCTTGGTCTAGCACTACTTCCTATGCAGGCGCACCCTCCTCCCCCAACGGGGACCGAAATAACACAAACCGCAGTGCTCGAGTACACGTAAAAGCCTCCAAGTACTGCTTAATTAGGCGAACTTTTTCTATTTTTTCGCTGCCATCGGGTACAAGTAAAAGCCTCTGCAGAGGTGCGTTTTTTTATTCTGCCATTTTTCGACAATGAAATTGGGAGGCATTTTTGTCTTTCTAGTGTAAATTTCATTAATTCTGCTAATTTCTTGCTAAATTTCGCCAAACATTCGATATCAAAAAAGTGAAAAGAAGCAGTCCAGGACAACTACAAACAAATTACCTCATCTCCTCTTGGTTGGTTTATACTCATGTGAGATTTTGCATGTCCAATGAGCACAAATTATTTTATGGTTTACTTTAAAATGCATCTTTAGATCCTTTGTCAACTGATTTGTGTATATACTTGCACCATTTATTTGGATTGATTTTGCAAATAATTTACCTCAAAATTAACACCTTGTATTACTTTGATCGCTTGTGTTTGTCTGGTGTGAAACCATGGGATCTGGCAACTTAATTATTAGCAAGGAAAGGGTTGTCGAATTAAAAAAATAACAAAAAAAATGGAAAGACTTAAAGATAAAAACTATCTTTTGTTTACCTATCATCATGTAGCAACTACCATCTTTTATCAACCTAAAAAAGATTCACAACTGCTTGTAGACCTTATGTAGTTGCTACCTATCACCTTCAGTGTTTGCAAACCCTTTGTGATTGCTACTTATCATTTGTAATACCTTTAAACCTTTTGTGATACTACCTACCGTCTATAACACCTTTAAACCTTTTGTGTCTATTATTTATCGACTGCAACACTTTCAAATCTTTTATGACAACAAAGCTTTCACCCTTTGTCCGCAACAATGTTACCTACTCTCCAAACCTCAAATTTCATGTCCACCTCTTTGTTGTTGCCTTCCAATGGTATTTATTATCTTGTGGTACAAGGTATTTCCTATTCTAGATATTACCACAAAAAGTGAAAACGTATAAAATAAGAAAAGAATTAATATATATGAACACAACAAAACTTTGTGTAATACTAATATGAACTACTATTTCCTCTCTTTTCACACTTTAAATAACCAAACACCAACAAAAAACTATGAGAATCCATTAATCATTTTCCATTACATAAGGACAAATACAACTTTCTTTCATGTTTTTCTCTTTCTCTTTCACACAAAATGTCACACACAAGCACCTTCCTAATGATCTAATGTTTAATGCCTCATGAATAATGAAAGCTAATTTTATAATCTTCTAATTGCAATACTTCACTTTTCCCAAGAAATAATAAAAAACCCCAAAAAAATTATCACCACACAAGTTAAATCGTTATCCTCCTAGATTTCCTTATATTTATAAATCTCATTATCTCAATCCTTTCCACACACCCTAATTAAGGGAAATCCATCCATCCTTTATCCACTTGGATTAATTAATTTAGATGGCTTCACCTCCATAGTAAATATCTACGCACGTGTGTGTATATATATATATATATATATATATAATGTCATAATCATCCTCTTAATATGGATTCTACACATTTGCAAACTATGTTAAAATCTTTGAAGATTAAATTTTCAATTCCCTTCATAAATCTATTTTATGAAAATTTCCATTTTTACAAGTTATTTTCATCAAATGAAGGTGTCTCCACAGGCTCCACACACCCACTCATATACCAAACAAAAAAAAACAAAAATTTAAAAAAAATCTAACACATCAAACATGAACATTAATTTGTAACATATTTTTTTAATGAGTCACCATCCTTAAATCATGCATATTAATTTATGAAATTTTTTTTTTGTAAGTCATCATCTTTGAGTCATACACATTAATGTGTGCAAAGACTTTCCTAATGAATTATTATGTTTGAATCATGCACATTAATTGAAACTATTATTAATTGATGATGATGATTCATACCATTATTAAATTATAAAAGCTCATCACTTAATAAATTACCAAAGTTAACCCCTAGGTAATTATAGAAGTAATAAGTTAATGACATCAAATTACAATGCCATGGTAATTAACACCACAAATACAATGTTAGGAGAGTTTACCACCATAGGTTTCATTATTGCAAGTCCAATATGTGTTGCTCCCAACACATGTGAATACATTTCATGTGGTGACAATTGGGTTTGCAAATATAATATGAGACAAAATTATTACTTTTGTAAAACTAATTAAAATTTTGTGATTCCATGCTATGCTTGGGTCCATGTTCAAATTTGCTCCAATATACATTACTTTTCTCAACTTCTATAGTTGCCCCCAACATCATTCCTTTTGATGACAAGTTAGGCATTTGCACAATTGGTGACACTTTAATGTAATTTGGTACAATGTTATACACTTCTCTTGTGGTTGTCACTGGTTGAGTTGTCTAAAAATTGGACATGTACATCATTTGGGGTCAGTTTTGGTGCATCCCATCCCTACATGAACTATTATTAACCAAACTCAGTTAAGAGCATAATGTGGATGAAATGGTGTCCAAAAAATCCAAACCACTATTGGTGTTTTTCCCATTTCCTTGCCATTTGTGTAAACATATTGAATATTTTATATTCAAATTGTGCATGGTGCCCCTTTGATTGATCTGCACAATTTTTTTGGGCTATGGTTTTTCCATATTCAATTTTTTTTACACTTTTGTAGTAACATGGTCCACAAGGCCTTGCTTCACATATTCCTTAAGAAAGGACAATCAATAATCACATGTCCTTCTTATTGATAATAATTGCTTCAATTTGGTATAGATTTTGGCACATGATGCACAAATGTATGTCGATGGTTAACATTGGCCATAGTCATAAATGGAGGATTCACAGTTGGTATGGAACAAACATGATACCATTTACAAATCAAAGATTGATACACATAAAGGAGATTCTAAATACATAAACAACTTAATATTGCATAATAGGGTTATGATGGATGTGTTCAAAACAGGAAGATTGAAATTGATTGTCCTAAATGAATCATGAAAGATTTCATGATTATTTTGAAAAAGTGATATGAAGATTATGGGATTTAAGGCCTTTTGCACTAAACCTATGCTTGGCAATGACCATTGGGATAGGAGGGGATTTAAATGGACAAAATATTGAGAGGTAATTTGCATAAATATGCGAGAATACAATGGAAAGGAGGAAGATGACCTAAATAGAATATATCTCCATGGAGGACCAATTTAAACACAATTAAAATTAAACAATTGGAATTTTAGATTAACTTGGAAGGCAAACAATCAATGAAAGCAAAATGCATAAAAAACAACATGACAAACAATAATCAATTATTGTTTTGTGTTCAAAAACATGACATACAATAGTCATTTATTCTTTTGTGTGTGGAAACATGACAAACTCGGTGGGGGTTGTTTGGTTTTCACCTCATTCTATGGGTCTTCTAATGACAAATCTTGGGCGTCAATATTTGTTGCCATGAAATATAATTTATTTCCTTAAGATAAAATGCAACAACCTCAAATTACAAGAAGGAAGACCACAACAAAAGAAAACATGCTACATATTCAATATTAAAAATATATATATCCACAAAAGAAAACTGAATCATCACAAGAAATACCTTTTGCACAATGGGACCAAGGGTTTCCCAAGCTTTTTGCACCTCTTACTCCAAAAAAAAAATCTACTTTCTTTGTGAACTTCCTTCTTCTTTGTCATGTTGTGAACCTCTCCACCTCTTCTTAATCAATCTTTCTTGTTCTTTTTCTTTTTCTTTCGATTTTTATGTGCATAGACATCAACATACACATACATGTATATATGTGTACATATGTGTATGTGTACTTTTTCTCACACATAAATATGCACACACATACCATATTTGCACCTATACATACATGTATAATATATTTGTATATACCCTTCTCCCAAAACTCTTGTTACCTCGTAAAAATTAGATGGACCAAAATGAAAATGATGGGAATACCAACTTTTATAATAGGAAATTGTTAATTTTGAAATATTGATAACTCTAAAACAAGTTTCTTGGGGCTAGGCCCTTGAGAAACTAAAAGAGATGATACCCATTTTTTTTGAATAAAATAGTCATTAGCCATTAGGCAATGGACTAGTAACAACAAGCCCATAGGAATTATTGGACACGTGAGGACATGTCCAATTTGGAAATTACAAAGGTTGTTTTTTGGTCACCTTAAAAGCATCGAGGACAAAAATGCAAAAATATATGGATGCAAATAGATGGGTCCCAATTCCTTTTTTTTTTTAATTATGCTAATTGGACTTCATACGTGTACAAGTAAAGGCCATTTAATACTAGTCCTTTCTCTAAAAACTTTAAAATATGTTTCATAAGTTTATTAACAAAGTTAATACATGTGTTTGGATGAAATACTAGTCACCAAACAGGGATTAGTTTAAAAAAACAAGCAATCGACACCTTAATGCATGTAAATTAGTCTTTATAGTTACAAGCCAAATAAGGCCTACATACTAGACAATGTTACAAACCCATGTACATCGAGGCTTTATCATATGCGTGTTTACATGAAGGATCTTAACACAAGGTGGTGATTCTCTATAATTATTTTTAGAACATTCCAAAATGGAATTGTTAAAATTGTAATTATGAACTTCTAGTTGCAATTTTAAATTTTTTTATCAAATTTAATTCAATAATAAGTTTTTTATAAAGTTTTTGAGAGCCTGAATTAAATGGAGCCTAAAATTCATCTTTTGGAACACCAAACTCATATTTCAAATTCACAAGCTCATATTTTGGAACAAGAACCTAATGTTTCAAAATTGAAAATCATGTTTTGAACCCCCAAACTCAAGTTTCAAAAGTTCAAAATGATGATTTTGGAGAGATGACTAATGTATTTGGAATAGATTTTAGGGATAAAGATCAACTTAATTTAGCTTTGCCTCTTCCATCACTTCCAAAGTGCAATCCTAACCTACCTCCTCCTCAAGATTCTCCTAATCCTATTGCCTTAGTTGCACGACCACCTTCACTTGGATCTTTGCCACAACCCTCTACTCCTCCTCCCACCTTTTATGGATCACTCAAATCTTTTTCCTCTCATGAACAACTAGTTTAGCCACCCTTGCCTAGGTCCATGTTTTAGGTAAACAAATATTGTTATTTTTGTTGAACTTGTTTAGGCTTCAAGTGCACATTAGTTTGAACCAAAATCATTCAAGCATTATGTTTTTCCTTTGAGAGTTTTCTTGTTGATCCTTCTTACTTTTCAAGAGTTGGAACCTCTAGTGCCACCCTTGTATAGGAACTTCCATATAGATACTATTGAAACTACATATGTTGACAAATTGATCAACAACATATTGAAAAAAATGATGCCTCTGAATGCATTTTGTCTGCATTGCCTCACTTCATTCACCCCATAGCTTTGCAACATTGAGAATGATCTCCAGAGGCTGGTGCCTAAGAAGGGTATGTACAAAAACATTGCACAAAAAATCCCAAACATATTGCCCAATAACAAAGTGGAGAAAATTAAATTTTCTATGACTTTGGAACCAAGTTTACCCAAATTACCATTCTATCCTTAGCGCAAAAATCCATATGAAGAACTTGAGAAGACTAGAAGACTTGACCCCAAACTTATAGCATATGCAAAGAACTTGAGATAACCATGATTTTTCAATGAATTTCATTTTTTGATCAAATATTTTCAAGAATTTGATTTCATTCAATTTGTTCTTCCCATTTTTTTCAAGTTGGCCAAGCTCATGATGGATGCATGGCATGTGTTCAATTCTATTTGTGAAATTTACGATCATTTTCAATCCATTCATGTGAACCATGGACTTTTCAATTATTTCCCATATTTCGTTGAAATTTTTCTATTGGTTGTGTGAGAGCCTATATCAATTGATCGATGAATTCCAATAGTGAACTACATATTGGTCAGAATTAGTTCTCCTTGTACCAGCACTTCGCTTTCCTGATTATATAACAACATGTTTGGATTCTCTCAAACCCACATTCAGATGCTCTCAACATTGTTCTTATGTTTTTTGTATGATTATCTTGTAAGTTTGCCAACAATGTTTGTGATATCTTGCTCATAGAAGAAAATATTCTTCATTAGGTTGCCACTTAACCAATTCCTGCACATTGTGATAATGTTTTGCCATGACCTGTGATACAAAGAATCCTAGCTTCAAGTTCACAATAATAAATTCCTTCATTTATGTAGATACATACATTGTAAAAGCGAATTTGGTCCCAACCATGGACATTCCGTAACAAAATTCCAGCCTTGTTGTTGATGTGTTCTTTTTGTGTGTAGCAAATTTTGACTATGTCTCGCAGTAAGTAAAGTCTCTTTAGGTAGAAATTGCAGAAACAACCTTGCTTTTAAAAACCCCTGTTACATGATGAAGTAATGTGCTTATTAGTCTTCCCCTTCTTACAAGCCTTCCCTTTTTAATTTAGGGGTGCATTCTTGAAGGCCATATGTGGAGTCAAATGCATGACTTTGTTCGATCAATCTTCTGAACCATATGCACAATGGTACCTGTGAAAATAGTGTCAACCCTATGAAACATTGCTCAAAATCAGTCAAAGTTTTTAACATGGAGAAACAATCCCCTCACCTAATGAACTCAAGGTAGTTGTTCATGCATGAAAATTTGAGACTCTCATGACTGTTTGTCTTGAACTTTCTCCTTGTAAATTTGGAAGGTGCGTCTCCTGTTGTTCTCTGCCATCCATGACATCTTGGACCCATTGATTGCTAATATAAGCAATTTGGACCTTCCAGATTGCACCTCCTTTTTGCCCACTAACACGCTTCAAAAAATGCCAAATGAGGTCTTTGGAGTTGAAAGGACCATCAGGAGGATTTTGAACAGAAGTAATAATTGCTGAAACAAATTTTTGGTGTGTGATAATGTAAACATCTTGAGAAGACACTCCAATCGCCATGTTTTGTATGTTTATCCATCAACAAACAACAAACCCAACAAAAGCTTCAACTGAGCGTTGGAATAATAGGAGAACTCCCCTCTCCCAACATTTCAAAACCCAACATTCAAGGTAAATTGAGATCATCAATATAGCCAAAACCTGCATTGCACGACCTTGAAATCAATTCACACAAGCTAAAAGAAACATGTGGTAGATGCCCATCTGCTTTTTGACATCGTTGAGTAAATAAAATCTCATATTGAGATTTTAATCAATAAATAGTGCCAAAACATTAACACATGCTACTTGCAAAAATATGGAACAAAAAAATGTAACAGAAACATTACACCACATACAATTGCACCATTGAAACGTCATGATGTCAAATTTCCAGTATAAATTATATGGGAGAATTATCGTGTCTTCATGGAGTGTCCATGGTTGGTTTTGATGTTTCTGTTGTGATGTTTTGATTATGATTGTTACATTTCGATCACTATGTTTAAGTGGTGATGTTTTGGTGATAATGTTTATTTGGTGGTGTTTCATTCGTGATGTTTCTTTGTCAATGTAATGGTGTTGTTTCTGTTGTGATGGTTTTTTAATGATGTTTCAATATTGGCAAATTTGGCCCCAACCACAGAGACTCCATGAAAACACCATAATTCTGGGCAGTTTCCTCAGAAAAAGTTAAGAACTGCCCAGCACTGGTTTTGACAAGGGAAAATGTGTCCTATGAAAAAGGGTTTGCAACATATCCTTGACATTATGTGAACATGATGTTTCTTGAAAACTTTCTCCATTGATGTCATATGCAGCATACAATTGAGCTATGAGTACTATTAAGCAGCATTGCCCTTGAATGTAGACTCCAAACTGTGGGTATAGATGCAGTTGAGGAGTTGGTTTTGTTCCTCAACTCCTCATCTGAAAAGTTTGGCTATTACTGCAGAATGAGCAGACTCTAGTAGTGAGCTTTATAGTCTTTGAGCTTCAAGATTGCCACCTGCAATTTTCAAAAGTGGCTCCAAGGATCTCTACATCATGCCCTGAGGTACCTGTCCTTTTTGTTTGTTACCCAGCTGCCTTGAAACATTTTGATATGTAGGTACTGTTGAAACTTCTGGTTGCTAGTTCATACCCATGTATCCTGCCTGTGTGTTTCCTCTTCTTACATCCTTCACAAAACCACAAAAGAGCATTGCAGATGATGTTCATTCAGTGCCTTCTATAATAAATGGACAGACACACTAACCACAGACCCAGGACCGTAGGGTATGAAAAGACTAGAAATGGGGGTGGGTCAGGTGGGGTGCTGCAAGCAGCAGATGGCGCTTATCCTCAAATTCTGGGTCATCAAATGCTGAGCTTCTTCTCTACTTTTAGTTCCATCTGTAATGCACATTGTGTTTCCTACTTTTACCTTTCCTCTTCTTTCTGCAAGATCCCAATGCACTTTCATAAATTACATTCACATTGTCAGTACTCCAATGATTCTGTTGATCTTTGTTGCGGTAGATAAAGCCCAAGGCCATGGGCTTCACCAGAATAAGGGCCTGTGTGAGGTGGAGCTGAGTGCAAGCGCATATTCTGGTAAAGCCCATGGTAAAGGGCTGTACTGCACCTAAACACCACAACTGCACAGTGGTGTGGCAGCAACAAGACAGGATGTCGGATTTATGAAAATCATAAAAGCCCACAAACTTTTTGGTCCTGTAATACAACATCCCAATAAACCAAAAAAAAAAAAGAGCTAGGTCTCTGTGTCTTCAAGGGACCTTGAAGGGTTCAGACTTGAAGTCATGTAAGGGCCAAGTATATCTCTAAGGCTTCCGAAGAACCAACTACTATGGTGATAAGTCCATGGTTAGACATAGCACATAAAGAGACCTTCCAACCACAATCAAGACAGAAGTGTCTTGCTAAAGTTGCCACTTCTAAAGGATATCAGCAGTCAAGACACCAAGCATTACCATCTTACTAGAAACAAGCTCCATGATATCAGCCTCTAGTCACTCAGCAAAGTTATAACATAGGACAAAAATTTATGGTAAATGTATGTATCAGCAATTCATCATGCAAACCACCACAACTTTGTGGGAAACATCAGAATTCACATTAAATTGCATTGGAATTCAGCCCTCACAAGTTCTCTGTAAAACTACCCTTCATTCCACACTTCCAACACCTACAAGAAAGAAGTAGTCAATAGAAAGCCTGCAACCATTCTCCTGAACAACATCAAATCCACAAGGCATACTCATGACATACATTATCCCTGTACCGGATGGTACAGTCCAAATCCCATTAACATGGCATTCATTTCTCAGAACAAAATAAAGTTCCTCGCTATAATTATAGAACAAATTGTGAGAATAACTACAGAAAAGATGGACAGAAAAAGTAGTACATACATGCCCACTGCCCAAATTCCTTACCTCCCTGATCTACATTGGCTCTTATGCTGCTATCAGCCTGCAGACAACTGAAACCCTTGTTGTCAACAACAACTAACACTATATGAGTGAACAAGTGACAATGGACATTGCTAGAAACCCTTTTTGATGCTCCACCTTCCCTTTGAGTCTCATACCCAACAAGCACAGGGACCAAGGGATTTTCATGGGCATAAAAACTTGCTCACTGATATAATATCAACAGTGGGACTGTCCCCCCCACAGGCACTACCAACACTAGAGTTGTTAAGAGCAAAAAGGAATTTGAAGGTGACATAAATTAGACCTTGATTTAGCAGATGCACATTGGCGCACTATTTCATTACCAGGAACTAAAAGAATTCTGTATTTGTGCCTCATCTGTACAAATGAGATTCCACCAAAGTCTGCATTGCCTTGACAGATGTCAAAATAATGAATTGATAATTTCGGTCCACCCACCCTTTAATGTTTCCTCCTCATGCTGTTCTCCACACCTGCACCATCTACTTAATAGTTCTCTTCAGTCCATTGAACGTTGAACAACTCCCTGCTTTCTCCTAGGCTTCACAAACTTACATAAGACAACATTAGAGCTGGACCCAACAACCATAATGAACCACAAGAAATAAACAGAATAGGCCCTAGCCCACCTTATCTATCTGCTGCCCATCCTACTCATTCATTGCTCATTGAGTTCATCTACATTCATTGCTGTCTTCTCTCCAATCAAGGTGGCAGGCAGACTCAATGTAGGCAGAAACTAGAGAAAGGTCCTGCTCACCATCTCACATGAGAAGGGTACCATCACACTGTCATCACCGTGCAGTTGTATATGAACCCAGTGGTGAAAAACAAATGGCAAACACTGCGCCACTTTGGCTCACCTCCACTTGACTCCAGATTGCAGGCATGAATTTCATTGCAGAAATGGCCATTGCCTCTATCACTGGAACCCCCAATGACAAATATGTCCTTTCCAACAGCCTTGAATCCCATACCCCAGCCACTGGAGTCAACACTTCTGTCCGGCACACGACCTAGGGTTTTCCATGTATTGGTATCCTTTTGGTAGCTCTTTAATTCCATTGTGGTTGCATCCACAGCATACAATTCATTGTCTACCACAGCTAGTAGTGGTGGTGCTGGGCTCACTAGAGGAGCATTTTCACTTGCTGGCCACATGTTTTCTATCATCACCCACTGATTCTTACTCTCATCATAATACTCGGCAGATGTCAGAACTCTATCTTGATCCCGCCCTCCAACAACCAAGAAATGTCCATCCAATATACACCCTGAGCACAACTTCCGGCGGCTATGCAGATCAGGGAGGGCTTCCCACTCTTGGGTCTCTGAATTATAGCGCTCTGCCAATTGCAGAGTGACCTGCTGTGCGGACCCTCCAGCAAAATAAGCATACTTGCCAGTGTTTGCTGAAGCAAACAAGCAACGATCATGCAGCATCCTAGGAGCCTGAGACCATTTATTACTTTGAAGGTCATACCTCCAAATAGTAAAGCCCATGGCACTCTGCCCACACACAAGCAACTGCATTCCAGCTACTGCTGACTCCTTGTCACACATATCGAAAGCAGGGTCGCATGGACATACTGGCAGCTTCCTCCACTTGGTGCCGACTGGATCAAAAGCGCGCCAAATGGCCCCCTTATGGCCTCCACCCCCCAGCATGTACACCCATTCTTCCTTAATTCCATCCCTTTTCCGGGCCTCAGTCACCTCGTTCCGCCCTTCACCATTTACCACGCTCCGCCACTTCTTGCATACTGACTTAAGTGATCCATGATCTGACCGCGGTACACGAGAGAGGCACTGCAGCGAAAGGTCATAATCAAGCCCCGGTATCAGAAACTCGTCCTGCCCTGTATCTTCTATTGTCGCCCCCTCTGCTGCAACATCCGATCTTGTGTCAGGAACGAACACCCCGGTTGCCTCAGTTCTAGCGTCAACAGAGGTAATCGACCCTTGAATAGTCGCAAGTACTCCGTTGGCAACAACCCCTCCTCTAGAGCCCTTTTCTTCCCTCTCCCAGAACTGGCCGCCCCATCCTCGGCCGCCCCGCGCACTTTTCTCTCCTTCGTACCACTCAACACTCCCTTGCTTGAAGACGATGCCGCAGCGACCGTACTCGACGGCCCGGCCTCGCACCCGTTCCGAGACGAACTCTTCCTCTTCTTCGACCCTGTAGGAACAACCGCCACAGCACCCCCCCAATCCCCTCCACTCGCCCTTCCCTGTCGACACTTTCCGTTCCGCCTCTCTTCCACCGCGCCCTCGCTTTGAGTGCGCATTCCAATCACTCCCCCCGGCGGCCACTGGCCGTCTGGGGTCTCTTCCGAAATGCCCTCGCTTTGCTTGCACATGAGTGGCAACTGCATCCATGAGCACAAAGAATCACCAGAGAAGGCCTAAGAAAGACGAAGCCCTCTTCCTCCTCCTTCCAACCAAACACTCCATATCTCTCTCTCTCTCGCTCTCTCCGTGAAAACCTAGGCACCCAAAACCACCTCGGCACCCTTGCGCGCCCCCACCGTCACACCCAGAGGACCAGAGATGTTGAATTACAACGGCCAGAAGAGCACCCCTCTCTATCTCAACCAGACACTCTATCCCTAAACTTCCAACCAATTTTCACGCTAGCAGCAACCGAATCGGCCTAAAAAAGCGGGCACACGAACACATCTTTTGACTAAAAAATAAACAAGGCTGTAAACCACCCACGCCTTCGACCGTCTCGTCAATTGCGTGCATGAAATCGAGCGACGAAGTATCACGCACGCGACACACCTTCACGCCAGCCAGCAAGCCAGCGAAGAAACGGGTGGTGGTGCGCAGGAAAAAGCGTGCAGCGCTTTTCAGGCTTCTGGCAGCGCAAGGTTCCCGACAAATATTGTGCTCTTTTTGGGTTCTCTATTTGGGCCCATACAAATTTTAGCTTGTTAGCTAATGGGCATGTTTCCATTAATGAGCTTAACACCCATGTGTCCCCACATGGCTCTCAAGTCATTTCGACATTTTGAGTTATTTTATTTCTTTTCTCCTGACAGCTTCACCAATGACCATTTCCTCTCCCCCCCTCAACCCCCCCTCTTTAAATCTAAACCCTAAGCTTAACCCACTTTTCAATTTCTCAACCCCACTTCTACAACTAGACTTACCAGTTAATTTTTATTGACTTCCCATCCTTAACTTAAGTAATGAGAACAAATCACTAACTTTTGATAGTTATTTGATTTCAGAGGATGACTTAAAATTAAATTAATTACGTAATAATAATTATCTTTAGTGTATAATGAGGATATTAGTCCATGTTGAAAATGGTGGTAAATTGTTTTGGAAATAAAAATTTCATGCATTTGTTAAAGGCACAATTAGCTTAAACTTCACTAAATTAAACTAAAGTTTGTTAAATTAACATAAATTAAGCTAAAGTAGACCATTTAGGTTAAATTAAGTTAAACTTCACTAAACTTGACAAAATCTTGTTAAACTAATATATATTTTGTTAAGTTAGGCCATTTTTGCTAAATTTGGCTAAATTTTATTAAAATTAACTAAAGTTGGCTAAATTGGCATATATTTGACTAAACAAGGTCGTTTAGACAAAATTAAGTTAAACTTCATTAAACTTGGCAAAACTTTGTTAAACCAATTTGGTTAAATTAGGCCATTTAAACTAATTTTGGCTAAAGTTCACAAAATTTGACTAAACTTGGCTAAAGTAATATAAATTAAACTAAATCAAAATATTAAGTTAAATTTGGTTTAACTTCATTGAAACCTAACTAAACTTGGCTAATCTAACATAAATTAGGTTAAATTATGTCATGTAGTAGAAATTTGGTTTAAATTCATTAAACTTGACTAAATTAACATAAATTAAGATTTTTATGTTAAATTTGGTTAAACTTTTTAAATATGACTAAACTTGGCTAAACTAATACAAATTATATTAAACTAAGCCATTTAGATTAAATTTGGTTAAATTTTAATAAACTTGTCTTAACTTGGTTAGATTAACATAATTTATATTAATAAAAAAATATAGATTAAATTAGGATATTAAGTTAAATGAAACAAAACTTCCTTAAACTTGGTTAATTTTGGCCAAATTAATTTGAATTAAATTAAATTATGCCATTTAGTTTAAATTTGGCTAAAATTCACTAAACTTGGATAAACTAGGATATTAAGTTGAGTTTGGTTTAAATTTGGTAAATTTGAAAAACAAATATAAATGTTTATATTTGGTAAAACTAGGCTAGACATGATTCAACAAAATTAAACTTCATTAACCTTTGCAAATTTCCTTAACTTACTGAAAATATTTTAAATTTTGTTGAACTTGGTAAAATTAACTTAAATTACATTAATTTGGATTAAATTTTAACTAAGTTTGGTTAAATTAAACTTAATTTGATTATATTTGATTAAATTATGTTAGCAGAATGAAATTAGGAAAAACCTAATTTAGCATAGTTAAACAAAAGTAAAATTGATTAAACTTGGTTGAACTTGGCTAACCTAAGCCAAATTAAACTACATGGGTTAAATTATGCCAAACTAACTAAATTAAATTAAATTAAATTAAACTAAACTAAACTAAACTAAACTAGGACAAACTAATGCACTTATTAAGTTAGGTTAAATTAATTTTGATTGGGCTATAGTGAGTTAAGCTAAACTTCTTTGGTTAATTTTTTTAAATTATGAATTTTAAGGTAAACTATATTAAATTAAGCTACTTAAGGCACATGTTACATATTACAACATTTTAATAGATGTTGGTGTGATGTGTTGGAATATGTGCAAACCCAATTCCACCCAAATATATTCATTATTTGACCATTTTTCTCAATGAAGTCATTTTGCTAAACAAACATAGATTATCCATTTATTTGAAGATGTCATAACTTGTCAAAAACAATTAACAACATAAGATTGACCATGTTCACATCTATTAAACCCATTATTTGTAATCTTAATCACCTATAGTCATATTTGTAATGGTGTTTATAGTCATGTAATCATATTTATGACCATAGTCATTAAAATGATAATGACTAGATGACATATTATGATTACATGACTACATGTAGATACTAGTTGCAAACCATTCTATTCATAAATGCCACATTTTGGTGTTTTGTATGGTAACCTAGGCATACCTATGTATAGCCTATGTGTACCTATGCATATTAGGCACAAATTATGTAGTTTGGCACATCATCCATTGACGTTGATTTGTATTGTATGACCTAATGGTTGAGATCCATTGGTATGGCCTTGTATGGTGGAATTGTCAATGGTGTTCTCCATCTAATAACATCTTGGGTGGAATGTTCTAATGGTTTAGGACACAATTGTAACATGATCAAATTGTGGATGCAACATTATTTTATATGTAACTAGTTTGGTTGATGACATAAAAGAATTTTGCAAATTAGACAAATTTAAAGCCCATTAACTCAAAGTTAGAGAAATAAGTTGGCCAAAAGAGTAAAGCCATTCACATTGAAAGATGGAATTATGTACAAACTTGGCCAAAACAACAAACTACATAGGTTTATAACCATGGATAAAACACAAATAATTTTCAGAGAACTACATGAGGGAATTGCATGAGGCCATTTTGCAACATATATAACAACTAAAAATATTTTAGATGCAAAATATTAATGGCCAATATTGTTCAAGGATGCAACTGACTTTTATAAATCATGTGATGTTTGTTAATGAACAAGAAGATTTGCTAGACATATAGTTTGGCAAAATTGGTGATTACATTATGGAAGAAACATTCTTGAAATGGGGATTTGAGTGTATTGGACCAATCAAATATTATGCATGAAACAAGTACATCTTGGTCACCACATACTATGCCATTAAATAGGCAAAGACAAAAGCTTTACACACTAACACTATTACAATTACAACAATTTTTTTGTACCTGAGTTCATATTGAAAAGGTTTAGGTTATTGACCAAGGTGTGCATTTTGTAAACAATGCAAATTAAGTACCTAATTGACCACTTTATGCTAAAATGTGTAAGTTCCACCTTTTATCAGGGAAATGGGTATGCAAAGTCAACTAAAAAGGTCATTAATACATTGATAACCAAACTAGTTAATGAAAGCAAGACAAATTGGGATGAACATCTTCCCATTATATTTTTTTCACATAGAATATTGTACAAGGTAAAATAGGGTATATCCCATATTGGCTAGTCTACGAACTACATCTATTCACGCCAATAAATTATGTTTTGTTAGTCATTAGTGGGGACCACATGGGTGTAGATCTAGTATGAATGTTAACTAATATAATATTTGACCTTATAAAACTACATGGTGATATGTTATAAGTAAAAGAAATCACAAGAATTGAATAGTGAAATTGAACTATATGGAGTCAATAATGTCATTTGGAAAAGCAATTCAAGTTTGGTGATTTTGTTCTATGGTTCAAGAATTTTGAATTCTAGCCACTACGTCATGCATTATTGTTGGAATTCATGAACACGTAAAAGGAATACGGTGTAAAACCTATTTTCACTCGAATTGCAAATAAGGTAATAATGGTGGATAAACACCTTATAAAAATGTTCATGAAAAAAGAAACAACATAAATTTGTTCAAAAAGATTACATTATCTGATGTTTACATTGGTGTAGAATGTTGGAGTGTAAATAAACTAAAATCTCCTTATAAAAGTGAAGTTTATTACATTTATTTGAATTATTTATCAAAGAAAGAAGGTTTGTTACTTTAGCAATAAAAATGATTTTTTTATGATGAAAATAAACAAAGGAGAATAAGTGGATTGGGTTTAGACCATGTTAAAAAATATAGTTAATGAATTGGATAGATGCATTGAGGTTTAAATTAGAATGATTGAAAGAAAGAAAAGGTAAATTGGATTCAAAGAAAGATGTACAATTTTGCACTTGCATTAATGAAAGTATTAATGCAAAGTTGGTTTCATAATAAACAACTAAAGGAACCACATGTGGGAATAACATCTGCATAACAAAAATAATCTATAGCAAAACCATAGAATGCCACAAAGTTAAGGGTCATGTTACAAAAGACAAGCTCAACCTTTGAGGTCATATAATTAATTTCCTAAAACCAATCCGCATATGTGAAGGAAAAGGTATAAAGTCACACAAGAAGCAAACTCAAACTAGGGCAAATTAAAGCTAAAAGGAGCCAATGGATGTGTAAGCAATACTTGATTTTTCACGTTTTAATGTTAAAATAATATTAATAATATTGAAATAATTAACGTGTATACATTAAATTTTTAAAAATATATTATGGAAACATGTGATTTTTATTTTTAAAAATCTAATGAAAACAAAATATTCAATTTTTTTTTAAAGCAATGTAACCAATGATTTTTCTTTGTTTTTTGTTAGTTTCAGGACTTTTAATATAATCCTTAATGGATTAAAAATGATTTTTTAAAAAGAGAACCTTTAAACACATCTTTGGAATATAATATAATGCGTTAAATACAAATTTTTTGATGATTTTTTCAAGTTTGCACATAGAATATTCCTAGGATTTTTTGGAATATTTTTGGAAGAAACATTGAAAAAGGGTGCATTAACTCCTTTTAACTTGAATTTATCCTCTATTGAAAATGAAAACTCTAAGGTTACAATTTTCAAAAGGAGGAAAATGATGTGCAGAGCAATGGAACATCCACCTCAAACTATAATGATGTTCAACATTTGAAGATAAACTTAACCATAGGATCAAGTGGAAAGGTCAAAATCAACAATAGTGAAACCAAAAATGCATAGAGGGAAAAAATACATGAAAAAAATACAAAGATTTATGACCTTAGGTTTCGATGAACCATCCTTATCACCACCACATAGTAGCACCAAAACCAGCACCACAAGTGTATCCAATATTAAATTGTGTTCCCATATTACAAATCATGATTTTTGAAGAGGTTCAAATTGATTAACTTGTCATTTTGACTAATGGACATGTACATTTTAACTAAAGGTCAAGGGTTTGAATGACACATGTATATGTTGATTGATCAATTTGACTATAGTGGTTTATTTGACTAGATACACATAGTCAAGTTGTACAACTTTAATCAAAATGGCCAATGATTTTTAATCAAGTTGAATAGTTAATCAAGATGGTTAAAGATCTTTAGTCAAAATGACCAATGGTCCTTAATCAAATTCAACACTTAGTCAAAATGGTCAATGATCCTTAATAAAAAATGACCAATGGTCTTTAGTGAAGTTAAACATTTAGTGAAAATGGCCAATGATCCTTAATAAAATATGACATGATTTACTACCTTATGTATATACCTCCTACCTATTTATTTAATTATCTACTTGTTTAATTATTACCCACCCACTTATTATTTATTTACCGACCTATTTACCTATACCTTTTCACCTACTTACCTACATACCTACCTACCTATGTTTTTCACCTTTGTACGACCTATCTATTTACCTATCCACCCATTTCCCTACTTAATTTTAATCACTAGATGTAACCATGAGGTTTAGCCATTATGTTTAACCACTAAATTTAGTCAAATTTAACCACTAAGTTTAACAATTATGCTTAACCATTAGTTTTTAACATTAGGTTTAGCCTAAGTTGAACTATTAAATTTGGCTAATAAATATAGTCTAAATTTAACCACTAGGTATAGCCACTAAATATAGTTTAAGTTTAACCACTGTGTTTAACCATTATAATTACCCATTAGATTTTATTCATTAAATTTAATCAATGGGTTTAGTTAAAGTTTATCCATTATGTTTAACCAATACATTAAGTCATTAAATTTAACCACTAAACTTAGCCATTATTTTAAGTCACTAAATTTGGCCACTAGGTCTCACCATTATTTTAAAACATTATGTTTAACCATTATGTTAAATCAATAAGTTTAGCCATTAGGTTTAATCATTACTTTAAGTTGTTAAGTTTAGTCATTAGGTTTAACCACTAAGTTGAATTATTATTTTAAATCATTAAGTTTAACCATTAAATTTAACCATTATTTTAAATCAATAAGTTTAGCCACTAGGTTTAACTATTACTTTAAGTTATTGAGTTTTAATCATTATGTTTAACCATTATTTTAAATCATTAATTTTAGCCACTAGGTTTAACCATTACTTTAAATCATTATGTTTAGCCATTACATTAAATCACTAAGTTTAGCCATTACATTAAATCACTAAATTTAGCCACTAGGTTTAACCATTATTTTAAGTCACTATGTTTAGTTATTGTGTTTAGCCATTATTTTAAACTACTAAGTTTAACCACCATGTTAAGCCATTATGTTTAATCACTACTTTAAATCATTAAGTTTAACCACTAAGTTTAACCATTATTTTAAGTCATTGAGTTTAATTATTGCGTTTAACCATTATTTTAAATCATTAAATTTAACCATTAGGTTTAGCCATTACTTTAAGCCACTAAGTTTAACCATTAGGTTTAACCTTTATTTTATGTCTTTGAGTTTAGTCACTAGGTTTAGCCATTACTTTAAGCCATTGAATTTAACCAATAATTTAAGCCATTAAGTTTAACCACTAGGTTTAGCCATTATTTTAAATCATTGATTTTAAACACTGGGTTTAACCATTATTTTAAATCACTGAATTCAACCATTAGGTTTAGCCATTATTTTAAATCATTGAGTTTAGCCACTAGGTTTAGCCATTATTATAAATCATTGAGTTTAACTAATAGGTTTAGCCATTATTTTAAATCATTAAATTTAATCACTAGGTTTATCCATTACTTTAAACCACTAAATTTAACCATTATTTTAAATCATTGAATTTAGCCTCTAGGTTTATCCATTATTTTAAATCACTAAGTTTAACCATTAGGTTTAGCCATTATTTTAAATCACTAGTTTAATTATTATTTTAAGTCACTGAGTTTAGGCATTAGGTTTAGCCAATAGTTTAAGTCATTGAATTTAACCACTAGGTTTAACCAATAGTTTAAGTCATTAAATTTAGGCACTAAATTTAGCCAATAGTTTAAGTCATTGAATTTAATCACTAGGTTTAACTAATAGTTTAAGTCACTAAGTTTAACCATTAGGTTTAAGTCATTGAGTTTAACCATTACTTTAAATCATTGAGTTTAGCCATTAAATTTAACCATTATTTTAAATCACTAAATTTAACCACTAGTTGTTTCCTAAGTTTAACCATTATGTTAATGATGTGAAATGAATTTATGAAATTAAAAACTTGATAAATGTTTGAACACCTTTAATGATGTAGTCCATTGATAAGGACTTGGTTAATCATTGGGAAGGTTTGGGGTTCAATTCCTTATACTTACAACTTATGTGCATGTTGAAAAGGATAGGGTAGGTAGGTTAGACTAAGGTAGTTAGGTTAGGTTAAGTAGGTAGGTTAAGTAGGGTAGCACCTACCTACTTAAGTGTTTTTTTCAACCTACTTAAACCTATTTTATACTTACCTACCTATTTACCTATTAAATTTTTATATAATAATCCAAATTTAATTTACGTATAAATTTGACTTAGTCAAATGGTTCACTATCCACTAATCAAATAGTTAGTCATTTTGTCAGTCACTTCACCAGTCAAAATGATAATGTCCAATTTAATTGCCTAGTCGCGCTAGACATGTACAAAATAACTTGTTTAGATTGATAGGGTGGTTTTTTTACGCCTATCACTTTTGGGTTTTTTTACTAAAAAACCTAATTTAAAAAACCATGAATTGTAGTAGTGCATAGGAGGATAAATTAGGGTCCTTTATAGGGTTTTATATAAGTGACATGCATGTAATGGCTTACAAAAGTTTTGGTCTATCGTTTAAAAATAATTTGCCAACTCCACTATTCCACACACCAAGGACAATAAAAAAATTTCGGGGAAAAAAGTTGAACAACATTAAAAGGTTACTAGTATGTTCCAATATATGGTTAAATGTAATCAATAAATGTGTGTTGTCATGTTGGAGATTTCAACATTCAAATTACAGCAATAATAGGTGAAATATGTTAATAACCTGCAAATGACAACTTAGTTGTAGGCCATATAACTTAGGAAACAAATCAATTGAAATAATATTTAATAGCATAAAAGGTGTAGAAGAATGAGCTTTTAATAAAAAAACAACAAATAAACAAGCCACATGTATGGACGTTTTAATGCAAATAAAAGGAAAAATAATCTAGGATAGAGGCCAAGCATTCTAAAAGATCAAAGTGGAAAAGGATATGTTGCTACAAAATTTGAAACAACAATATGACAAATATTGGTGTGAAGGCTAGGGTAGAATTATATTGTAGTAATAATATAGATTGGGATGCATGGAAATAATAAATAGGAGTTGTGATGTTGATTTTGGACAAGTTGGATTGAGGAAACTCAATAGGAATAGAGTGGATAGTGGTGGAGGATGATTAGGTGAGATTATGACTATTGAAGCTAAATTCAAATCAGTTTAAAGCAAGAGAATTGAAGGGATTTAGGATGCTTTGGAGTTGGAAGTGGAGTTTTTTTGGTTGTTTTTTGGACACAAAGTTTAAAGCAATTTTTTTTTAGAACAATTTTGATGAAGAACACATAGTGACTTTAGTATGTTTTCTTTTGTTTTTTATGTTCTTTTCCATAATCCGTGGATTTTTTTTTCCCATCAATATGAAAAGTGGAATTATTACAAAATTATTATAGATTCAAAACTATGTAGAGTCATGTGTTATGAGAAAGTATTGTTGAATTACATTATGAATAATGTATTTTGTTTAAATACAAATTATGTGACTAAAAATTAACATGCTAAAAAAACGGAATTTAATTTTAATATAACATTGTAACATTAGGATTTACCATTTGGTGACCATCCCCGGGATGAATTTGGGGTTAAAATTTCAAATTTTATGATTTTCTTTGGTTTTATTTTCTTGAGAGAAATATATAAAGGTTATTGCAAAGAATTTTATTTTTCTCTACTCTCCAAATTCAAAATCAGTGAGGAAAATTGTTGGGAATTATATTTGAACATAGATTTGTTGTAGGGATTTAAATATGTGACAAATAAGAGTGGTAGAATGGTGACAAACATAAATCAAGTAGTGACCCAAAGTCTACAAAGACGATTAGATCAAGTAACAATGCAACAAAATGAAGAAGAAAATGTAATAGAAGAAAAATTATAGTTTGTGAATGATGTAATGCAGTTTCATACTCTAGAAATAATATAGTACATTATGCCAATAATACCTAGGATAGAGAACAACCTATAGGGTACTTGACATCGTCTATAGTAGTTATGGAACCTTGGGAAGCATTTATTGGTTTAGGGTTTAATAATGAGGCAACCCAATGTTCAAACAAGGCTGCCAATGAAAGTAGAACCTCCAAAAGTTGAACCAATAGGATGGGGAGACGATGTAATCATTGTTACCCTTATAGATCTAGAATGAAGGGTATGGGAAGGAACATAGATGAATATGTCAACCCATAGACATGGTAGCTTATATAGATCCAAGGATATATTACAAATTCATCAAAAAGTACAAGGAGGAATGGAAATAAGATCCATAGATTCAAGTTTTGCTTAGTAATTTGTTTCACCTTAACACCATCACACACCATGAAAAGTGGGATGAAGACATAAACAATGATGAATTTGAATATATAGGTATTACTATAATATGTTGAGACTATACTACAAATTGAGGATTTAGAGGAACATGCTTTTATAACTAAAGCAATTTATCAAACCAAGATGGAGAACAAAACTAAGTGTAACACTCCACAAATGGTGGCGATGTGATCAACATGAAATAGGGCCAAGGAATAGTGTTAATGTAATGTGGACCAATGAGTCCAAGATCAAACACATCTGTCAACCCATATATTACCATGATAACAGGTATCGAGTAAATATAGTCAAAGCATATATCAAAAATTCAATTTTTTAACCAATCAATGTAGCTTCTATAGACAATAAATGATTTTTTTAAAGGATTGTCCATTCATCAAACGAGATGTGTGAGATGAAGGATTACTCATTTTCATGCCCAAGCGCAAAATAACAAAAATCCAAAGGATGACCATAATTTGTTGGCCATTTCATAGAATGTGCTACTAATAACACAATTACAGAACCACACATATTCACATAACATTACAAATAAAGGTGATGTACAAAGGACTCCTTTTGAGGTCAGAATAGCTTGGATCACGAAACCATTTCATTTTGCTCCATAGATCATTAGGATG
>Ga0209611_10003139_pt1 | contig 28874 bp, 21 predicted proteins | sample S1TSphgellanicum_3_FD_187693 | JGI IMG/M metagenome (GOLD analysis project Ga0209611, IMG submission 187693) | Host-associated microbial communities from peat moss isolated from Minnesota, USA - S1T2_Fc - Sphagnum magellanicum MG (SPAdes) (version 2) | ecosystem: Host-associated > Plants > Peat...
TATTGATTCCCTATATTATATCTCAAATAAAATTCATACACAAAAATGCATATATATATATAGGCACAAATAATAAACAATCCATATTTTTCAACTTCAAAAGTCCATTACTATATATTTGGTGTATATATGTTGTAATTGTTTTTCATATATGTCTTCTTCAAGTTGACAATTTAAATTTAGCCACAAATTTGGGAAATTATTGTTTTTATGCCATGTTAATAGCATGTAAATGCATGCCACTCTACAAAAAAACTAAATTGTGATGCAAAAAGTGAGCCACCCTACCTTGCAACCACCCATTTGTTATCTTTAAAAATATGGGCGTATGCACAACATCCAAACACACATAAATATGAAAAATTGGGTTTAATTCTATACCACATTTCTATAATGTTTTATTTAAAAGAGCTTTATTATGACTTTTATTTTGTAGATTGTTTGCAGCTAACAAAGTTTTTCCCCAAAACATTTTAGGCAAATGGGAATTAATTAACATAGATAATGCAGCCCCAATCAATGTATGATTTTTTTTCTTGGAAACACCATTTTGTTGTGGTGTGTTTGTTATAGTGAATTGCCTTTTAATACCATGTTTTTGGCAATATAAATTAAAAGCATTCAACTTATACTTTCCACCATTATCTAATTGTAAAATTTTGATCCTTTTGTTAATTTGATTTTCGACTAAAAAATTTATATAACAAATTTATCAAAGGCTTTTAATTTGTGTTTAATAGGATACAATAATAAAGTATCGTGACAAATCATCAATGAATGTTATAAAATAACTACAACCAAAATAAATGGGAGTTTGAATATGACCACATATGTATGAATGGATTATTCCTAGTAACTCTATTGTTTTGGTGTTTTTTAATTTTGGAAAGCTAGTTTTCTATTGTTTGCCTTTAACACATGTTTTGCAAAAATAAAAATCATCTTTTTGAAAATTATCAAGTCTAGTGAGCATAGATTTCCATTGATTTAATCTAATGGTTGTTAATCTGGGTGCAAACGAGATATCATGAGCCACACCTAGCCCTTTGGGTGACTACTTATTGGGTGTTTATTTTGGAATAGTCTTGGAATATTTGAACAAAAATATTTTTAAAAATATTAAAATTTTTCATCACATTATTATGTTATGGTTTACATAAAAAATTTGTTCAAAATATGTCATTGTCAAAAAAATTCAAGTCCATTTACAAGTCCTTTTACTACCTAAAAACACTGGTTACAATGCTTTCAAAATGCTTTTGGGTATTTTTCATTCATTAGATTGATTTTAAACTTTTAGAATATATACACCAATACATTGAAAATAACATTATGTGGAAACAATTCCATTTGGAGTTTTTTATTTTTTCCTAAAATGTTAAATATACAAAACCAAACATTGGTTACAATTGCTTGTGTACACATTAGTGTGACTACACCCATGTGACCTATGTGTTGGTGCCATAATTCAATTTTATTTGTACCCATAGTAATAGGAAATGTGATTTTTAATTTATCATAATCAAATTTTCCCAATTTAGATAATTCAAGATCTAGTGTGCAAATAAAAATATTTTTAAAATCCTATTTTCTAAATCACATTTTCCTTGTTTCAAAGTAATCTCTCCACCAACCCTATTAAATTTTTTGGTTGAAAATAAGTTTTTCTTTGAAGTTGGTATGTGTAATACATTAGGGATTTCTTTCACTATTCCATTTGTTAATATGATTGACAATCCCCTTGGACATGAATTTTGTGTGTGCTATTATCACCTAAATAGACCACTTGACCTTCTTCACATGTTTGATAATTGGTGAATGCACAATCAACATCATGTGACATGTGCTATGTTGCCTCAATATCAACATACACCAAGTAGAATCTTTGTTTTTCTTTATGAACACAACTACAATATACAACTTGTTAAATTGATAACAACATTTGTTTGCCTTGTTGAATTTCTAGAGTCTTTTGTAATTCTAGCTTTATAATCTTTGATATGATGACCTGGTTTCTTACAAAAGAAACATTTCATCTTTGAATTATTGAAACCTATCTTAATTAGATGACCCTTCTCCATCTTTAGATGGGAAGTATCTTTTTTAGTTTCTATTAATGTTGAAGTTTCTTTTTCCAATATATAAGGTAGACATTTTATATATGATGAATTTAAACTTTTCATCAAAGTTTCTTCTTGAATTAAATAAGTTATCAAAGATTGTAAGCTTATGGTTGTTGCCTATGCATAGAACTTATAAACTTCTATAACTTTGAAGCATATTATGTATTAACATCTTCATCATTCAGTAGTAGAGAACCAATTGTAGATAATTGTTCGGTGTGTTTTGTTATGTTTCCATTTTCTTTCATTTTCAATGTGTGCAACTCATTTTTTAAATACATTTTTGTAACAACATCTTGAGATTCAAATAATTTAATCAATTCATTCCATGCATCAAGTGATGTTGGACATAATTGAACATGTGAAATAATGCTATTGTCGATACTATTGTTAATTAATGTAAAGGACATTGTGTCATTATTTTCCCAATTGCTTACAACCCCTATTTTTGTGGCAAGAGGTGCATGGCTTCTAGCACCTATTTGGGCTATTGTTCGGGGAATTGGTTTGACCTCTATACCTTTAACAATAGACCAATTCTTTTCAGTTTTAAACCATGATGTTAATCTATGTTTTCATATATGGAAAAAGTCCCATCAAATTTTTGAGATATGATTAAAATCTGGAATCTTTTGAGTCAATTTTTTTGTAAGATTTTAGTATTATTAAGTGAATATGTGATTGATTTCAATTCCTCCATTATGATTGATAAGGATCTATTGAAATGTCAATGTGCATTGTTATCAAATGTGATATAATTTTTGTTATCAAATTTTTTTAAAGTTGCTTTGTTTTATAATTTAGATTCTTGAAAATTTTGGTGTTGAATTTTTTCACTGATTTCAAGACATGTTAGTTAGCATATAATTGAAAATATTAAAAAACACAAATTTGTTCAGACCAAGCTTTGATACTATGATGGAATCACACATTAGACATCTACTTTAATCCATGGAGACACACTTGATTGCAAGGAAAGTATACATATTAGGAAAGAAGAGAACTCTTAAAAAGTTCTACAATATATACGAACCATCTATGAGATATAAAAGTTTTAAAACTCTTATACACAATACATATTAAAATCTACACACACTATATGTATATATATTTTTACATAGATATATGAATATAAATCGTTTACTTGCACAACATTAATGTATATTCTTTCATACCAAAGAACCACAAGATCATGGGATCAAAAACTATAAAGATCCAAATCTATTGACTCACTAGGTTTTCAAATTGTTTAAAATAGCAAAATCAACTACTATTGCTGACTTTACCTTTGGAAGTCTCACTCTCCCAAATAAAAAATTTACAAATTTCACCTACACCTAAATTCCATCTAATCATTCAAGTTATCCTTAAAATAATTGAAGAACTTGGGTTTGGTCTTTCATTTGACCCCCACTCACTTGATTCTTAGTTATATGCAAAGTCAGCAAAATTTATTGAAATGATTGAAATTGGATATCAAATTTCATGCAAGATGTACCATGATTGTGTATTTATTGTAAGATTTGAATAATTAAATGCAACCATGTAGTTACATAGTAATGAAAACAAACAATAGTGAAGGAAATTCAGAACATGACTAAATTAATTTTAGTATCAAATTTATGAACATGTAGTTTGGTTCCCCATTGTATACGTATATATATATTTTTTCTCAAATTTTGAATTGCAATTGTCCTTTCACCCAAACCACATGTTCATACCTTGAATTGAACTTACATTATGAAGAGCTTTATTATCTACAATTATCCTTAATAAATGTAAACTTGAATCTTAGAATCTTCTTAACATTGATCTGTGTAGCCAACCTTCCCCTTCCCCGACCCCCACCCCCTTTCGCCCCCTTTTACTTCCCCCATTAGCCAATCCCCCTCACAATTGTCCTCCACTGCCTTCAGATTTACAATGAAATGACTAACATAGAGTCCACCCTTTACGAGGGGCTTTAGCCTTTTGGTAAAGAGTCTCTTATTTATGGATGCCAACTAAGGCATTTATCTCTCTTTCTTCTTGCAAGCTTGCTTTCTATTTCACTCCTCTTTCCTTTAGCTTTCAATGTAGTTGGCCCATATATGACAAGGACAAAGTTATTAAGGTATGAATGGATTGTAATGGCAATTTTGTATGGTATGGTGTTATATGTGGATTAGTAGAATTTGTGATGCTTTGGCTTGAGTAGTGTTTTGTTATTCCAGGCCTATTACAAGGTTCCGCTATCCCAACAATGGGTAGGAAAATCAATAGGTGGCATTTTTCGTAGTTGATGTCTCCTTTGTATAAAATTTGCCATGGCCACTTATCCCCCCATCTTGAAAACAATTGGTGTAATTTTTAAAAAATTGAGACATGCCCACATGAATAGGTATAATATACAAGGGTCACAAACAAACAATATGAATTGAGCTATATATCACCCTAGTAGTATGTAACTGCTGAAAGATCACACCTTTTGTGTATCAACTGCCATAGCTACCCAGTAAGGATGAAAATGAAAAGGATGATTGAATTGCAACAACAATGTAAAAGGAAGAAGGTGGGCTAGGGAAAGGGGTGCCCATGTACATTTTGCATGAGAATACTCTAGGCTTGCTTGACCTAAAGCTAAGCCTTGTTGAAAACACTTGTGGGCTAGGGATGGATTTTGATAAATAGACTCCTAGGAAGGGTTTATCAGGTAGTGGCTCTTCTCTTTATAGCATGCTAGGTTTAGTCAAATTTATGAGAGATGATAAAAACCCTGTGATTTTGGTGAGTTAATTTGAATGAAAAAGGAATTTGACCCAAAAAAAAGCAGCATGATGAGTTCAGCTAGGTCTCCAGCTGTCAGTTACAGATTGATTTCTACAACCAATGATAGAAAATGCCAAGTCATTTGGTGGAAAGGAAACAGCAAATGATGGCACAAAGAGGAGGTGTTCTGTAAGGGATGGCCAAGATAAAGACAAAACATGATGTTGAAGATGGAGGGACAGTTATTAGCATGGGGCTTCCAAACAGGTAGATGAATAACCAGGGAGGTAGGTAGTTTATTTCTTGTGGTGAAATTGCACACAATGGTAGAAAAAGTTTTAGAAAAAGTGACCATTAATGAAGATTTTCGTGTTTTTGGGCCATATTTAAAGATTTTTCGAATATAATTCGAAATTAGAAAATTTTCACCACAATTCGAACCATGTAATAATAAATTTAGAAAGTTGCCTGAAGTTTTCCACTTAAATTCTTTAGTGTATAGAATATTGGCTTCATGTTGTCATCAACAATTTGCCATTTACTCAGCATCAATGAAAAAGGGCGAAAAAAAAACATGGGAGGTAGGTAGTTTAATGACCATGGAAGAACTCCAACCAAAGAAACAAGAACTTGGAGCAAAAAGAAATGCAATTAAAGAAATCACAAAAGAAACCCCATCAAAATCTAAACACCACAATTAAAAAACCCTATAAAAGCTGTCTTGACTCTCAAGAAAAGAAATTGAAAGGATTATGGAAAACCATATATTATATACATATTACATATATAGAAAGATTATAGAATATCCTTAAGATTGTAGATCTTGTAAAGGAGGAGTTGGTTTCTTCCCACATTAAATATTTGCAAGGCAGGTCACACCAATTACCCATGCAGGGCATTGCAACCAGTGTTGGAAGGTTCCCTGATTTGCAGTGCTAAACCCAGGGGTTCAAGTTCTTGTGACCCAGACCCAAACTGGCACTCTCTTGGTGGAGAAACCTCAAAGGACCTCAGCCTACTCAGTGAATATTGCACAGTCACCATCAGGTTCATCCCTAAAGCAAATGTCATGAAATGCTGATACCCCTGACTGAATTTTGCATCTCATGGTTTATGTCAGCACTAATCAATGATCTTCTCTTTTTCTGATTGTCTAATGGAATTAGTGTGGTCACATATCAAATTTCTTGGCTCCCTTCCTCTCACTGGACTCAGAATTCTATATTCAGATGTTATGAGGGGAAAAATGTGCTCATCTGTATTTTCCAGCTGCCAATAAAGCTTTTGATCCAAATCTGGGCATAGCCCAACTGAGAAGTTTTGATGAAACGCCAGATGCTTGTAACTTGTCTCCAGCTTGCATCAATTCCTCAAGACCAGGTATGAAAAATTGTATGTAATGATGTTGAGATATGGGAACTTTTGGGATCCAGATGTCTCCACATGTCTTGGTACATCAGTTATTGTCTCATAATCTGATGCAGATATCCTATGCAAAATATGAGGTGAAATAATATCTGCCCTGGGGTTGTGCAACAATTCCCCATCCCTGTGGTCCATCTTGAAGCTTCACCCAAACATAGACTTTTGACAGAAATCCACTGTGGGTTACCTTCACAGCAATATCACCTATTGCAACCTCTGTTGGATCAAAACCTATGACATTCACCACTCCAAATCCTACCAAGTGCAACAACATAACCAACACTAAGGACATTAAAATTCTCTAAATAATCAAACCTATCTAAAATATGCTGTTCATAATCTAATTGATTAGTGATGTTAACACTAGATTTTTCATTGCTGGAAACAGACACGTTGTTGCATCAATTCTGGAAGGCATGCTTGATATCCTAATTCTATAACAACAGAATGATCAACTGACTCTGATGCCAAAAAGAAGGGTAGTAGACTAATTGCAATACACCCTATATCTCAAATACAACATGACCAACACTCTTGGTAACCTCATATTGAAGTTCCAATTGCAGAGACACTGATGCAGCAACCAACATAGGTCTCAGCCAAATTGGATGCAAGTTGTTGCATAAACACAATTCCTATTTTAATACATAAATTCAGTGTGAATCAGATCCTTCAGATTCTCTCATGAACTACCAGGGTTTTTTGTCGGAATCATAGATGCTTAACTGAACATGTTCAACCTAGAGATATTCCCATTCTGTCCCACCAGTTTGTTTAATGAACATCCTAACACTCCCATTTCCAGAAACTAAAGGTCTTGACAAGGGTTAATCTGCCAAATAACTACAACAGATAGCCCATGAAGTCCATGTGGTAATTTTCACTTGGAGCTCCTGTAGATATAGGTACTCACCCCCATTCCCAAGAGGATTCCCAACAACCCACACTATCCTCACAAGATGAAATTCTTCCCAGGCACAATCACTCCTAGGAATTTGATGGCTCCATATTTGAGTTCAGTAATCCCCTGTACCCTTCATCACTTCCACACCTAATTCCTAATCTATGTCTACATGAACTTCCCTTGTCTTCTGTCATCAAACTCGATGAAGCGAAAATCTAAAAACAGGGGACTGAAAACCACAAACACAGTCCGGAGCATTCATCTCCAAAAAATGTTCACCCGGAATGCATGCAACTTACAACTTCTGAACACACCAACACACAAAAACACCCCCATCCTAACCCGAAAAATCTTCCAATTATATCTTGCAGCTGCTCACCCTTGCTGAATCTTTCATCACAAATTTCCCTTGGCTGTGTAGTCTTCTCACCAGCATCTCATTGATTTACATCAAAACAACCTTGTTGAGGTAGTGAGGACTCCATCTAGAACTTGTTTGCAGGAGTAGAACAACAAGCCTCATGATCAATAAGAATATTCTCTAAGGACTCATGCTCTCTTGTCACTGGACTGATTTTGCAAGAGAAACAAAGAAGGTTATTTTATTGAGATGCCAAGCAGGCAAATATATATGGCCAAAGGAATTAATACGATCCTAAAGATCAGGTGAAAGTCAATAGATCTACACTAGCTAGCAGCATGTGTTGGTGGGTGAGAGAAATCAGCTGGATCGGTAGCTGAAATAATTTAGCAGGTCCATCACAAAATAAACTAAGATAGCTCATTGCTATTTTAACACTCCCACTGAATGACAATGTTTTTCTACTTGTGATACACTAATCCTAACTTGCTCCTGCAAGTTTCAAACTGATCTCTGGGGACTACCATGGTAAAAATGTTAGCAGCCATCTCCTTAGTAGAGCAGTAGTCAAACAAAACTTCATTGGAGGCAATATGTTCCCTCACAAAATGGAACTGGACATCTATGTGCTTTGTGCGTAGGTGATGCACTGGACTCTTCAACAAAGCCAAGCTCCCTTGACTATCGTTAAGTATGAGGGTTGCATTTTTTTGCATGTATCCCACTTCACCTAAGAGTCTTCTAAGTGACAAAACCTCCTTTGTTGCATGAGTGCATGCCATGTATTTTGCTTTTGTAGAAGAAAGAGCGATTGTTGATTGCTTCTTGCTGGCCCAAGAAACAAGTGCTCCTCCCAAAAGAAAAACATAGCCAGTTGTTGATCTCCTTGTGTCAATATCACCAAAACCACAAAGCTCCAAGGTCTTCTTGTTAAGAAGATCACGAGAGTATCATAACACAAGATTCTGTGAACCTTACATATATCTCAAAAGTCTTTTGACTACCTGCCAATGTGCAAGTCAAGGGTTGTTGAAGAATTGGGCAACAACTCCCACTATTGCAACTATATTTGGTCTTGTGCCAACCATGTAAATACTTGAAGCTACTTATAGCTTTCCTGTATGGAATATTAACAATCTAAAATTCTTCTTTCTTTGAGCTAGGACTTTGCTTCTTGGAAAGTTTAGCACCTGCTTCTAGAGGGGTAGCAACTGGATTGTATGCATCCATTTGGAATTTTGTCAAAGGGCTTGCGATGTAACTTGATTGGCCTAAGGTAATATTGTGACGAAAAGCTAGTATCAAACATTTTTTATGGATGTGGATGAAAGGAGGGAAACGACCCTAATTCATGATGACACAAGATACCAAAGTAGCAGATAATTGTTCATCATGAATTTTGAAGGTGTTGAAAGTCTAATGTTTATTATTTGTTTCTATGTCTCAATGTGTGTTGTTTGTTTGTAGGTTTATGGTGTTCGAAGTTTGTAATTCAATGGTGATGGTTTTTTGAGTTGGCTTCGATGATGGAATGGGTTTATCGTGAGCCATGTAGATCATGTTGCACAAGACTGGTTGGTGTTGGGAAGGTGATGAAAACGAAAGGAAGTGGGATGGACTATAAATCAAGGAGCTCAAGTCATTAAAGAGGCAAAGTTTTCCTTTGAGAATTGAGGTTCTAAAACAAAAATGTGTGTTGGAGTGTATTTGGACAAAAAAGGAAGAATGCTTTTTTGTTTTGTGTGTTCTTCTAACTTGAAGCTATCACTTTTCATTACATTATAATCTTCAAGAAAATAGAAGGTTAATCTATGTTAGATGTAGGGACTAAGTCCGGGGAAGTGATGATAGTGTTAAGTGATTTTAAAGTGATCCATGTGGAGTGTTTATGGGTTTGGGTGTCAATTGGGAATCTTGGAAAAACCTATCAGTTTGATTAAGTTTGGGAAAGAGAAAGTACTTACTGAATTGTGGGAGCTCCGAGGAGAAAAAGGTTTCAGGTTTGTTATGGGTGCCAAGTGAAGAACTAAATTTTTGGGAACTAATCTGTTTTTCTATCCAACTCTTTTGCTGAATGATTCTATTGGAAAGGGCATGGGTGCATTAAGTCAATGTTTGTTTATGAACCTCCATAGGACCAATGGGCTTTTTGAGAGGAATCCAAAGAGAGTTCTGATCCCTTGAAGTCCTTAGTTTATGGTCTGAACATAGTTGAAAAGAAGAATAGAGGAAGTTTGTGGTTATTATTAAGATAAAAAGCTTTATGCAGCCACTACTATAGGGTTGATGTTGATACTATGATCCAAATAACAGAAAAAAGATTACCTATTTAGATTATCCCTTTTCTTTGGTGGTGACTTTACTTCTTTGGTTTTTGTCCCATATCACTTGGAGTCCCAAAATAAACTAAAGCTTTCCTAAATTAGTCATCAATTTTTTTTCACAAAATATGTTTTTCAATCAATGAAAAACTTCTGTGCACTGTGCAAAAATGAAAAGATCATCCATGTATATAGCAATGATCACATTTACATTGATGTAGACACTATGATCTAATTCCAACCTCCAAAACCCATTTTCCAAAAGAATATTGTCCAATTATTGGTACCAAGCCATTAAACTTTGTTTTAGTCCATATAAGGATTTTTGCAGCTTATAAACAAGCTCCTTTTCACTTGTAAAAATTTGCCCGTCTAGTTGTGTCATGAGGATGAGTTTTTTGAAATCCCCATTTAAGAACGCACTTTTGAAATCAACATGGTACACCTCCAAATCCTGTAATGTTGTGATGGCTTCATTATGAGCAAATTGAAATGAGCTTCACTACTAGAGCAAAAGTATTGTTGAAGTCGAATCCATGTTTTTGTGCGCATCCTTTAGCAGCGAACTTTGTTTTGTGACGCGCAATCTTGCCTTGAACATTTCTCTTGGTTTAGAACACCCATTTACATCTAATTGCTTTGTAATTTTTTGATAGCTTTGACAACACCCATGTGTTGTTCTTTCTCAAAGACTCCATCTCTTCCTCAATTGCTACCTTCCACTGATCTGCATCATCTCATGCAAAAGTTTCTGCCAAAGTTATTGGATCCTTTAGAAACCTTGTTATGTTGGCATATTTAACAGTTGCTACAAAATCCTTTAGCCTTTTAGGAAATTTTCTTTCCTTTCTAATTCTTTGAGGTGTTTTTGGAAACTTTGAATCATGGATGGTATCTTCTTCATTAATAACCTTAGACTACAGATTTTTGTTGATTTATTGATTTCCAATAGTTTGGTTGTTAAGTTTGGTGTTGTTTCCCACTAAAATCATGGGAGTCAATGGATTGTTGACCACCAAAATGTCTTTGCTAATGTATAGCTTCCTTTGAGCTGAGATCCACACCCTATATGATTTCCTTTTGTAGCCCACAAACAAACTTTCGGTGGTCTTACTATCCAACTTTTGATCTTAACTCTTTTGGCTTATGGACAAAAACATACTTGCCCAAACTTTGAGATGACTTACATTGGGCTTTTGTCCATTCCAAGCCTCCACCAAGGTTATGCCTTTTAAACATCTATTAGGACTCCTATTCTTCAAGTATGTAGTTGTGGCTACAGCTTCCACCCATATACTATGAATTAGACCTTTGCTATGAAGCATGCACCATGCCATTTCCACCAAGGTTCAATTGAGCCTTTCCGCTATTCCATTTGATTGAAGGGTGTATGGCGCAAAAAACTATTGTTGAATGCCTTTAACCTTGCAATGGTCTTTGAAGGCCTTCGAAGTGAACTCAACACTATTGTTCTCACAAACAATTTTTTATCTTCTTTTATGAACTATTCTCCACCATAGTTTAGAACTCTTTAAACACTACTAAGGCTTTTGACTTCCTTTTCAAAAAAGAAATCCAAACCATCTTGGTGCAATCATCGATGAATGTCATGAAGAATTGAGCCCCTCCCACTAAAATGGTCTTCATCAATTGGCACAAATATGTGTGGACCAACTCCAAAGGATTTTGCCATATTTTCTTGGGATCTTTTTTCTAAAATGGATTCTTACATTGCTTCCCATTGGCATAACTCACACAAAAAAAAATTGGCAGTCAAGTTTGGGATCCAATCCAATGATTATATTTTTTTGTATGAGGAGCTTTAGATTTTGCTCCCCTAAATGACCACCAAATCTTTCATGCCAAATTGTCAAGTTGTTTATCTCTTTAGTAACTTGAGCATTAACACTCTCTAGATATTCTACAATTTGAACATTCTTTAGAACCCATGAACACAATAGCTTATATAGCCTATTCTCATGTACAGCTCTTGTAAGAACCTCTCCAACATTATTCTTAATACTACAACCATCTTGTTCAAATTTTATTTTTAGACCTTGAGCGGTGGCTTTGTTTACCAAAAATAAATTCTTAACAAGACCTAGGACATGTAGTATTTCATGTAGCACTCCCTTGACTTCGCGATCTCCTATTTTCATGGATAGAATAACACTTCCCTTTCTAGTAGTGTCTTGGACATAATTGTCGCCCATGTAGATGGATCATTTAGGGACATTCTTGTAGTCAAAGAAAAAATCCCTTTGAAATGTTAAGTGCTGAAAAGCTCCCAAATTGATATACCAAGATTCGTTGTCTAAAACATTTGTCGTTGCAAAAAATGCTTGCTCAGTTATGGTAGCCATTTTTTGGGTATGCACTTGCTTCTTCAAGTCTACTATTTTTTTCTTATAGTCTCACCCCAATGGCTAAGGTTTTTGCAATAGTTGCATAGATCTTTCTTTTTGTCCCTCTTAGTGGCCACCTTTTGATCTACTACAAAGTTGTTAGATATGGCTTTAGACATGTGAACAACCAAAGTGGACCCTCTTTCACTTGAACCTTCGGCATCCTTTTTCTTCAATTTTTCATCGAAAATCTAATTGTAACAAACTCAATGTTTAAATCAGTTTCTGCCTCTGATTCTAGTGCAACTATCAAATTGTTATAAGACTTTAGAGGCTACACAACAACACCATCACAAGGTCATTTGCCTCAAGCTTCACCCCTATCATTTCAAGTTGCTAACCGATGGACTTAATTTTGTTAATGTGATTTAACATACTATTAATAGAATTTATTTTGTAAGCAAAGAATTGACATTTCAAAAACAACATATTTGCTAGACCTTTAGCCTCATATATTTTCAGAAAACAATTTCAAGTTTTTTTTGTTATTTTTGCTCCAATAACATTTTGAAGCAAAGAGTCATGCAAGCCCATCATGATGAAGGTCCTAGCCTTGCTATCTTTCTTTTCCCAGTTTGCAAAATTGGTTGCTAGTTTAACCTCTATCTCTGACACAATGCCCCAAATTATTTTTTCCTCTGACAAAATTTGCATCTTAAACTTCTAGAGATGGAAGTTATTCCCAAAAAACTTTGTTACGATTGATGCTAGCCCCTATGGGCCCATAACTTGTTGAGATAATGAAGACTCCATCTAGAACTTATTTGCAACAATAGAACGACAAGCCTCTTGATCAATAAGAATATTTTCTAAGCACTCATGTTTTATGATCATTAGACTAGTTTTGCAAAAGAAACAAAGAAGGTTATTTTATTGAATGCCAAGCAAGCAAATATATGTAGCCAAAGGAATTAATACAATCTTAAAGATTAGGTGAAAGTCAATAGATTTACACTAGTTAGTAGCATGTGTTGGTGGGTGAGAAAAAATCAACTGGATTGGTAGCTGACATAATTTAGCAAGTCCATCATAAAATAAACTGAGACAATTCATTGTTATCTTTAACAAACCCAATGCTGCTCGCTTTAGCCATCACCGATGTCTAGTGAACACTTTGAAGTCTTGACCATGATATTAATCGCGGAGGCTCCCCACATAACTCACAACCATCTGAAAACCTTCATAATTTTTGCAAGTGTTAAGCCGCCAAAGATTTACTTACAAGAAAACAAAACAAACAAGGGGTGTGTGACACTGTAGCCTTGCAATTTACATTTAAAAGTACCTTAAGGCAAAAGAAGAATTATGAAAAATCAAATATTCCACCATGCAAAAATAAAATCTTCAAAAAATCCTCTAAAAGGATAAAAAATATCAAGATATTATAACTCCATAACTAATCTCAAGTTTCAACACAAGCCAAAATATCATCTTTCAACAATCCTCATATAAAAATACACCTATTACCTAGGGGTCAAAATCCCTTAAGCTACTATACTCTGTAATGAATCTAAACACAATATCCTTGCCATATCCTTGCCTTGGTAGGCAAGGCCAACAACACATCACATAGACACTTAAAGAGATGCTTATCTCTCCAATTCTTTTTAAACTGATCCATCACCCGTTGCGTGTTTTGGCACTTCTTTGTGTTTCATCAGTGGCAGAAAAATCAATTCGGCTAGGTCTTCATCCAAAGGTTGCCTTCACACTGGACCTAATTTCATGTCACACTGCCTGGTACACCTTAACTCTTCCACCGATGGTTCTAGCCACAAACACTGGTAAACTAGAATTCAATATCTCCCACGCCTTAGGTTTCAAAATTATTGAATTAAAACCTCCATAAAGTCTTATGAGGATTAAGGGCTTCCTAACAATAAGAAAGATTATGATCAGTGTTTTGAGGGGGGGTGAACTTTCACATTGTGGTGACCCAAAAAAAATCTAGTGCGAATTGCTCAAAGGGTTTCTTTGGAAAAATTACAGAAAAGTTGCCATATTTTGAGGAGAAAATGTTAGAAGCTGGCAGATTTAGACAATGAGTTTTGGTTGGTCACCGAAACTAGGCAGGATTCCAAAATCTCTACTATCGTCTCTGACCTGTAGCCAAATTTGGCTCATTCCTCTTCTGGATGATGAGCAGTCCACCTAGCCTACTCCACAGAAATGGGAAAAAAAACCCTGATCAGTGATCATGATTCATGCCCAAGATTCCCTAAATTTTGAGCTTTGATTTTTATTGAGTTTTCAATGACAAAATTTTTCAATATTCCAAATTCCAAAGACATAGGTAGTTTCAAAATACCAGCACAAACACACTTTATTCACCATTCTTTTTGGTTGCCATTTAATCTTCATCAAGCTTCTATGATTTCCTACATTCAATCCAACTATGCTGATTGTTTTAACTCTGCCTTATTGACCCCTTGTTTGAATTGTCTTCATGAGTTTTTGTCTATGACTTCAATTCCACCTTGGGCTTCCTCACTTTTTAATGGCATTTTGGGCAAGTGTTAGATAAATATGTCAAAGTTATTGAGTGCATAGATAATACCATAACTTTGCCACATCATTATCATTACATGGATGGGCCCCACAAAACCCCTAGGCTCAAGTCATTTGACCATCAATTTTTCTTTGTCTTTGGCATACTACCACCATGTAAGCAAGTAACAAGGTATCCCACCCATGGCATCTATGCCATTCCACAATAATCCATGGATAAAAGGTATCCCACCCATGTCATCTATGCCATTCCACAACAATCCATGGATAAAAGGTATCCCAACCATGTCATCTATGCCATTCCACAACAATCCATGGATAAAAGGTATCCCACCCATGTCATCTATGTGGCTGGTATGACATCTATGGTGAACCTCTTTTCCATTCCAAATTTTCTACAACTCCCTAAAACCTAAGAAAGGACCCCATAGAACTGGTGAAAAAACTACCTACAAATTGGGTGGGGAGCTAATTTTTTCACATGGCCTTGTCCCAAGACTTGAAAGACATTTATTGCTTAGTGATGCTGCATGCGCACCAAATTTTAATTCTATTCAGATTTATTACCCTGAGCTGTGATGATACAATTGATATTTTCCAAACATTTCTTGTTCACTAGAGTAGTATCTTTTCAAGTTCAGCAATTCAGTGCTGAATAATTATTTTATTTTTCAAAATCCACTTCAGTAGTAAGAATAACAATTTATGAAATTTTGGCAACAAATATAGGCAAATTCTTTGGAAGGTTCTTTGGACTTGTTTAGCAAAATGAGACCTTTTATAACACTTTCTACTGCTTCTTTTTGCAAAATTGAGGAGATGATTGTTCCATCAAATTATAGGGTAAAAAGATCTTATCAACTAGTGGATACCTCTTTTACATTGGCTCATAGTATCCAGCAATTTTGGTATTCTGCTCTCCTTTGATGTTGTTGGATGATCATGATCTTATTTTTTCTCTTTTATTTCTTTTTTCAATGTTGTCAATTCTAATTCAAGGTTATCTACTCTCTTCACATGTGCCTCCACAATTGGTTTGGTTATTTTCACATGAGAAACTTCTCCCAATTTCCAACTTTTTTTTATTTTTGATTTTTATAACTCTTTTCTCAAGTTCTATTTCTATAGTTTTCTTTTGTGATGCCCCTTTGAACACCTTCTTCAACTCTACCCACACTTACCTCATGCAAGACATCATTGCACTTACAACTTGTAAACCTTGTGAAGGAAAGGAAAGTGAAGTGGTGTGATAAAGACTTTAGGCACCAAAGAAAATTAGCAGGCTTAGCATTAGGCTAAGTTGGCTAGTGATCGAACACTTAAACACTTAGGGTAGGCTAGATCCAAAGGGAGGGCTTTGTTTTTTTTGATGTCCAAACAAAACTTGAACCCTCCTATTGGCGCATATGGTGTATTAAAAGTTGTAAAAAATGAAATAGAATTGATAAAGTTACAACTCCAAAATAAAAGGGGTCAAACACGCAAAAAAACAAACCACCAAATGCTACAAAGGCCGGTTCTCAAACACCCAAACAATTCTTTGTATGTTGTTTTATTGTTATAAAAGTTCGAAGATGATTTGTAGAACTTCAAGTGATGTTTTTATAACACTTTAAACCATGTAAAATGAACAAGAAATGAAAAAGTTAGAAGCTTTGAAAGTAGGAGGGGTCCAAAGAAAAGAAAAGAAAAAAAAACACATTTTGTAAATTGAAAAGCTTATTTTTCTTATTGTTATTACTCCTTTTTCTTTGCATTTCAAAGATAATTTCTACAGCTTGAGGTAGTGCTCCCATAACATTTTAAATCATTCAAAATGAAGCACATATGATGAACATATAAATAAATGTTCAGTCATAGGCAAGTGATCAGTGATGGATTAGTTTACCTTAGGGGTGATAATTATCTTTATTTTTTCCTCAAATGAGCATTTTCTAATTACTCAACATTTTCAAAAATATTTAATTACTACCAAACCTGAAAAGGTAGTATGGCAATTGTGTTGTTATTTCCATTAAAATACAAAAACTAAAGAGTTGATCATAGTTGGTAGTGCAAAGCAACACAGAGCCCAAGTTGTCATAATATATGATATTTTACATGGACTTGTATTTAAGTTACCATAATTTAAACTAATATAGTTTGAGAATAAAATGTGTTCTAATTTCTAACACTGTTTTGTAACACATGGAGATGGTGGCCACTAACGATTTTACATTAGTTTCAGTAAATAAGTAATGAGTATGAATTAATTGATTTCCAAATATTCTCATTATTTAGCTATGATGCAGCATGACAATATTATGTAATAGGAATAAAAAATATATGTTATTAGATTCTACTGTCAATAAGATTATATAATCAAATGTTGATATTAAGATTTAACATGTAATTATGAAAACCATATATTATACACCCTTTTCCTTTGCACTTCGAAGATGATTTCTAGAGCTTGATGTAGTGCTCTCATAACATTTTAAACCACTCAAAATGAAGCACAGATGACAAAGATTTAGAAGTGTTCGGTCATAGGGTAGTGATTGATGATGGACAGGTCTACCTTAGTGCATACCAGAGTTTCTTTTGTGGCGAATTCTCACATCCTGGAAACCAATCAAGTCTGAGACAGGAATATTCGATTGCCTATTCTCTTTACTTTTTGAAAACAATTGCCAGTTTTCTATCAAAAATTTCCAAAATTTTGAAGATAGTTGCCATATTTGACGAGTGAGTCACCACATTTCACCTGTTTTTTTAAGCACTGATTTCTAAAAATTGTCGCCATCAATGTGTGAGAATCAAATCTGAAAAAAAACCCTCGTGCATGCCATCCCCACCTTTAATATTCGTGGAAACATTATGAGAAAAAAACATGCTACGTACAGGGTTTTTAAAAATTCAGTGTAATTTTGTGATGTAGCTGAAGTGGCGATCATCCATAAGATGATTTAGCCAGATTTGGCAATAAGATAATATAAGATTATAAATATATATAGCATCCCTCTATATTTTTGGCTACCTGCTGGAACTTAGGATATAATCTGGTGAATTTTGACTTCTTTTTTCAGATGTTTTTTCGAAATTTGACAACTGAAAACTGAAAAAACACCTTATTTTCATTACTCTGGAAATAGATATTGCCAAAAAAAACACATACATTAATTTTTGGGGTCCATAAGTTCAAGCTCCTTCAATTGTTTCATTAGACCATGCTAGTGTAGCATATGCAGTTGGCCCACGTGTGAACACATTCTTTTTTTTTCACAGTTTCAGAATTGAAAATTTCTAAGTTCGGAAATGTGAACACATTGAGAGCTCAACTGATTTTTCCTTCCAAACCCAATTTTTTGCAATTTGTTTGAATTTCTAGCAACAAAATCCACACTAAAATGAATATCTTTCACACCTTAGCCCTGAAAATTGTGAAATAAACTCTATTAAATCTGACTCGCTGAGGGCTTTCCTCCAATAAGAACAACCCAAATTCCAATACAGTTTTCAGTTTCGATTTTATTTAATTTTCATTGAGAAAATGGTTCAATAATCAATAGCTTCCACACCATAGCTCCAAACAATCTCAAACCAAGTTGATGCACCCTTACTCATTGAGAGTTTTCAGAAAGTACCAAGAGCACAAATGAAGCACTATGGTTTGGGAGATATCAGCTTGCCAAGACAAAACAAACTACCTTGCTTCATAGATAGATGTGGGAAATAGTATACACTATGGCATTCTTGCTCGAAACTTATGTTGCATGTTGGCATTCATGATATGGGAAATGTGTTGTCATAATTTTCGACATTGTAGGGGCGGTGTATTTACAAATTGTAAAATCATTACCTTAGAGTACCTCAGCTGGTTTGGCAGCAAGGTGCCTGATAATAATAATATTTTTGTCATTTACTTTCAGTAGTAGGAATAATAATATTTAACAATTAGGCACTGTGATAAGTAACTAAGCTAGTGTGCTTAAGAACTTCTTGCAAATTTTCAGCATAGTATGTAAGTATTTTTCAAAAAATTTAGCAATTCCCAAAATAATTAAGTCATAGCTAACCAGCCTAGATACTATGCTATTTGTCAATTTCTTACTACAGCCTTGAGAATTATAGTTGATCCTGCGTTTTTCCACCTTCTAAGTTCACTTCTCTTTTGGAGGCCACTATGGTGTACCCAAAGGATCAAATGGGCCCCCTTAGGTAGTCATCACTATTTTCTTTTGGCAATAGGATTCTATTGGATTATTGAAGCTTCCAGCATCTCCATTTTAAGTTGAACAATGATGATTGGGTCAAGTTTGCCAACATCGGTGCTTTGTATACCCACCACCAGCCATATTTATTTGTGCAAAATTTCGCACAAATGCAAAAAAGAAAATGAAAAAAAAGATTTTTCAGTCTCATCTTTCGTATTTTTGGGGAAAAATAGCCAAATCTTGGGGAAAACAGATTGAAATTTTTTCTCCAAATTTCTACTTGGATTTTAGAGGGGAGGGCATTGTTTGTACCATATTTAAAAAACCTTTTTGGGCAGGTTGTAGAAAGCGTGAGCATTTAATGCTACATTGGTTTTGGGATGCTAGTATATCACACAACATTAAAATTCGAAGAAAAATAAATTGTCCACCACCTATGTCAAATTGATAATTTGACGTTGGTAGAATCATGAAGACTTTAGTGCCTTAAAATTTCTCCTCTTGGTTCCCATTGGCATCTTTCCATGACCTATGTATGTTTGTAGCTCAATCCTTTTCAATAAAGTGAAATAGGATCTCATCATTATTTTTCAATAAAATGTTTAATAGTGGCATAACATTTGAAAAGACCTTTGGCATGCTGAAAACGCTTTGCAAAAAAGTAGTAATATGAAAAAAGTGACTTCACTAGATTCTCTGGATAAAAGATCTTTTCACTTTTCTAAAAAGTGACAAAAATATTCATTACAAAATGTACATACATGTAGTTTACATTTGTGTTGTGGGGACATATCAATAAAATAAGCAAGCTCATATACTCCATGCACCTATATTCATTATGTTATTGTTTGCTTGCATGGGCTTTTAGTGTTACAAATTATGCAAATTGCATTTAGTTTGATTTCCACATTTTCAACAGACTAGTAATAGGATCAACTTACATTATGTGGTTACTTGTGCCAAAAAGGAACCCCTTGCCAAATTCGCCTATTTGTGCTTTTGCAGATGGCCATCTTAATGATGAGTCAGTAAGTGTTCTTTGTATTAAGATTTAAATGAGCAATGATGCTTGTACTAGGGATTAGTGTTCTTTCTACTACAATAAGTTGGAAAGAATGACATCTCTTTCATTTTGACCTACACAAACCATTTTTCATGGGAAAAATAGCCCAAATTCACCATAGTTTGAAGAAACATCAATCCAAATGGCCAGATTCTTATGATAAGTTCCAGTAGGTAGGCAAGAATTTAGAAGGATTCTGTTTTTTTCTACTTTCATATCTAGTATTTAGCCAAATTTTGCTAAATTAGTTTCTGGATGATCACCACTTTGACTACAATTCAGAAGTTATGCTGTCAATAGAATGAAAAAGGGCATATAATTAGACCATTTTATGAAACCAATGGACTTAATTCTGGTTATTTTAATACCTATTTGACCCCCACTGCATACAAGATAGCAATCTAGAAGACTCTAGTAAATATGTTTTTGGACTTCCTTAGGCGCCACATAGTGACAAATTGAGTCTTGGGAGAAAGCTTGAAAACAATCTTGTTTGTGATGAAACCCTGGCAAGCTCCATTAAACAAAGCATCCAGTGAAGGGGGGAAAAGGAAGAACAAAGAGAGAGGACCCAAGTCTGAGCCACATGAGCAAAACCCAAAGAGGGTCACAAAGGGGCAAAGGAACAAATTATTTTCCAGAGCCCTCACCAGTCACAAGAAGCATATTAAAGAAGGAAAGTGAAGGGAAATCTTGTTCATTTTATGTCTTGATACGCTGTTGAAATTCAAGCTTAGAGCTTGATCAATGAAATAAGAATTATATTTACTTAATTCAGTATTATTGAGGTTTGAACTTTGAACCTCTACATGGTTTCCTAAAGGTGATCAATATTCACCTTTTGTCGCTCTGAAAAAGACCCCAGCCACAGGATCTCCTAGGTTATATTCTTTGGCCCATGTTGTTATGTTGAAAAGAACTCGTGAGGTGGGTGGTGGTTGTAAGAGGGGTACAGTTGGCTGCAAACATCGTCAGTACACAAGAACAACAAAATTAGCACAAACTAAGTTATGTTTCATCAATCTCCTTAAAACAATCTCAAAACACAATCAAGGGAAAACTTGATGAAGTGGTTTGGAGTTTGAACTTATGGGAATTGCCTTACGTGACAATACTTTACCCTAGGGTCAGTTTTGTCATTAAATAATCTTCACGTAGTGAAATGAATTTTTGTGCAAAAATGACGTTGGGGTGTTGAAAATCATCATATTATTGCAGGCTACCATGTGAATAACTTCATTCTTCATAGGAGACCATGAAAAAATAACAATTTCAAATTCATAGAAACGAATTAATTTTTGAAAAGGTTTAATTATTCATTTTGTCAATGTGGAAACTGGCCTTAAGCTATGTTATACGTCAATATTGCCAATGACAATGTTGGGCTTAACAATCTTTTTGTTTGCTTAAATTCTGGACCAAGAAAAAAGCAGATCATTCCTAGAAAAGAGGAGGAATATTATGGCTATTCTTTAAAAGTGAGAGGAATCTTAAACCTCTAAGTAGGAATAAAAACCTCACCCCTCTTCATCTTCATCTAGGTATGTTTAAGTTCATGAATGATATAATTGTTTCATGCTTTACAATGGGTAAGGCCCACTTTACCCATGCATGTGGGGGGATACTCCCCAAGTGCGGGGCCAAACTTGGCTACCAGCTTGTCCTAGGCCCCTTACTTTGGGAACACCCCCGCCTTGGGGCTTTACCTTATAGACAACCACACATTATTGGGTGTCACAAATTTATTATTTGATATGAAGTTTCAACTCAATAGATAACTCGAATGAGCCAATCTCAATGTATCACGAAAAAGGGAGTTGTTATGCCTCTTTTGGAAATAACTGGGTTTTTAGAAAAAAATTGGTACTTATGGTAACCTCATCCTCTTTTGATGGAGATGTGTCCCTTAAAGTTTTTGATTAAATTTAGGAAGCATTTCAAAACCAGCGTTGGGTGGTTCTTGATTTTTGCGAAGAACCTCTGGTTCTGGTTCTTCAAAAGAATTTAGAATAGTTTCAGTTCAAGTTTTGATTCCACAAACAAAATTTGAAACCTTGGTTCCAGTTTTGGTCTAGTGCGTGAAAAAATAAATAATTGGGGTTTTGGTTACGATTCTGATTCAAATTTGGAGATGTGTAGTAGACACTTACTTGCTCAAACAGGAGTATTGTATATCGATGTGTGCCAATGATTGGTGTAGGAAGTAGGTATGATGCAAGCACTGTCCCGCCACTAGATATTGCTGCATTTCCACCATTAACTTATTTGTTATCAAAGAGAAGGCACCTCAACTGTGCTCTCTAAATCAACTTAAGACTCTTGGAACCGTAAAAATAATAGATCCGGCTCTAATGTAACAGGGGATGAATTATTGAACCAAGTTGTTAGAACCAGTGTTGGGTGGGTTATATTGATTTTAAATATATATCCACCCTGATGTAAGATAAATAAATAAATAAATATATATATATATATATGCAGTCAGCTTTTGAAATATAGGCTTCAAAAAAAAATCCAAACTGGGCAACAATAAGAGTTTGGATATAAGGGCTTTACAAATTATTACTCCGAGCAAGGATAAAACGAAATAACCAACTAGTGATACTATTCACAAGAGAAGGGTGGGGGTTAGAAATATCAGTTCAGGGTAGGATATATATATTTAACCTGTTATTTACCCACAGTTATATCATAGCAAAGCGCGTACCCAACTGACAATGGTCAGAGCCCCAAATGAACTTAGGAACCTATTTGGCTTTCACATTGTTCAGACAATAATAAATTTTAGTGTATTTAGAAGACACCTTATTATATATATCCACATGAATAATGGCCCTCCTAAAAAAAGAAGAGGGATCTTGCCCCCAACTCCTTAAGATCATTTGGTCCAAGGGAAATAGTAATGCCAACTTAAATAGGTGTAATATCCCTCGATTTAAAAATGCCCCAACTTGTGGGCTTTACCCCATTCCTAAACACACATAGATCACAACACATAGGAGGAAGGGGAGAGTTCTCACACCTACTTAAGATGTGCTTCGTTTGGAAGAGTAATGAGATGGGTCGCCAAACCAAAGAAATTAAATTCCCCAATGAGATTTACACAATTCAATGAATGACTTTTTAGGGGGCATGCAAACTGATCACAAATTGCAGCTTTAAGAAAAACCCTGTTCTTATGGTACAAGTCCGAAAAGAAAGAATTTGCAGCGAGAGTGGGGAGGGAGGGGGAGTGTGGTAGAATGAATGAATTTACCTTGAGATTTTGAGAGGTTGTAAGGAATGTCGGTGACAAGCCAGTGTATAACTTGGGCAAGGCTGCGGTTCTGGGGACCGGGAGCGTCAGGATCCACCATCGCCAGTGTGTAGTAGCCATGGAATGATTTGTATGTCTCCAGCTTGCTTACGTCCACATGCGGTTCCACTTTTGTCGTGTTGAGGCCCAAGTGTTCTCCGTCGAACACTTTAGTACCATTGAAAGCCACTGGCAGATTCTTGAAGTCGGGTGCCAATGCTGGGATGACATCAGGTACTATCAGAGCTGCATAGCACAGTTGCGCCGCTTTCGTCGACAGCAGAGAACGTCCACTAACTCCTGCATCATTGAAAACCTGTTACTAGATTAGCGCTAAATTGTTCCTAGATGATCAGCTCTTTCTCCCTCTCGTCAAGTGCTCTGCAGTGAGGAAGTTCCTCGCTCAGCTTCATGCAGGACTAAAAGTAGTGCCAGTAAGTAGCGCCTAGCTACTGGTTTAAGCAGATTGCCATTGGGTGCTAGTCTAACATGACTATCTTAATCTGTGCTGCAAGCGAAAAATCGCTCCAGACAGCTCTCCTATATCCTGACTGGTCCTGTGAAGAACTCATAAGGAGGTTGCACAGGGTTATGAAAGTGGGGTATGAGAATTAGTCTTTTGCCTACTAGCTGGGAATGGGTTAGAAGGATTGAAGGATGTGGCTAGGAGAATTTGTACACCAGCTGCAGTTAATTCATCTTGTTATAGAAAGTCAACGGCATCAAGCCGGTGATAAGATTTGATTTACATGCCTAAGATGGTTTAGCATATCATGGATTAGATTAAACTTGCCAAGCACTTGAAATTAACGCCAGGATTTTCAGAAATTGCCAAGTTGAGCTCTTTACAAAATGCTCATATCGTGGCTTGAAGTGCAGCAGACAACGTAAATGGGTCCGAAGCTCAGGACTAGGATGGTTGAGTGGAAAATTTTGTTATCATGAATTTGAACTTCTTGTGAACTTGCTAAAACCTTGAAGACATTTCATAAGTCTAATACCAGGTCCACTAACTGCAAAACGGACGTTCCAGAATTGACGAAATTGAAAAAAATGTTTGAGTAGCTCAGCTGCTCAGAGTGTAGTAAGTGAGAAATTCATACACAAAATTAACTGGATTCAATATCAGACTCTTCACACCCATGAGTACTACTCCAACAATCGCAGTCAAATGGAAAACTGTGCCTTGGGATTCATAATGTGCAACTTATGGTTCTTCAAAGGCTAGCTAGTTGGAGTGTTTTTTTTTTTAAAAAGTAACTTGGAAATCACTAGACGAAGATGAAGTCAGCCGCAGGGCCAGCATTCCAACACGAAGAAGTTCGACAAGATCGGTGAACCGAGGTGAAGAAGCAGGCAGCTAGGAATGCACTTATCCCAATTCAGACTCGAAATTAGTGGACGTCTTGAAAATGTAAACATTGGGTAGCACACTGCAACCTTCACACTCTTTTTCAAATCCCACTCATGATATATGAACGCTCGTTAATCCATACGCAAATCATGCAAAAACAAACAGCTAGTCATTCTCGAATCTTGAACGAGAATTTTCAAATACGCTGTTGGAAAGCCAAACTGAAAAACGATATAATTCCTGATCTTTGTCCTTTGAAACGCTCTTCATGATATCCATGACTTGGGTCTGTCATCGTAAAACAGCTTGTAGGACTGATTTATGATTGATCGCTCAATTAGATTTTGCTAAATGACTGCTGGTAATTCAGGATCATGATACCTGCATGATCAATTAGCTCGGGTCTTCTTCTCCCATCGTTCTTTCTACTTCTCTTCTTAAGAGTAATTTGCTCCCTATTTGAACTCTATAATTTGTTGTGATCCCAGCTACCGTTTTTCCCATGACAAGTAATGAATTTCAAACACTTCAGGTAACACCAAATTACAAGTAGCAGCAGCACTAGAATTTGCATCTTCTCCTCTCATTCTTCATTACTCTCCATCTTTCACAAGTATTGAGCTAGGAGATCAGCAATTATAACGTAAGGACGTTAGAAATTATAAATTCCCGACTCAACTACACTCTGCCGGCCTGCAATAACGTCAATCGTGATTCTTTCATGACAAGTGAACCGAGAAAATCTTCTACGGAACTCTAGCTACCACACAGGCAGGCAGGCAGGGATGCGGTTAATTACAAGGTTAGAAGAGGATTAGAACTAGTCAGATTAAGTAGACGCACCCTGAGACGACGCAAAGAGAATCACCACCACCGTTAACAACGGCAGCAGATGAACCTTGTTCAACAACCTCAAAGGACTGGGACGAGAAACCGTTCGCTTGTTCACCGGCCGGAGTACGACCCCCATGGTGATTGAAGATTCCGATTGCACCAGAGAACTGCTGCAGTACTGCAGCCAGCCAACCAGCCAACCAGCCAGGAAAGTTAAGACTCTAGACGTCTAGTTCAAACAAGAGCAACCCATTTGTCAGAGATAGAATGAAAACTCGACTCCACTAATTTCAACACTCCGTGATCATGAGATCTTCCTCCTCCTGAAAGAAAATCTGAGCTGTACCAGCTGGTGATGTAGTAGTAAATAGTAGCCAAATGGAGAGAGACCTTAACAAGCTAAGTTGTAGTCGAGACAGTGAGAAGCTCTCCACATCATGAGCTTAATATAAGGGTGGCGCCCGGCCGGGCTGATGATCAATCTACAACTCCAACACACACAATCAATGCCCAATTCTTCTTCTTCTTCTTCTTCTTCCCACCCACGTTTGCCCGTCAAAAGATTGAGTTTCTTCTTGAGAATCTTATCCCCAGCCGCCGGGCACATCCTCGAGGCTCGACCACTTGCTCCTTAGTGACGCCCAACAACATCAGTTCCCCGGGGGAGCAACGTCCCTGCAATGGTACGGGTACCCAACAAAAAACTTTGGATACCTACGGTTTGCCGGCTACAAAAGCCTTGAATACCTACGATTTCCCGGGTGCAAATACTTTAAATACGTACGGTTCCCGGATAGAAAAACTTGGTCATGAGGTCAGCTAAGGTAAATCTTTAAAACTTTCGATATGTACTGTTTGCCCGGGTACAAAACTTTTGGTCATGCGGTCAGCTACGTTTCTCCTCATTTTTTAAAAAACTTCGTGGGCAACTTATGTAGCCTTTTTAACGGCCTACTGGCCCACAAATGCTTAGCTCTGGTGACGAGTAATAAACAAGATAGTAGTGTTTGTTTTTTGGTGACTGAATCCAGTGTAAATTCTACAAAAGGTTTCTTTGGGAAAACAAAAATCCACAAAAGTCGCCAGATTTTGAGGAAAAAGAAAGTAAGAACTCCACCAGATCTAGCACGTGAGTTCCTGAGGGTTGCAAGAACTAGGCAAGATGCCCAAAATTTTCTACCTCTAGTCAACTTTGGCTCGTTCCTCTTGAGGATGATTGATCACCAGTCCACCTACATTTCAAAATTGAAACACAAACACCATGCATATGACATCAGTACTGTGTGATCGATCTATCCTTTTAACACATTGTATATTTTTGTATGGGCAATGGTTGGTTGTAGGATTAGTGTAGAAAATAGGTATCCACAAAAATATGCGGAGCAGCTTGTGCATTAGGCTTATGCCTAGGGATGAAGAAAAATTATATGGCAACTCAGATCATTAGAATGGGAGCATTCAATTGTTTGGAACAGTAAACTGACACTTTCATGTTATTGTTATAGCATAATCTAAGCCTTTCTCTCTAGTGATGCAAAGAAACAATTGTGGTCAATGAGATTGTTCAAATGCATCCTTGAATGGTTTTTTAAGAGTTGCCTTAATGAACTTATGCTTATATGTTTTGCACGTGACACATTACAAGCAGTCTTTAACAAGACTTTTGAGTTATTGTACAGATCATTTTACTTAGAGATTTTGTTCCTCACATCACTTGTGTCGATTGTTTTATGTACCTACATATATTACAAACCTGTACTAGTACCTACCCTAAACTATGGGTAACTTAGGTAGTAGATGGAGATCCAGTTCCTATCTACTCTAGTGCATACTATGCAAGGGAGGCTTTTTTATGTGACAATTGTGGATCTACGCAAGAACCACCAATACCCTAGAACCCTAAAATTGTCTAGAAGTTGAGTTCTACTATAAATGTTTTTTTAACCTAGATTGAGTATGCAGAGCTTATATTCTCATTTTTCAACCTTAAACCTAATTGTTTTGTTTGTGCCAATATATATAGTTGTGCAACTCATATTGCTAAAACCTATACTTGCAAACATGATCATATAGAGCCTAGCAAGAATATGTAAATAGTGGTGGAGTTCATTCTCATCAGACACATGGCATTGGAATTTGATTAAATTCCAAATTTGCACGATTGAATGGCCATGTATTGTTGTTGTTGTTGCTAGCAACAAAAACATCTGCCTTGAGGAAAATTTTACCAATCTTGGCCTATGCAAGCTAGTTTTACTAGTTGAGGACACAAGTTCCATCCTAGGAGCAAATTCTCTCAAGTATGGGAACAAGGAAGTTGACAAACTATGGTGAATGACAAAAGATATAGTACGTACCAACACCCCATATTCATCTTCCTCAAACCTAAACTCACAATGATATCATGATACCTAACTGGAAGTGGAAGGTCATCAATTCTGAAATCTTAACCAAACATAAAATCTCTAAAATCATTGACCGTGAATGTATTTCATCATGAGCAACAAGCACATCTGCCTGGATGAGTTATTGTAACTATATTCTATTTTTCAGTCAGCCCTATATTGGAATGTAAAGTGGTGGCTACAAGTATATAATGTTCATGAATTCCCATGAAAGGGCCAATACTTGGGTCCTGGCAGCAGCTAATTTGTTACCCACATGATTTTGTGCCAAGGAGAGGTTCACCAGGAGACACTCTCAGATTTTGAAACCTTACACCCAGTGTTGTTTTTAGCCAGCAATAAAAAAAATGATGACACATGCCTAAAGTTTTTGAAATCCTTAGTGTAGTTATTAACAAAGTAACCCTGATCATCAATAAATACTCAAGCAGCATAGGAAATCATATATAGTAAAGGAAGAATGAAGCTTCCCCTAACTCCGCTCGGTACGGACAGTGGCTACGGAATGGGAAGGAAATAAACCAGGAAGAAGAAGAAAAAAAAACCTTTGGACAAAAGATATGACTGACGTAAAGACTACGGAATGGGAAGGAAATAAACCAGGAAGAAGAAGAAAAACAAACCTTAGGACAAAGGATATGACTGACGTAAAGACAAGTATATACCTTTGGACAAAAGATGTGACTGACATAAGGTGTCACGTGTGGTGCTATTGGGAACAAGAGTTTGGGGAACCTATGGGAACATATTTAGCGCACCATTGGTTGGTTTCAGAAACTGTTGTTGTGGACAAAAAGAATACCACTGTGGGGTGGGTATTTGATTTTTTTGTAATACCCATATGCTCTGACTATTTGGAAGAAAAAAAACAGAATGAAAGAACCATTGGTTCTGGGTATTTGAAAATTTTCAGAATCAAAAGAATCACTGGG
>Ga0209611_10003140_pt1 | contig 28868 bp, 22 predicted proteins | sample S1TSphgellanicum_3_FD_187693 | JGI IMG/M metagenome (GOLD analysis project Ga0209611, IMG submission 187693) | Host-associated microbial communities from peat moss isolated from Minnesota, USA - S1T2_Fc - Sphagnum magellanicum MG (SPAdes) (version 2) | ecosystem: Host-associated > Plants > Peat...
AATGCCTGTGACAACATGAGGAGTCAGGACATGTGCTGCTGCTGCTGAGTGCTGGATCAATCACAAAATATGAGAGTTCCCCAAGTGTCCTCCAATCTGAGTAAACCAGCTCTTCTAGAAATGCGCCCACTTCTTGTTGCTGGTATTGATTTAGTTGTTTCGATTATTGGCGTCAGGTATCATTGCAAGGTTTTCTTTTTCAATTTTGTAATGCAGCCACAAGTCTGGCGATCTTCCAGAAGAGGAATCGTTGGCCAAATTTGGCTACAGTTCAGAGAGGAAAGTAGAAAATTTTAAGAATCCTGTCACAGTAAACCTATAATCACGCCCATTTTAGTCACATTCTTGTTTGTGTCATTTTTATTTTTGTTTTGGGTAACCATCCATTTTAGAAAGAAACATCAATCTTTAAAGTCATTATCACATTCGATAACAGCACAAAATATTTGGAATGCTCTTTGAAAAAAATATCACTATAATGAGAGAAAACTAGGACAAATATTAGGTTTTGTAAATTGCAGTACTCTAAATGACAATGTTAGTGTTGATTTGTGTTGAAGTTGTGCAAACTAATAACAATGAATCCAATTGAAAAGAAAAGAAAAGAACAACTTTCTAGTTAAACAAGCAATAAAACTATGTGAAGTCAAGAAAGCAACAAAATCTATTTGACAAAATACACAAGCTAATAGTTAAAGAGCTCAAACTCAATATAAATGATCACATTAAAAGAGACAGAAATCATAACTTTTTTCAAGTCTAATAATGTATAGTAAAGCTTAGAATAACCCATGTAAGAAATTTTAGAAATTGACACCTTTATTCTAGCATAAAGGATTATTTTGTAAAGTTTTTTTTTTTCTTATAATCACAATCTTGTAAGGGTTTATATGGAATGTGACTATACACATTTAAATCATAATTCATTAGTGTCACCAAAAAAAAAAGGTGATCCCCAAGGGCCTCATTATAAAAGGGGTTTACTTTATATTTTTGCTGGCAAGCTGTCTGAACCCATTGTCTAAAGATGACAATTTCAGAATTGTTTTCCTCTACATCTGGTGACTTTGTTGCATATTTTTCCACAAAAATCCTTTGTATGAGCTGCAACAGATTTTTTTTTGGGGGTCACCAAGTGTTGAAATTTGCCCCCCCCTCAAAAAAAAACCTGGCTTTGATTATTTGAACCAGGTGTCAAAGTTTGTTATTTGTTAATGCTTTTTCCAGGTGATGGAAAAGTAGTCTGGGAAATTTCCTAGTGTATTTGGAGGCTACCTTATATTTGTGAATATACCCCCTAAAAAATAAGAGGGAATGTACACCTCCTATTTAGGAGGGGGAGGCACTTGTGCCAATATTCCTGAGTAGCATTTCTTTTGAACAAAAATTTGCAATTTATCAACTTGAATATTGGGCTGATGGATCATAAAGGCATTTCTATTTTTCCAAAAAAAATTATTTTGGCAAAAATCTCATCAAATAGGTTTCAGCATTGCCCTGATGTAAAGAACAAACGCTCACATATTGCCTCCCCACTGCCAAGGGAAAAGCCTGATTCATACAGGTTGTAAGTGCTTTTGACATAGATTGTTAGATCGTAACCCTAATGGCCATTCATTTCATAACCCTACCCTCAAACCTGTTTTCACTAAACCCTCCCCTTTAAAACCCATTTTCACTTGTTGACATGCAAGTCTTCAAGCTACAAGTGTTCAAGCTTTAAAGAATTAAAACCAGTGCACACTTTAACAAGGGTTCAAAGTTGCGCTTGTTTTTTAATGCATTTAGAGTTGTTGGTGTGCACTCCAACAACCTTTCAAAGTGACTCTCGTTCCTTAATGCATTTAAAGATATTGGTAGTTATAGATTGCTAGTAGGTGAGAAGGTGGTGTATGTGGTGGTTCAACATTCAAACTTTAACCTTCAAGTGACAAGAATATTATCAATAAGCTAATTTGTTGAGGTTCAAGCAGCTTGAATCTTAAATCTTTATATGTTTAAATCCTGAATAGTTGATTCAAGGTTATGATTCAAAGTTTTGGTTTTGTATTTTTCTTGCAACTTGGAAGTTTTTAAAAAGTTGTAATCATGAGTCATTACTCAATTTCAAACTTTGGTGTTCAATGGTTCACTATTTGCTCAATGTTCACCTTATTGCTTAATCTATGATCTCAATGTTCATGTTGTTTTATGTGTGCAATGTCAACTCTTGAATCTTGACTCTTAAATCAATGAGTCTTGTCATTCAAGCTTTACTAAACATTGAACTTATGTGTGCACTGTTGAATCTTGCATCATCGGTCATTTGATGCTCATCATTTGTTTGTTCATTCGTTCGTCATTCATCATTCAACACTTACTTAACAATTAGTTGCATATTCATTTTGAAATTTCAAAATTTTAATCTCAATATTTTTTCAAAATTGATTGTTCACTTACAAATATGGGCATTTTTTTTACATTTAGGATTCAAGAATCAATGATCTAAGTTCTTGGTGTGCGTTTTGTGTAAGGCCAAGCTCCTATTTCAGATTGTTTGTTTAATGTTGCAAGCACTCATGACACCAAGCTCTTGGTTCAAATTTTTTATGTGATGTTATAAGGACACATTGCACCAAACGCCCAAGTTGGATTTATTGTATGAGATTGTAAATACACACAACACCAAGCTCCTAGTTTAGATTTGTTGTATTAAGCTACAAGCATACATAACACCAATGAGCCATAATTTGAAACTTCTAAACTATTGGTTTGAACTTTTATTTTTTTATGTGAAGCAATAAGGTTAAACTTTTCACCTATTGGTGAATTTCAAATTTCTTGTAATGACATGAAACCTTTAGGGTTAGACTCTTCAACCTTTTGGTTTTGATTTCTTCTATGAAACTATAAACACATAATGCACACATTTTTTGTTTGAAATGTTATAAAACCACAAACTACATTGAAGCACTACCATGTGCACTTGAATTTCATTTTGTAAATTTACATTTGAGGTGAACCTTTTTTATTAATCCTCATGAATTTTCATTTTTGAGTCAATTTTGTTGCTTGAACATTGAAATTTGAAACAATTTACATTTTTGGTTTCAATCATGAGTCCATAGTCTAGTTTGATAACTATTCGACCTCATAATTCTAAAATAGTTCTTAAATTTTTGAACCTTCTAAAAATCGTAACCTTATTGTTGTTAAAGATGTGTGTGCTTCTAATCCCAAAAAACAAAAAAGACCTTTGATATTGATGTGAATCGAAAGTTTCAATGTTTAGGTTTTGAAAATGCCATGGGTAGAACCTATTTTCGATGTTATTTCTTTCAAATGTCATGTTTATTCTAAAATTGAGAAGAAACAAAAGATTTTAGTGGCTAAATAGGATTCCATCAAAAAATGTGCAAGTAAAACGGAAAGTTATTAATGGTAAGTGGTTTATCAATCTAAAATTTGGGCATGCAAAAATGAAATTGCTTATGCTCAACTATTGTCAACAATTATCCTCCAATAGCTTAACCTTGGTCAAGTAATGGAAAACAAACAAAAAGGTTCAATTTGCCACTATAGTGAAGGTAAAACAATGATAGATTATGAGAATTTTTAGCCTTTGTTTAAGTTTTAAGACTTTGATATGTCCCCAAAAACATTAGTTTAAGGGGGTTAGTTAACAAATGGAAAGAACATATAAACCATGAGGAAAGAAAAACAATGAAATTCATCATTAATAATGCCAAGTTTGTATCTCTTCCTTGTAATGAAGTCACATCCATGGATAATACAAGTTGGGCAATGCGAATGGTTTTGTTGTGTAGATTGGTGTTGGATACCCTTGTTGTTATATGTCCAACAAGTGTTCAATAGATTTGGAATCAACATTTAGTTTTTTTTATCATCATGAATTTTTTGATGACATAAGGGGGTTTGAAGGAAAAGGAGCTTGCTTCAAGGTTGGTTTGTTTTGATGTTAATGGGGTCAATGCCTTCCAAGGCTTTAGATTTATAATTATAGTTCAAATTCAACATGGATACATTCCCTTTGTCATTGGTGTGCATTGTATGGTTCATTAGTCAAACTTGGCAATACAAACGCTTTCAAATTTACCTTTGGTTTTTCACATTGAGAGTCTTTTGCATTGTATATATGCATATTTCAACCATAGTCCCAATAAACATTTGGAATTACCAAATTGATAAAAATCATGAAAACAAAGGGCAACAAAACATTGTGAAACCTCAAAACTACTTGGATATCCATGATCATTTTCATCAAACATGTGTTATTTGAATATTACACTTTTTTCATGAAAATGACATTAGATGTACCCACAATAACCTTTGCCAAATCTAACTTGTGTTTGTTGATTGATGTTGAAATGTTCCTAGGGTTGACAACTATCATGCAATTATTAAAGACAATGCATTCTTTCATCAAATTTGCATAATTGTGCAACATGTGTTTGTGTGTGATTTTATTGCAATAGTCAAGATTTGTGAAGGGGGAGTATTGGATGTATTGTGGCATCCATTCCTCTTTCCAAAGTGATGTATTCATGAATTTCCAAGCCTTGATCAATTATGCTCATAAGAGCATAAATCTTCATTAGATTATTGATCTAAACACAAAAACAAATCATTTGGCATTTGAATTTGTTGAACAACATATGAAGGTCACATTTGTAAATTACATGGGGGCATTTGGTTTTGTTACAAAACTTGTATATGCAAAAACGGTGGCATTTGCAAAAAAAACAATGTGAAAAATATTTTGTAATTCTCAAAAATGTCCTTTGCTAATGTCACAAATACATAAAGCCTGATGAATTATGGGTTCCAAGATTGTTTTCAGCCATAATTTTTTACTTATAGTGATTTTTTTGTCATTACTATGAAAAATAATTCAAAGTTGGCAATGCAAAAACCTTTTGATGTAAAACCACTTACCAAGCTATGAAAAATCTTTTCCTCATCACAAATTCTTGTATAAAAACTTTCATTACATCAAGTTGGTTAAACTTGTACAAGTTATTGGCTCAAAGAAAGATGAACATTGTTTTTATATGTTAACTTTCATGAAGACTAAAATATGCAACAAGCTAACAACAGATTTTGAGAAAAATCATTCAGATGTTTAGCCATTAGTCTTTCACCTTACAAGACTTTCATTTTGGAGTAGCAATTCAAAGTTGGAAAGATAGTACAATTCAATATGGAGTTTGAAAGCTACCCAAGTTTCACATTTTTTTCCTTTCTATCATGAGTCTTGATTCCTTAAGCTTGAACTTTTCTTTTTTTTTGCTATATGGTTAGATATTGGAATGCTTGGAAAGTTGGAAGTTGGATGTTTGGTTTACATGTTGCAACTTGCTTCAGCTATTTGTTGGCTCACAAATTTTTTGATCTAGTAGGTTCTTTAACCTTGTTACAAAAATTTATCAAGTTTTTTTTAATGAAACTCTTCTATTCAATGGCTTAATATTATGAATCTATAACATCATTTTGGGTATGAATTTTGAACCATGGATGATGGCAATGAGCATATGGCTTTCAATTAACTATTTTTTTTATGGTTGTTACAACTTCAATTTTAATGATGTCAAAACAAATGGGCTACCTTTTGTTTCCATGATTCATGTCTTGTGGGATAAGCTAAACCTTTACCCAACCCCCTTTTGGGCTTCTAAAATTATGATTTATTTTTCATAACGAACATGCAAGACAAAAGTTTTCTTTTGTGTGGGTTATGTTATAATGGGCAAGGTCTTTATGGGTTGGGGTTCAATTCCCCCCTATAATTATGTCGTCACAAAATTGAAAACACAAAACCTGCATAAGACTTACTAAAAATTTAAAGCTTGTAACTCCAAAACTTACTTTAAAAAATTTCCTTTCACAAAGTAGGATCAATAAAATGATTTCCCAAATTGTTAAAAATTTACACATTTCCTTGTCATTTATTGGCACAGTTCAACATCTACAAATCTATGTAACAATTATCACTCATAAAGAGGCTGCCATGTAGACAACTCAGCCAAAACAATTAAATGAAAAAACAAACATTGCTCCTGAGTTTAAGGTTCCTCAGGAGTATGGGCGTACAAGGTCCTTCTCACTAGTGTTGCCTTGTGATCTATGCATATTTAGGCTTTGTGATAAGGTTTGCCTAGTGCTCTATGTTAGTTAAGTAAGTCCCACCAGCCCACCAGTGGGTTACATTCCTAAATGAATAACTAATTTTTGTAAAAAATATTAATTTCTTATTTATGAATTTGAAATAAGTATTCTTTTCATGATCTACTATGACATCCTGGTGTGAGGAATGAAATTATTCAGATTGTAGCTTGCGACAATTGTGAAGGTTTTCACACCTCAACTTCATATTTTCATGAATTTATTATTATTATTATTATTATTATAAATATTATTTAATGATTAACTGACCCTAGGGTAAAGTAAGACTATTTTTGACAACTAACTATTTTCAGTATTGGACAAAAACATGAACAAACCCTAAGAATTGAACTTGAAAGTAGAACCTGAATGCTAGGTACTCAACCTCTCTCACCATCCCCAGTACCAAGAGCCCAACACATGACCCTAAAATGAGCCCAACACATAACCCTAAAATGAGCCCAACCAAACCCTAAACCAGCTGCCAACCCACAAAAAATGAGGAAAATGGGGTGGGACAAAAGTGGCAATCATTGCCATGGAAAAAGCAACCAATCACTTGGAAATTGTCCATTGATCATTCATTTGGGTGGTCTTAGGATTTGAGTGAAATAACATCAAACCCCATGTCATGTTTTCATGATTCCAAAGCAAAATTCATGTGTGACAACACTCTTGCATGTGTGATCATTTTATATGTTTCATCAAATTTATTTCTTTAGAAAATTGTGATCATGTGAAAGGGACGAAATGAATAGGTAGGTTTAGAGGTGTCTTTTGATGGTCATTTTGCACCATCAAAAGTAGGTTTAGGGTTCATGGGTAGGTAGTAGGTGACATTATGAAATGCAATTTTCATATAGAGATTTTCCATTTGTATTTTAAATCTTGGATACCTTTTCTTTTCAGGTTTAGCAACCCAATGTGGAATAATTATTTTAATTTCTCAATATTTCACTTGGGTAGTAAAAAAATAACAATTTATGGAATATTGGTTGTAGATACAGGCAGCTTCTTTTAGCAAGTTTTTGTTGATTCTGCAGCTTCTTTGGCACCTTCTTTGGATTCTAAACTTTGAACCTCTAGCCAAATAAGACATTTTTCAAACATTTTTTACTAGATTTTTTTGGCAAAAATGGGGGAAGAGATAATGTTTCACCAAATTTAGAGAGCTCTTGTCAATTATTGGATCCCTGTTATATCTGTTTTAAATCTTGGATTCCATGCCTTTTCAGGTTTGGCACCCCAATGTCAAATGATTATTTTAGTTTTCAATTTTCATTTCAGTAATAAAAATAATAAATTATGGATTTTTTGAATTTGGTTATTGGCATTCAAAAATACCAAATAATAATTTATGGAACTTTGATTTTTTTCTTTTTTTCTTTTTGCCAAAGTGGGGGGAGATAATGTTTCATCAAATTATAGGATAGATAAATCTTGTCAATTGTTAGATATCCCATGCTCTACAATGAAGGGGGACCTTGAAGCAAGATTTAACTCCTAGGTTTCCCACTTTCCACCAGGTTTTATTCTTTTTCCCACCCTCAATGTTGTCATAGATGCATGGCATGGCCATGTTGTTCCTCCTTCAGTTCTTCTCTTAATGATGATAATTTCAACTCAAGATTGATTACCTACTCTTTTCACCTTTATTTCCATAATGGACTTAATTTTCTTCACTGAAAAACTCACCTTTTTTCAGTTTAAAATTAATTATTTAATATTATTATTATTATTATTATTAAAAAACCTCCTGTGCTTCTTCTCTCAAGCTTTGCCTCTATAGCCTTCTTTTGTGACTCCCCCCTTCAAAACCCCTCTTCTTCAATTCTAACTATACCAACCTTGCATAAGATGTCACATTTACAACCCTCATCATTATGAAGGGAAAAAAAGACAAGTGGTGTGGTAGAGAATGTAAGCACCACATAAGATTCACCCAATTCTTGAAATTTTGACATCAAGGCTAGTAAATTCTTTAACTTTCAATATTTCAAAGTAGCCTTTTTTTTTTAAAAATTGACATTTCCAGAAATAATCTAAATATTATTGCTGAACTTGAAAGGGTTTATGATAGTGAAAAATGGGAAATTTTTTATTTACCATAATACCTTGTAGTTTTTACTCATGTATGTTGAATAAGTGATTTATTTTGAAAGTTTTTTTTTTTTATAAAAATCTTTAAGGTTAATAATATTTTCTCAACCTTTTGTTATTTGAATAAAATCTTTTTGAAATTTTCAACATTTCAGAAAATAATATAATTAATGCAAAGTTGCCAAGGTTACAAGCTAGTTGATAGCAACTACATAACAACTTTTTTTGGGCAACCTCCAATGTATGACCTAAGGTTGAATGAAGTACTATCGTGCCAAAATCTTATAGAGTATCAACCTTGTTAACCCATTGTCATAGATTTCAACCAATGAAGGCTAGTATCACCCAATTGGTTTTCAAGTTGGCTTTTTAACTAAGAACTTATGGGTATCACATTAGGTGATACCCAATTCAATAACCACCTTGTTGATTGTTGATTTTCACCCAACTGAAAATTGACTCCTAAAAGTTGGGTAGGAAACTAAGATTTTTGTTTCTTGTACCCCCAAGAAACTATTAAATGTCTACTTAGGTTTGGTTTTGAAGACTAAGGTGGTCTAGCAGGTAAATAAGGTAGGTAATTAAAAAACTCAAATAAAGAACCCCACACAAGGATTGAACCCAAGACTTTTCAAGTTTTTAGAATTCATCTTTTATTTCTAGATCACATGCCATATGTGAAAAGGCTTGTTGTAATTTCTTAATTAAAAATTTAATCATGCCAAGATCCCTTATTTTGGAATGTGTATTAAAAAGTTATGAATGTTTTTTACATATGAAAGCATTTGGTTGAATGGTTAAGTCATTGTAACATCATTAAATTGTTTTGAGTTCAAAGTTCAAACCCAATGTAGGGAATTTTAACCTAAAGTTATTTTTCTACCTTTTACTTAATAGATTAATTATTTAAAGTGCATCTTGATTATTATCAATAATAGTTATCTTCACTTTTGGGGGATTATGACCATTAATATAGTTAATTTTTAGGGATGGCCTAGAATGATAGGTAAGAAGTCAATCATCTATTTTTTAAAAGGTGATAATTGCTTAATTGCTTAGAAAATAAAAGGTAACTTGGAGAGAATTTACAAAGGCCAACTAATTCAATTGGACTTCTTGTAATGGTGTTTTTTTTTGGTATAGGTTTTTTTTTCCTTGCTCTTTGGTCTTGGAATGTGAATTTTTCTTTGTTTTTTCCCTCTCATTCTTTTTTTTTTTCCTTCTTGGAGGGTAACCTTGGAGGGGGCTATTTGTATTTTCTTTTCACTTGTAGGTTGTTCATTATTGGGAGGAGAATTGTCTCATTAAAAAGAGGGGGAAGAATTCCTCCTTTTATATTTTTTGTGACCAAGTGGGCTTAATAAATACTAGTTGTGTTGTATTTTGATAATGTTGATTTTGGATTCTATGTGTATATTCTAATTGTACCTATTGATTAGGAAATAATTGATAGCTATTGAAGCAAGCTATTACTATTGTATTGTCATGGAGGTATATATTTGTTGGCATGTTGCACCAATATAGAGGAATGTAAAAATAGTTACCCTTGCAATGATTTTTCTATTGTAGGGTAGAATTACAACCTTTATCAAAACTATTTTTTCTTGTTTTATTCACACATGGGTTACATAACTTACTACCCTAATGATAAAGTAAAGTTAGTAGATGGTAGATACTTGGGAAAAGGTAATATTACCACTTAGTAGTAATTGGTTATTTTCTTCACCTTTGAATGTTTAATCTTTTTTGTTAAGTTATTTCACTAGTAATATGTAAGTAAAAGTAATAATTTTCTTTTTGTAGTTTTAATTTCTCCTTTCCTAGTATTATCATTATGTTGAAGGTGATTACCATGGAGGCTTATTTATAGGGAGCCTACATGATATATTTAGATTTTAAAAATATTTTTAATGTTGAGGATTAAGATGATATTTGTGGTTTTATCATTGATGAAATTCATCTTATCTAATAACCCCCCCAAAAAAAAAATTTTAAAATCATACATAAATTGGGTATTCAATTTTTAAAAATAATTTTCTCCGGAAAGATTGGACCAATTCTCACATTTTTAATAGAGATTAGAACCAATAAATTTCACAAAAAGTTGAAAATTGCCCAACATTAGTTAATAGCCATGACCACTATTATTATAATAAAATGGTGTAGTTGCCCACCAAAAATCACAATTATAATGATGTATTAACTTCATAAACGACATCATGTAACATATTCCAATATAACTCTTCGTTAAACACATATAAGCTGAAATTGTATAATTAATTATAAAAATAAAATAAGTCATCTTATTCAATTCATCATTCATGAATAAGGTGCAAAAATGATCACTTAGCTTATTGTTCATGAATGAATTTCATTCATGAACACATTCCCATAAATTTATTTCTTTATGGCATGTGATGTCATGCATGACCATAACATTGGGCTTGTAACCAAAGTTGACACAAGCCAAGGGAAATGAACTACAAAAGAGGCCAAACATCACATAATTCAAACACATTTTTTAAATGAATAATTAAAGATTGTGTGAAAGTGTAAAGGAAGAACTTTAATGACTTTAAAATATGCATTACTACATTTGGGGTTGGACTCCATTTTGAGATTTGTGTGACATGCCCCTAGGCTTCTCAAAAGGTAGTAATATAAATTTCCCAATCTTGAACTATAATGGAATGTTCTGACTTGTATGCTCCCTATCTCTTCACACCATAATAAAAAGGAAATGTGAAAGTTATAAGAAAATTATGACAAGTTTTTCAAGTTCACTTTATGCAATTGTATCAAATTGCACAATCCAACCAAATAGGTGGTGAATAGATGTTCCATTAGTTGTCATGTTTCCACCTTGTCTTATTGCCCACCAATGCCACTAGACAAACCCAAGGATGCATAATTCCAGTGACAAATTTTCTCAAAGCTAATATGTGGAGGATTTTCCATAATCCTTCATATGGTCATATGCCTTGAAATTCCAAATGGAATGTGGAGGACCACATGAGAGATTATGAAGGTGATTTAAATGGTTTTGCATTTCTTTTCTTCACCAAAAATATCTCGAATGACTTGTTATTATTGTTTTTCTTGTGTGTTTGTTCTTGTGGAATGGCAACATTTTTCATTGAATTTTCTTTGTCTTCATATGGTTTGATGAAAATGTTATATGTTTTGCTTTCATGGAATTGGAAATTGTGCAAGTTTTGGTATTTTTCAATAAAGAATTTTGTTCTATAATCGTTGGAGGATGTTGAAAGGTGAAAATTATTAACTAGTTGCATTGATCCATGACTTTTTGTGTCATTTTCTTTTTTCTCCTTTGTTTTCCCTTAAGCAAACCCTATTTCATCTCTTTAAATGCAATGAAACAAATTATAAAATGATAAATCAATTTTTGTAAAGGTTTCTAAAGCAAACATAAAGTTGTAGGAAGTTTGGGAACTTACAAATCTTTCAATTACATATGAAATATTTTTAGCGTTAAATAAGATTCAAGAGTAAGGTTTTTAATCATGGTTAAAATGGTGAAATGATGGGGCAAAACTTATAATCAATTAATTTTTAGGCAATTTGTGATATCAAATAATTATATCAAGGCAAATACACACTTGTATATATTGCATTTTTTTTCTAGCTTGTAAGGAAACAAAAAAAAGTTTTTGGAACTTTATGAAAGTTTTAGCATTAGTACATATGGTGGTTGCTACTATGCAATATTACAATTGTCAATTTTTTCCCATAGAATGAAATTTTTGATTTTGAATTCAATACTAAGTTCTAGGTGATGTTAGGATTTACAACCATATTGACCTATAACAAAAAAAAACCAAATCATCATTTCAAATTAACATATTGTTCTTTTGGTGTTTATCATCATGGTTCGGGTATTTTTTTGGGGTTATTATCTAAAAGTTATTTAAAAACAACCAAGCTTACATATTTGGAAATCCCTTTGTGATGTGTTGTCAATTTGCATCTTTAGTAGACTTGGCACATATTGTACATAAGTTGCATGTTTGGTTTTGGTGTTTCAAGTGGCATCCACATAGTCATTTTTGACAAAAAGGAAAATAAGCAAATGAGTATTATGTTTCAACTTTTTGTACAACAATGATCTTCACAATGAGAGCCTACTTGTTGAATCTATATGAAAACATCTCAAGTTTTGTTGCCTAGTTTAAGGTAGTGATTCAGCAAGGTAAAATAGAATTAAATGTAGGTCAAATATTAAATAAGGTAGAATGCATATGGTTAGTGAGTTGGCAATATGAAGACATTTCATTAGTTGAGGATTCAAATTACTTTTGGAAGGAAGAACTTAGGATGTAGTTCTAAAGATTGAAAAATACTAAAAAAAATAAAATTTACACACAGAAAAACTAAGACAGTTGCTAGAGATTATAATAGAGATAATAAATAGTTTAAACTTCTATTGGGTTTCAAACCACAAATTTTCATGTTTTCCATTTTTTATTTATGCACCTAATACTACAAATGTTTGAAATATTAGATTTTGAGTAAAGAAAATAGTAGGATATTAATGAGAAAACATAGAAACTATTTTGAACTAGGGTGTCTTTTATAACTAAATTATGAGATAACCATAGATTTTTATTATTGATAAAAATAGAGAATTTGGAAAAAAAACAGTAACTACAATGAAAAAATTGTGTGAAAACAATCTACAAAGAAAATCAAAATGAATAAAACCACAACTTGAGAACCTTAAAAATATTTTTGAAAGTATGATTCTATTTTCTTGTTAGTAGGCAAAAAGTAATTTTGGATAGAATTTGCGCATGCACCAAATTTCTTTAAACAATACTTGCACCATGCTCATTGAAGTCATTTTTGTTCTTTTTCATTGCTACAAATGACAAAAATTTCATCACGATATATTTGTTCTTGTACACATGTATCATTATACCACCAATAATAGATATTACAGAAGATTATAGAACATTGTCATTAAATGTGAAATTTAAAAAGTCCAAAATTTGAATATCATTTGGATGACAATGAAATGGGGCATTTAGAAAATGCTCCATGTTATTTTTATATAAAAGGGAGGTGTTATTTCCTTTCAATATGTAGTTGAATTTTGTAATTAATCTAGATCAAAAATTTATACTAGTCTTAAGTTCGAAAAAGCAAATGGAAAACACAAATGACACACTCCCAAGTCACTAGGTGAAACCCACTTGAGGGTTTCACAAAGTCTAGTTGCGAAAATTTGGACTTAGTAGCACACTCCCGGCTTCCAACTCTAGAAAGCGGTAGAGGGTCGAGTTGGGAGCCTAAGGATTAGACTAGGAAGAGGGACTAGTTTAGCTCGTGTGAATCTGCATCCAAAAACAACCCACAAAAGGATTAGTTTAGCATTCGGGACACCCTTGGGTGTTGGGATTTGCCATGGGCACTTGGACACACAAGACTCACCACAGCCCGGACTCAGGAGTAAGCCACCACCTTACTCCTTATAGTATTCTCTGCAGCTGGTCGCTGAAGTTACATCCAAATGGCACATTTTATTGGGAATCCTGAAATGGAGTCCCGAAACTGTCCCAGCTGGACTCCTGGAACTTTGAACAGCCATAACTCCTCGTCATGAGCTCGGATTGGGACGAGCCTTAAACCAAAGTTGTAGTTCTTGTCAAAAGCTTTCCAATGTCATGTCGCACTCTTCAAGGCGACATCGGGAAGAGGTCGATTCCCGACTTTTAGTGGTCGAAAGTCAAACTGCCAGTTTGACTCCCGGCCCTTCTTTTGCCCATAACTTGGGCTGCAAATGTCCGAATGGCCAATACGAGGCCATTTTCGATATCTACGTTTCAAGACCTTTCCAATGACACCAAGAACGATTCAATGTGAGGTGTTTTGGGCCTTGCTGTTGAGCTCTAAACATTCGGGAGTCCCGGCAGACTCCAAACCTCCAACTTTTCCAAGTGTTGGGCCTCACCCCCACACTTGGCCAAAGTGGGGTTGCGACAGAAGTCATTTTTTTTCTTTTTCATTGCTACAAATGACAAAAATTTCATCACGATATATTTGTTCTTGTACATATGTATCATTATACCACCAATAATAGATATTACAGAAGATTATAGAACATTGTCATTAAATGTGACATTTAAAAAGTCCAAAATTTGAATATCATTTGGATGACAATGAAATGGGGCATTTAGAAATTGCTCCATGTTTTTTTTATATAAAAGGGAGGTGTTATTTCCTTTCAATATGTAGTTGAATTTCGTAATTAATCTAGATCAAAAATTTATACTAGTCTTGAGTTCGAAAAAGCAAATGGAAAACACAAATGACAAAAGGTTATATGGAGGTGTTAAAAGAAATGGAAAGTATCTAGGTTTGTACAATTTATTTCACACTTTAGAAAACAACATTATTGATCATCATGAAAAAAAATTCCAAAAATTGAAAAAACAAAGGAAGATGAAATTTTGACAAAGGAAAAGGACAAGGTAAACATATTGATTCATGAATAAGAAATGGGGATGGAAAAGGATGCTCTAAAAAATATAAATCAAATTTTTGTATTACAATTTCTTAATATTGCAATTTCATAATTGTGGAAGGATAAGTTCTTTCAATGATAGTGTTAACACATGTAAATATCAAACTATTGAATTAATATCTACACAATAAATCATCACTTGTGGTGCAAAGCACCATAAAGCCCAAGTGTGATGTCAAAAATCTATTTATGAAAGAAGGTAGTTTGTTTAGTATTGTAATTCTTAAATCCACCAAACCGAGATGCTTCAGATCATGTTTTTGGTGTCTTTGGAAAGCTCCTAATGAGGAGGGGTGCATGGGTTTGGTTCCATGACATTTGGACTTGCGGTGCAAAAGTTCTTCAATATTGAATGATTTCTTCATTGAAAATCAAAATAAAATGTTGCTGAAAACTTCAAAGGAATTGGAATGTGCCTTTGGTGTCGTTGGAAAGATTTTGATGAACATGATTTAATAGAATTTATTTGGCAAGATTTGGATTCAAATGGTGGGAGATATTGATTTTCAAGTGATTTATGCCACTAAAAATTCAAAAAATAATAATTTTCTTTCATATTTGGCTATTCAAAAAATTGATACATACATTGCCAAACAATGTTCACATGTTGAGTTTCCCAATGGATTCACACTTGGGCCAATAGCACAAGCCACACTAGTGAACATGGAATGTACTTTTAGGATGACATATAACATGGTGTGTGCTCACACATGTGTTTTGATTAAAACATATATAATTTATAATTAGTTGCCCATGTGTTTTCAATTTTCACAAGCCTAATGGATTCTTTTGTTGTCCAAGTTTTCAATAGAAATATGAAAAGGGATTTGTCATACTTTTTGTTTAAATTATTTTTTTTAAACAAATTTTGCCACAATTTCAAGTTTAATTTTTTTTTGTTTTATGTTTAGTTTATTCTGCACATGCATTAACATAATTGTTTCTTTAAGTTAAAACTACATTGTAAGCATCAAATTTCCATAAAAGTTTCAAGAAAAAAATTTCAACTTTAATGAATATAAACTTCGCTTACAACATAAACACAAAAACTTTGAAATTTTTAATATAAAATAATATGTGTCGAATGATGATTGTTGGTGAATAGCTCAATTGCATTAAAACTTCATTCATTTTTTTGGTGTAATCCTTTTGACCAAAGCCTACATACATTTAATGTAATGCAAATTTTTAATCCTAGATGTTATTATCACTTGGACCTAGTTGCAAAGAATGAAAAAAAATGTCCAAATTTTTTTAAGATTTTCATTCCCATATTTCAAGTTGATAAATTACTTGTAATACCATTTGATAAATGTAATGGAATATCAAATTCACTTGCAGAAAGTTAAACAAAATTGGGATTAGTGTGGTTTGAACCCAATTCTAAATTGAAATCACCATAAATTCATCATATTGACACTTGCAAGGAATATTATTTATTCACATAATAAACTATAAAAGTTCCCTCATAATTACATTGAAATTGTTAATTTTTAAAATTTCCAAAAACTTTTGGGCATCCTTTTGAAATCTAGAAATCCAAGGTGTCTAGAAATTTTGAAAAGACATACTTTTAAGGAGATGTAATCCATTTTATTTTTTTTCCAAATTCCTTAAGTAGGCCTATTAGCAAGGATCCCTAATGTCTATCAATTAACATTAAATGGTGATTGTCCTAGGTGGATTGTAACAATTTTACAAAAAAAATTTAAATAATGACCTAGGAAATGCTTAGTTTAAGATTTGGCTACTTCAATTATTTCTATTTTTTAAATGGCCAAAATCTTGAAAAATGACAATTTTTTCATGTTTGTTCTCATTTTTGTAATATTTTGCCAAGCTGAAAAATTTGCAAAAAAAAATATTGATGTAATGCATTTGAAGCATGCATCTGGCTAAGTCCAAAAAAAAGTAAAATGGTTTCAAACATTGATTAAATTTAAATTGAACACCTATTGTTCTAAATGCCCAAAATTCCTTGAGACATTTGATAATTTATAAAAATTCAAACAAAAACAAATATCAAAATATATATGTGATTGGGCCATGTGAACCCAATACCTTATAACCATTTTTTTAATCTTTCAAATCCCACAAATAATAAACAATTCAAATATGATCTTTTAGTTTCAAATTAGGCTATATATATTTTGGACTCTTCAAAAATCATAACTCAAGGTAAGGAATGTGGAATGTGTGTTTGAGGGTGAAAATAAATTGATACCATTCTTTTCTTTTAAAAAAAAAAAACTGAATATTTAATTTCCACAATGTTTTGTTAAGTTTGAAGCATACCCTGAACTTGAATTCTTGGTTTTCCCCAAGTGTGGTAATTACATTTAAAAATTTCATCATAACAAATTTTCCACTTGATCATCAACAATCATGATGTCAGAACAAGGACTGCATTGTTGATTATCATGATGTTACATGTATAATGATATGTGGATGTGTGTGCAACACCTTTTAAATGTCTTCATACGTGCAAAACATGTATTTAGTTACAAATCTTGAAAAAAAAATATACAAGTCATCAAGATGGGATCTTTTTTATGCGATTTACCCAATTTACATAGTCAATTTAATTAAATATACATATATCACATTAAAAAATTTAGGAAATATTTTTACATAGGTACCAAATATTTCTATAAATTGATAATGATTATTCTTATATATTGTACCTTTACAATACATTTTATGAGATGTAAATATTTCATTCCATGTTTCATTAAAATTTGGGTGAAATTAAAAAAATTAATTGTAATCAAAGTGGCTAACCACCTAATGATTGGAGACCAATTGTTATTGACATAGTGAATCACTGAGTTGAATATAAATTTACATTTATGTATTATCAATTTTATTTATAATATTGATTTTATTTTGATAAATATTTCCCATAATTTTAAATTATAATGTTCATGTTTTTTTTTCCCCCTAAAAATCATATTTGTTGATAGAAAAAACATATATACATGGCATATGTTAGTAGCAAGAATGAACAATGGTTTCCATGGCCACAAGGCAATGGTTTTACTAGTCAATCATCACATGACTTTGTAATACAATGTGTCAAAATAATATGCTTTCATGACTTGATTTATCAATATAACTACCTACCCACCTATATTTATGAGCACCTATCTATATGAATACCTCGTTAACTACCTATAACATCATTAAACCTACATACCTACCCATGACCTAACTACTTACTCACAACCTTTTTATTTATAAATAGGCCTTTCTAAACTAAACTTTTACAAGTTTTACTTTGGTTATGCAAAATGGTTTATAACTAACATAAATAAAAGGTAGATATTAATATTCCCCACATTTTAACCAATTTTGTTAAATTAAAAATACGAAATATATGTGTATGAAAAATATTCTACACAATGAATATTGAGTAATACAAAAAATAAACTTGGATATATTATTTCAACTATAAATGAACAAGATAGTTATATAATGACATAGTCTTAACAAAGGGCATATATTGGCACTATTTTAGGTAGGGTGAACAAAGTTCTATTTTAATGCATTGGGTAATGAATTCAATTAGTGAATACCACTTACATAGTTTCTTGGTAATTATGTTAGAACATTGTAGTGATGACGATAGTTAAAGTTGGTATATGTGACTTCAAGTATAATAAAGGCCAATGGTATGGTTGTCAACTTGACAATTATGAAACATTCCATATGGAATTCCAAGTTTAATTACCTCCTTTCACCAATCCACCTATATGACATGAAAAGGAAAATTACCATGTGTTTTTTTCATAATTTGGTTGAATTCCATTCCAACCAATTCATTTCAATTGAATTTGAATTAAAATTAAAATTGATTTGAACTCATTTGATTTTGAATGGAATTTGAATGCAATGTCATTCCATATTTTCATTCAAATAGTACTTAATTTTCACATAATTAAAAAAAATCCCATTATTTCATTGTCATTGGTAGTATGTAATAATGTGAAGCTCAACTTTTTGATAAAATATTATTATACCCTATTGGTCAAAAAATACTTTGTTGATTAAAGTTGATCAATGTAAATTCTAACAATGTAAATTTTTTGCATCCAATTTTGAAGCGGTCATCATTTAAATATCATGACAAAACATTGTAATTGTTTAATTTCCACCTAACCTTTGACCTTAAGTATCAACATCATTTAATAATGATTAATCAAATGGGTGACTTGTATTATAAGAAACTTGGTCATTTTATGCGATACGGAACATTTGAACCCATAACCATTTACAAAATAACCATTGATGTTAACCACTTGTAATTTTGGTTCAAGGCTTCATTGATAAATGGATATGTGATTATTGACCAATCCCCAACCTTGCCAAGCTATTTTGTTTTACATATTGATTTTTTTTCAAAAGATGATACATGTGTTTTGAAATTCATTGCAACTAGGCCCAAATTGTGAATATTACAATATGTAAAAATTGTATAACACCTTACAAAGGAAAAACTTCAAACATTATCATTTGCATCATATAAATAATAAAGGAATTTGATGTGAGTTAAACAAAAAAATAACCCATACCAATTCTCTGCAAATTCCTTATTTGTTTAACATAATGGAGTCCATCCTTTCAATCCCTTGGACATTATTGGTGGGGCCTATTTTGTGGATGCCTTATTCAACTTCATAGAAATCAATAGTTCATAACAAATTATGTCATTTCTTACTCATAATTTATCCAACAACACATTAATCCCTTCCATCATAATGTTTGTCAAAACCCCTTCCTAATAATGAATTATCTCTAAACTCCTTTTCACCAATTCAAATTGGATTATCACAAAGGTGGAGTCATAATAAAACGAGCAAAAAGGATGTCAGATGATGGAAAAAATAATCAAAATTGGAGGAATATTTATGTTTTACCATTTAAACCATGACAATCATGGCAAGTTGTTCCATTATCATTCATATGAACGTCAAGGAATTCACACCAAAAATCCATTTGATAAAATTTTAAGTTTAAATTTCAATTTAAGACCTTTGAAATGAACACCTATTGCATTAGAAGGAATCAATTTTACAAAGGACTATTAAAAGGACTCATGTAATTTTAAAAAATTGGTGGAAAAAAAATTTAAATAGATAAAAACCTATTAGCCACATTCAAAAAACACTCATATCTTAAAATATGTGGAAATTTAAAACTTTAAGAATTCAATGAACTTTCCAAAATTAATCCAAAATTTTAGAACTTCAAATGTCCTTTATCACATATAAATGGAATATAATATACATGATGTGCAAAAAAAAAAAAAGTTTATTATAAAAGAAAACACTAAAAATTTTAATATCAAATTTTGGTTATGATTTGAAATTGTTATCAGTTTTAAAAACAAAACACTAAATTTACAAGGAATCAAAACATTTTCAAAAATTAATTTTTATTCCAATTATAACAATTTGCAAAAACAATTGTTCAAAAATTCATTTGTATGAAAAAGTTATTTTTGGGCAAAAGGACATGCAATCCTTTTTTGAAGTAATGTTGTTTGTTTTTTCTTGTTTATATCCACACCACTCAATTTTATTGAAGAAAATTCTTATCACTTGCATTCCCCTGATTTCACCTTCACTAAAAGATTAAATAAAAATAAAAGCAATGACAAAAATTCTATCAATTCTTTAAAAACTACAAACAAACAACCTAAATTCCTATAATGCACCACACTCCCACAACCTCCATCCCCTTTTCTTTATTTTTTTTTCTTTTCCAAATTTCAATTCACCAATCCAAGTTTAATTTGTTAACCATCTCCCAATTCTTATCTTTCTAAAACTTTAGAAATCTTTCATTCAACATCCCCATCTCCCCTATTTGATTGTTCTTGTATCTTCTTTCTTCTATAACTAATCCTCTTTCACTCAACCAAGCCCATGAATCCCAAAAATAACACTATTGCTTATAGATTTGCTTTTATCGCCCCATGTCCCTCTTCTCCCCCCATCCTCTCCTTTGTCTATCCTTTTGTGTCTATGTCTTTCAACCATCATGTTACCTTCTAACTTCTTCTCTTTGCTCTAATACAATTCTAACTTTTTTTCATGTCCATTTCAAACTTTCAAAAATTCAAAAAGCATAAAAGAAGAAATTATGAAAGGACTACACTTCGAAAACTAAAAAAACAGCTAGGATTTGAGAAGTATTTTAAAAAACATTATCTCAACCCTAACAAATGTTATTATTTGAATGTATCACCTATCATAAATCTACCCATCATTACATTTACCCTTGTACACCCCAAAATAAAATTAAAACAATTATCATCCAAAAATTACCAAAGGGTTATGTTTAGAACTTGGCTAATTAAGCCTTCTTAATAATAACATTTAACTAACCTAAGAATTAAACTAACTAGTTTCGCCTTATTGTGATTTTAAATGTCCTAGGAAATCCATCACTTAATATTCATGCATAACAATATGCTTTCAACATCCCAAATGCAAATTGAGATTCATCATAGATTCTATCTGAATTTTACACAAATTATATCTTTTCTTAACTTTTTTTTATTTTACATAGTCATTTTTTAACCTCTCCACATAAAATGTATTGAATTCACATGTTATCAAAAAATTCAAAATTCAATTATGAAAGTTATGTGATTTGGTGTTGCAAATTTTGAAAGATGATAATTAATTTGGATTATAATTGGAATTGTAACCTTAACTAACATGAACATACAAACCTAGTAAATACACATGTACCCATTTAAATGTCGTAAAAGCCATTCTTTTTAGACACAATTATTTCATTGAAATAATTCTTTGGATGTGTAAAACTTGTTACAATATTTCAATCTTGAAATTTCAAAGGGTTATACTTAACATTTTCTTGGTAAAACTTTGCATTTTAAAACTTGAAAAGTACAACTTTGATCCATACACAAGGTTTTTCTTTTTAAAAAGGGCCATAATTTGCCAAATTTTAGTTTCTACTAAATATTTACATTATATATGTACTAAATGATTGAAAATTAATTAAATGTTCAACATTGGGTCCATGTGTTATGGTAATTTATACATAAATTTCAAATTTTACTTTAAATAATTGGGACTTTGAATATTAATTTTCAAACTGCAAATGTATGTTGGGAGTTTAAGATTAATGAATTTTTTATCTCACAATATATTTTTGTTAATTTCATTTTTATGCCTTTCAGTTACTTTAAATCCAATACATTATCTATTTCAAAATTTTAATTGTGAATCCAAGGATGGGTTCTCATTAAAAAAAAACTATTCATAGGTGTATATAATATGTGTTTTCATCATCTTAAGATTTTGAACGATACACATAATGTGAAAAATATTGGAACATGTGTGTAAAAATAAAAGTTAACTCACAAATATTTTTAAATGAATTGCATTGAATTTTTTAAATATATAGTTTTAAGTGTCTTAATTACATGGTCAAAATAATCTTGTCTTTTCCCAATTTTGTGATGTTCTTCAATTGGCAATCATCCACAACAAATTGGGCAATATTCAAACTATGAAAATACACAAATTTAGAGCACCCTTTCATGTTGTAAGTAGTTCTTGTGATTTTGTGTGAATTTTTCATTAAAAAATTTGGTATTCTACCAAATTTTTTCACAAAAATCAAGGAATTTGTGACTTGATATTTTTTCAAAATAATTTTTGGGCAATGGGAAAACTTCATGAAAAAAAATCAGGTTAAAGCAAGATAAAATACACATGAAAAACACACATCTCCATTTAAATCTTGTTTTGTCCATATGATGTTACAATAAAACATCATCAAATTGAGAAAAATTGTGTGTGAAGTACAATTCATTTATTCTATTCAATTAAAAGTTTATAGAAATCTATTTCCAAAAAATAAAAAAAATGAACCTAAAATATAGATGAAAATTACATTTGAAATTAATTCAAGTTAATAAGTGTTCAAATGTATTTCTATGTTAAGAAATTTAATGAAATAGATATGTACTAAGCTATGATATGAAAAGTGCCATATATTTGACAATGTTATCAAACAAAATTCATTTTTTCATTCTTAAAACATATTAGGCACCTACTTGAAACAAAAGCCCACATTGCAAAAGTAAGCTTGAAAAAATATTTGTATTTTAAAAACTTACTAAAAGCTCACTTTTACAATGTGAAATCTGAAAATTAATGCACATTAGTGAAGAGATACATTATCTTTGATCATTTAACTAAAAACATTAATGCTCCATAATTTTATGATGGATTTTTTTACTACTTCACGTCTATTTGCATCCAAGTTTATCTCTTTTACATCCTATGAACAATGTTGGAAAAAAAAATGTATCAAATGACATTGTTGAATTTAGAAATTTTGACATTTTGATATTGATTACTTAATATATGACCTTATTTTGAACAAGTGCCAATGGGTTCAATTCACAATGAAATCAAAGTAGATCAATGTTTATTTTGGGGTGAATTTTCACCACTTGGCCTCAAGAGAAAAAAAAATGTGATTCATCAAACTTGGATCTTTGTAGAAAAAAGTGCAAAAATTGCAAGATTTCAAGGGAGGAATTTATGGAAATTGTCATATTTAGACAATATCTTCCAATATGTTGCTAAATATATATTCAAATTTAAAATTTTCTTTTTTTTTTCTTTTATGAATTGTAGCCAAATTTATTTAGTTTTTCTTGGGATGATCCGAGCCAATGTGGCAACGTCACAAAATTGGAGTTTTTTTTATAATGTAGATGTTGAATATTTTAATTAACCAATTATAATGGGGGTGTAATATCAACTAATCAATAAAATTCAATGAATATTTGGTAGTTATTCCTTGATGAAAGATTAGGCAATCATGTTGCCCTATCATGGCAATCAAAAAATGATCACTTTCAAATGCAAATGATAGTTATTTCATAAAAATAGGGGACAAGTGTTGTTGATTACCATTTACTTAATGAACTATGTGTTTCATTACCTCTTCATTATTATTATTTTCAATACTTTAGAATATAAATTTTTGTTATGCAAATTTAATTATGAATGTTTGAATGGTATCTCATGAGAATATGTATTTTATTTCAAAGATGTATGAACATAATATTTTCATTTGAAGCCATGGTTATATATTAGAAAATTGTTGCAATTTGCAACAATTTGAATAAGTTTTGGAGTTATTTTACATTTTATGCAAGTTTTTTTGTTTGTCAATTTTTACAATTGGGATATTCATTTTTAATTATTGCAATTTTTATTTATTTTTTGAAAATCCTTGTTGAATGGAAACACCATTAAATTTAATTATTTTATGCTTATGACAATAATGATTCCAAACAAGGAAAAATCCTTCCCTCTTCCTCTCCTCCCTCTTTCTATTTTTCTTATGTTCCCCTATGGTTTTCAATAGTTCCTCATTATTTATGTCAAAGTTTCAAATGGCAGTTTTTTTGTGTCCATCTAAATGTGTAAAAAAAAAATTTAAGAAAATAGACTTGGAAGAGGTTGGTTATTAAATTATTTGAGTGACAATGTTTCATTGGAACTAGTTTATGTACAATGGGTATTTTGGTGATCATCATGATGACAATTTCAGAATCATTCTAAATTATAATTTGTCATAGATCAAATTTCATTCTAGAATTGTTTCTTGTTGTTTATTTTGCACCCTTTCAATGTTCCTTTTTTTTTCTTGTCTATTTATATGTTGTTGTGAACTTATTTAATGAATTAGACTTTCATTGACATTTTGCCTTCCAAATCAAAAATGAAAACATATCAATGGAACAAAATGACAAATAGTGAGATTTATAAAATTTTATCTTTTGAAAAGACCAAATTGGTTACAACAAAATTATTATGTCCACAAAAATAAATTTAATCATTGTCACTAGTAATGCGAAATAGTGTGGAGCACAAATTTTAATGTAAATGTCATGAAAAGGCATATTATTTTGTCTTTTTAAATTCATGTAAGTGGGTAAGGAAAAGGATTATTTGGATGCGGCCAGACATAGTCATCACTTTTTTGAATTAAATTTCCATTGAAATATTGCTATATTGTTTTAATTGGTTTTGTAATTCTATATATATGATGTGTGAGAATCTTGATACAAATAATAACAATAATAATAAATAAATGTTTGAAGGTTGTGTGAAATGGCAATTGTGGTAATATGGTATTTATGTTGAATATTTATAATCACATAATAGGTAACATAAGAAACAAGGAAAGTTGAAAAATTGAACAATGGTGAATGAATATCTTGGGAGATTTTTTATGTATCAATTGATTTTGATATTTTGATAATTTGGAAAGGGCCCAATGGGTTTGGCAATGATCCACATAAGACAATTGAAAATGGTTCCCATGTCTTAAAAAGCTTTGACATTATGGACTTTTATATGGCAATAATGCCCACATTTTTATTAAAATACATTAACAAGACATTTACTATGCACATTAAATGTGATTGAATTGCAATTCCTTTCAATTGTGATCATCATAATTTGAACTTGACTCAATGGCTTCTCAGCATAGAGAAAAATGAAAATGCAATACTTGTGATTATGTTGTTATTCATTTTTTTAATTCAATGGATTCATATATTTTGGTGATAAAAATATCAAATATCTTTTCAATGGAAAAAAATAAGGAAAATATTAAATGTGATTTAATATATTTTTTTTCAATAAAAACCTATTTTTCAAGCTACATGAGATTGAATGGCTTTTACATAAATAAATGGGGTCATTTAGTTAGTAGGTTAAACAAGATCAAATGAGTCTCCAATAAGTAATAATTGAAAAAATAATGTAATTTTTTTAATTTAGTTTTTATATTTGAAAGCACCTCTTCTAATAAAATTTCCCATTTTCAATTTCAAGAGTCTTACAAGACACTTTTGTGAGAATCTTAAATTTGAAAATATCTTTACATTTGAGAAAGGGGAAGGAACTAGTCTTTTTTCTAGGAGAAATTGTCAAAAGGTGACATTAATTTTTGTTGTGGTAAAAAAAAAAATCAAATTAAAAACTCCCCATATTTTGCCCTTTATTTCTTATTTGGGGATGTGTGTCATTGCATCTATGCTTACATCTTGCTAATGTGTTAATTGTCCTATACAAAAGTGTCAACAATTAAGTTAAAATATGTCTATGGATGTTTGCCATTGTTGCTAAACTAAAATGTTGGATAACATTGAATCTCAATGAAACTCTTCTTCAATTTAAGGGCCGAGCCAAGGGTGATTTGAATCCAAAAACCCTCTCAATGGGGTTCTTTGTTTCATACATTAACTTGTTAATTAAACTCCATAAAATTAATTTTCCCCATATATTCAATGTTTGGTTTGAAAAAGGCTTAGTTAAATTTCTCTGATATAAAGGATGACATTATTTATATTTTTAAAAAAAAATATTTATTTTTATGACCATGTTTTAACCCTCCTTGACCATGAAGGTTAATTCATAAATTTTCAAGCAACAAAGTGGAAATTATTTAATTCAAAATGATTTTTATCATTGGAAATTAATTAAATTTTACAAAATTATTATTTGAAACCAATCAATGTCTCTTCATCATATTGACAATTAAGTTTACATTTGTCTATCATGTCACATGAAAAAAATGCATGGAAAGTCTCCCATGGGTGATCCTATTAATCATCCTCTCATTTAACCATCTCAACTAATCAATTTGACTTTTCATGTCGCATGAAGAAATGCATGGGAGTCTCTCATATTTGCCATTTCATTATTAGCCTTTCTATTTGACCTTTCACAACCCAAACGATAACACCCTTTCACATCTCAAACCTTAACACTTAAAATCATTAACATTTGAATTCACATTTGAACAAATAATTTTTTTCATAATTGAATTTATTTTTGAAAATCCCATTTGGGGAAATATCACAATTGTTCACTTGGGCACATGGTGCCATAAGACCAATGTCACAATAACAACCCCGAACTTCATGGGGAAGGTTCCACATTTTGGGGATATTAATTCCGGTGACAATGGTAACATTGGATCTAGCATAGTTTCATTTGAATGAGATTTCACACCAACTTGAACTCAACATTTGTGAAACTTAATTTTCACAAAATCAACTCAAATTTTCATGATTTCATTTTCACTTGTAGCGGGGAGCCCAACTAGTTATAGGACCAATGTCACAATGTTGACACCACCTTCATATGGTTCCATACATAGGGGAAGTTTCTTATGATTTTAAAGGTGCTTCTTCTTATTTCTCACCATAAGCCATAAAATTTTGCCAAGTTTTCACATAAGAAAAAAAAAACCTTCAAAGGAGAGAAAAGGGCATTTGGGATTCAAGTTAGGGCCCAAGGCCATTAGCTATCACCCCATTATTTGGGGAACTTAGGGTAAAATACCTTACCCAACAATTCTTACTACATATGTAAAAAATTGGTAGAATTTTTTTTAGTGTATGAGTGTAATGCCCTTACCAAAAGGGCAAGGTACCAAACTAAGCAAAATATTCCATCATTTTAATTTGGGGTTATGTTCCCATATGGTTTTTAATAATCGATCACTATTTATATCAAATTGTTCATGACCATGTAAAAATGCAAGGGAAAAGGTTTGAGAAAATAGGATTGAAAAAGGTAAATTATTATAATATTTTAATTCCAATGACATAGGAATTGGTTGATACGGGGTTCTTTGCAAAAAGTTTTGTATGTTGTTTTTACATGATCATTCTAGTCGTATGGTCGTCCTTGGGCCATTTCAAAGACAATTAAAAAAATAACTACCTCATTTTCAAGCTTAACTATTTGATAACCTTTTTTTTTTCCTATCCATCAATATGGATATTAAAAAAATAAAATTAATATATGTCTTTTCATGTCCATGAAATGTATATTAATTTAATTTAAATTAAACATGCAACACCCTCTCATTGAGACATCTTTGAAATAACAACAAGCCCTTGACCTCCAGCCTTGGGGGGCTCAAGAATGCCCCAACCCTCAGGTTAACTATCCTTCATTTAAGCTTTCCTTGGAAAAACAAAGGAGGAAGCTTGTGCTAAAGGGTGCCTCCTCTTGTTCTCGAACAAAAAATCAACCATTTAAAATTCTACCAAAATGTTAATGCAAGTTTTAAGGTGCATTCACACCTAATATTGTTAAGTCAATGTTAAGTGAAAATCTAGGTGGCATCTTAGGTGGTACCCAATGTTAAATTGGCGTACAATGTTTAATATTAACTGAATATTAAACTTAACATAAAATCTTTGGGGTAAATAGGTTTAGGTTCTAAATGAGTAGCTTGGTGTTAGGGTGACTTAACACTAGAAGTCCTTAAACACCAAGTGTGAATGCACCTTAAGGACCTTGAACACGGCAATTTGGGGAAATTCATTCATTTTGCTAACAACCTTCGAGTTAGCATAAGGTTTAGTGGCCTCTCATTGGCTCAATGGTACTAGAACTACTCCTTACATGGATGAAAAGGGGCACCTTGATCGGAACTACTCCCTAACATGGATCCCTAGGGTTGTTCTCATGGGGATGATGACCCTAGGGATTTCCCGGGTGCATAAAACCCTAGGGTTGTTCTCATGGGGATGACACTAGGGATTTGCGGGTGCATAAAACCCTAGGGTTGTTCTCGTGGGGATGACCCTAGGGATTTCTTGGGTCCATAAAACCCTAGGGTTGTTTTGGTAGGGATGACCCTAGGGATTTCCGGGTGCATAAAACCCTAGAGAAATAAAAAGACAATGGTGTGCGGAATACCCCAAAAGAACTTCTTTTTTCTTTTTTTTTGGGTTTTAGGCTTTTTTGGGGGGAGGGGGGGTTGGTTGAAAGTCAAAAGCAATTTCCCGGAAATTGTGGGAAGAGTAGTGAGGGAGGGAGGGAGCGAGGGAGGCAGCGAGGGGTCCGAGGGAGGAGGAGGAGGAATTAGGGTTAGGAAAACAGGGACTTGGTCGTGCTGCTTGTTGATGCGGGAGGAGAAGAGGAAGAAGAAGAAGGAGAAGAAGCAGCAGAGGAGGAGGAGGGAGAGGAAGAAG
>Ga0209611_10003141_pt1 | contig 28864 bp, 22 predicted proteins | sample S1TSphgellanicum_3_FD_187693 | JGI IMG/M metagenome (GOLD analysis project Ga0209611, IMG submission 187693) | Host-associated microbial communities from peat moss isolated from Minnesota, USA - S1T2_Fc - Sphagnum magellanicum MG (SPAdes) (version 2) | ecosystem: Host-associated > Plants > Peat...
TGTTATGGAGAACATATTATAGGAACCCATTGAGAACTTAAATGGAACATAGTAGGAACACATTGGGAATCAGGGAATTTTTTAAAAGAAAAAATCCCTCAACCCCACCCCCTAAAAACTTAAAAGGGAAAAAAGCAAGGCACCTTGAGCCTTCCCATTGGCTGCATGAAATTTCTCACATAAATTTGATTTTTTTAGTGTACTTTGATAGAAAAAAAATACACAAACTATGCCACCTCTGCCATGTTATGAAATGACGTTGGAAGATAAAGCAAATACCATAAATAATTTGTTACACAAGGAATCTATTGTTGCATTGGTTGGAATGGATGCGATTGGGAAGACCACTTTGAGTAAAAAAATGTATCATTTGTTCCACAACCAATATGAAAAATCTAGCTTCTTGGAGGATGTGAAGTCAAAAGACATCAACGATGTTAAAAAAAAACTTTTACAAGATTTGTGTGATAGAAAATTACACAAGCATGAAAATGTTGATGAATACCTTAGTGAAATCAAACGATGCATGATATCAAAGAAAGTTTTGGTGGTTGTAGATGATGTTGGTATGATGAAGAACCTTGGAGCCTTGCAACTTCCTATTGACAAGCATGCCACTAATGTAGATTGCAAGAGCAAAGTACTTGTAAATTGTTGAAATTGGCAAATATTGAAAAATCACATAAAGGAGTCTGCAAAAGTAGACATGGCATTCTTGGAAAAAGAACAAGCAAGGGAACTTTTCATGTTACATGCATTCAAACATGCAAATTGTGTGACAAATGATTTTTGAAAACATTTCTATGGAGATTATAAAAGCTTGTGGGGGGCTCCCTTTAAGCCTTGAAATATTAGGTTGTTACTTGTGTGATATTCGTGATTTGAAAATATGGAAAAATGCATTGCGCGAATTGAAAGGTGGGCAAAATATAACAGGGGGTTCTGATAATGAATTGTTTTGGAAAACTTTGTGAATTTCTTATGACCATTTGAATGAAGAACATCAACACATGTTTTTCGATATCCTTTGTTTTTTCGTCGGGTTTAAAAAAAAACGTTTTGTCAAGTGTATTGGAATGGAGATGATTCATCGAGCCCTATGCTTATATTACAAAACTTGAAAGATTGATCTTTAATCAAATGGGCAGAAGATGGCAGCTTATACATGCATGAACAATTATGAAACATAGGTCGAAATATCACAACAAAAGTTACAATGAGTCAATTTATTTGGAAACCAAATATATCTTTGCAAAAAAATCAGGTTTGAACAACATGTGCTAATTCAATCCTATGGTATATATATTGTGTCAAAATTCAAAGTATAACCATAAGTTTTAACTTTATTTAAAGAGATATAACATTTTTTCATTAAAAACATGAACATCGCATTAGAATGAAAATTTATTTTTATTCATGTTGATAATTATTTATAATTTGTTTGATGTGGTAGGTGGTGAAAAATTTAGAAGGCATTTCTTTCAAAGAATGTGAAGTTTTGCCTTCATTTTTCCAAAATAGTTCAAAGGAGTTTCACAACCTTAAGTTACTTGACCTAACAAAAGCCTCACTAAATATGGTGGGAAATTTCATCCAAGGTCAAGATTTGAATAACCTTCGATGGTTATGTCTCCAAGAATGCATGATCCAAAAGTTGCCAAATAATTTATTTAATTGTTGTCAGTTACAAGTACTCCATTTAACAAAATGTAATTATCTACAATTTTTTTTTGATATTTCAAACCATGGCCTTAATATGTTAATATGTGTTGATATGAAAAAATTGTCTACATCTATTGGAAAATTAAATGCACTCTTAGAACTTAATCTATTAGGGTGTTTGAGCTTGTAAGAATTACCTACATCTATTGGCCAATTGAATGCACTTTAGGAGCTTAATCTATCGGAATGTTCAAGTTTACAAGAATTACCTACATCTATTGGCCAATTGAATGCACTTTAGGAGCTTAATCTATCGGAATGTTCAAGTTTACAAGAATTACCTACATCTATTGGCCAATTGAATGCACTCCAAAACCTTCATTTGAACAATTGTTGGAGTTTGCAAAAATTACCTACATCTATTGGGCAATTAAATGCACTCCAAAACCTTGACTTGTGGGGGTGTTCGAAAATGCAAAAACTACCTACATCTATTGGCCAATTGAAAACACTCCAAAACCTTTGTTTATGGGGGTGTTTGAAGTTGCAAGAATTACTTTTATCTATTGGCCAATTGAGTGCACTCCAAAACCTTGATTTGTGCAAGTGTTCGAAAATGCAAAAATTACCTACATCTATTGGCCAATTGAATGCACTTCATGAACTTAATCTATCGAAATGTTCAAATTTACAATAATTACTTTCATCTATTTGCCAATTGAGTGCACTCAAAAACCTTTATTTGCACAATTGTTCAAACTTACAATAATTACCTACATTTATTAGCCATTTGAATGCACTCCAAAACCTTGATTTGTCAAGTTGTTTAAGGGTGCAAAAATTACCTACATCTATTGGCCAATTGAATGCACTTCATAAGCTTAATTTATCGAAATGTTCAAGTTTAAAAGAATTACATGTATCTATTCACTAATTGAGTGCACTCAAAAACCTTTATTTGCATAATTGTTCGAGCTTACAAGGATTACTTACATTTATTAGTCAATTGAATGCACTCCAAAACTTTGATTTATCAAGTTGTTTAAGGTTGCAAGAATTACCTACATCTATTGGCCAATTGAGTGCATTCCAAGACCTTTATTTGAGTAATTATTCAAGTTTGCAAGAATTACCTACATCTATTGGCCAATTGAATGCACTCCAAACCCTTTTTTTGAATGATTGTTCAAAGTTAAAGAATTATTGACATTTATTGACCAATTGAATGCACTCCAAACCCTTTTTTTGAATGATTGTTCAAAGTTACAAAAATTATCGACATCTATTGGTCAATTAAATGCACTCCAAAACCTTTATTTACACAATTGTTTGAGCTTGCAAGAATTACCTACATATATTGTCCAATTGAGTGCACTCCAAAAACTTTTTTTGCATGATTGTCCAAGGTTGCAAGAATTACCTACATCCATTGGACAATTGAATGCACTCTAAAACCTATTTTTGCACAATTGTTTGAACTTGCAAAGATTGCCTACATCTATTAGCTAATTAAATGCACTCCCATACCTATATTTGGACAATTGTTCAAGCTTGCAATAATTACCTACATCTATTGGCCAATTGAGTGCACTTTCAACTTTAGATTTGAAAGGGTGTTTGAGTTTGTGACAATTGCCTACATCTATTGGCCAAATGAATGCACTCCAAAAGCTTTATTTGAACAATTGTTCAAGCTTGCAAAAATTGTTTTCATCTATTGGCCAATTGAATGCACTCCAAAACCTTCATTTGGACAATTGTTCGAGCTTGTAAGAATTACCTACATTTATTCGTCAATTGAGTGCGCTCCAAAATTTTGATTTGCATAATTGTTTGAGGTTGCAAAAATTACCTACATCTATTGGCCAATTAAGTGCACTTGCAAACTTTCATTTGAATGATTATTCAAGTTTGCAAGAATTACCTACATCTATTGGCCAATTGAAAACACTCAAAAACCTTTATTTGAACAATTATTCGAACTTGCAATAATCACCTACATTTATTAGCCAATTGAGTGCACTCGCAAACCTTCATTTGAACGATTGTTCAAATTTGCAAAAATTACCTACATCTATTGGCCAAATGAATGCACTCCAAGAGCTTTATTTGAACAATTGTTCGAGCTTGCAAGAATTGCCTTCATCTATTAGCCAATTGAATGCACTCCAAGAGCTTTATTTGAACAATTGTTCGAGCTTGCAAGAATTGCCTTCATCTATTGACCAATTGAATGCACTCCAAGAGTTTTATTTGAACAATTGTTCGAGCTTGCAAGAATTGCCTTCATCTATTGGCCAATTGAATGCACTCCAAGAGCTTTATTTGAACAATTGTTCGAGCTTGTAAGAATTGCCTTCATCTATTGGCCAATTGAGTGCACTCACAAACGTTCATTTGAACGATTGTTCGAGCTTACAAGAATTACTTTCATCTATTGGCCAATTGAGTGCACTCCAAACCCTTAATTTGAACAATTGTTCAAAATTACAATAATTACCTATACCTATTAATCAATTGAGTGCACTCCAAAACTTTGATTTGAGGAAATGTTTAAACTTGCAAAATTTACCTACATCTATTGGCCAATTAAGTGCACTACCAAACCTTTACTTGAGGGGGTGTTTGAACTTACAAAAATTGCCTACATCTATTGACCAGTTGAAAACACTCCAAAACCTTTGTTTGTGGGGGTGTTTGAAGTTGCAAGAATTACCTACATCTATTGGCCAATTGAATGCACTCCAAAACCTTCATTTGAACAATTGTTCGAGTTTGCAAGAATTACTTACATCTATTGGCTAATTAAATGCACTCCAAAACCTTCATTTGAATGATTGTTCAAGTTTGCAAGAATTACTTTCATCTATTGGCCAATTGACTACATTCGAAAACCTTTATTTGAACGCTTGTTTGAGCTTGCAAGAATTACCTACATCTATTAGCCAATTGAGTGCACTCCAAAACCTTCATTTGTCAAAGTGTTATAGCTTGCAAGAATTGCCTACATCTATTGGCCAATTGAGTGCACTCCAAAACCTTTATTTGCACAATTGTTCAAGCTCGGAAGAATTACCTACATTTTTTGGCCAATTGAGTGCACTCGAAAACCTTGATTTGAACAATTGTTTAAGGTTGCAGGAATTACAAACATTTATTGACCAATTGAGTGCACTCCAAAACTTTCATTTTTTAGGGTGTTCAAACTTGCAAAAATTACCTATGTATATTGTTCGATTCAATGCATTCCAAACCTTCATTTGGCAAGGTGTTTAAACTAGAAAAAATTACATATATCTCTTGGGAATTGAATGCATGTTAAAAGCTTAAGTTGTTGACTAAATGTAAATTATAATGTGTAGGATTTTAAGCAAAACTAGAATTATATATTCTATCAATAAAATTTCATTCACTTTGAATTATTGTACAAATCACATAAAAATGATTTGAGTTTGAAAAAAAAATGTTATAAAAATCATGAATTTTAAATAGATTCATAATTGCACATTTATATTGTAAATGTATACAAATAAATTTATAAAGGTTTTTTAAAAACCCTTGTGTGACAAGATTTTTTATTAATTTTGAAAATCTAATTTATTGTTGTCAAATGATTAAGAATATTTCGCCCAAGTACATTTATAATGGAAGAACATTTTATAATTTAAAAAATTCATAACCATTAGCATTATCGTAACATAATGTATTAATGAATTAAATTAAATTCATACAATTGATCTCCATGACTTCAAGAAATTTGGAATTTTTTTATGGGGAAGATTGTTTTTAATGGTTACCATTTTATACGGGTAAAATTTCATGGAACAATTTTCACTAACATTTGTACTTTGCAATTAATTTCTTATAAGTATAATGATTTATAAAGGCCCTATAAATCAGAATAATATTATTTTGAATAATTAAATCATTAATATGTGTACCAATTCCATAATATAATGACAAGTTAGGATATAAATCATCATTTATTGCAACTTTTCAAGGTTCATTCACAATCAAAGTTCCAAAAAGGAATGTTTAACTTTTAAAGGATATTGAAGTCCAACTTTGAATTTTTATTTTATTGAAATGATAACAATTGTAGTGGATTGTTGTATGTTAATAAACAAAATGATGTCTTATTATATTCATAAATATGTTTAAATTATTTTGGATATTATGTAAATGTCTTTTTGAGATTTTTTTAATTGAATATATTAATTGTTTTAAACTTCATTTTTTGAGTAATAAAAAAGAATGTAAAAACTCATGCAAATTGATTCAAACTTTTTGTACAAGAAAAACATGTTTTGTTCAAACAAATATGTGTTCATTGGGTGAACTTGATGGAGAAAAAAATCATATCAAACTTTCAAAGGCTTGAAATTTTGAGCCAAATGGTTGCAAGGGAAAATACTCATTTGTTTATACTAATTTGCTTGTCCATATCCATTAAGCTCAAATTTCTAGCTCAATACATATGTCATATGTGTACTTGTAAACCAAAATATTGATGCACAATTATTTGAAAAATCACTAACACCACGTGAATTATGTTATATTGGGCTATTTGATTTTGCTCACTCAATTTTTTTCCATGTAATTGTTATTTTTAAAAGTAGCCCTAAGAAATGTTGGAGTTTTCATTCTTTTTTTTGGAACTCAAATTGTGAATGAACCCTTCATAAAAAAATATCTCCTAAATATCCACCATCATGCATCAAACATGGACAAGTGTTGAAAATTGTCAAATTGTGATAGTATTTTGTTTACATTGTATATGTAGCTTGCATTCCCCTTGTCTAATTGTTTGAGCTTGTAATAACTACCTACATCTATTCACCAATTGAATGCCCTCCAAGAGCTTCCTTTGTGGGGGTGTTTGAGCTTATAAGAATAGATTTATGTCTATTGACCCATAGAATGCACTTTGAAAGCTCATTTAATATGGGGGTGTTCGAATTTGCAAAAATTAATTGTACATCTATTGGTTTCTTGAATGCAACCCAAAAACTTCATTTGTTGGTACATGCATTCAAAATGGACCAAAAATAACACATTAGAACTTCCTAAAAATTCAACACACAAAGGCCTATTGTGGATGTCATGTAAAAAAATATTAGTCATGTGATCCAAACAATGCACATTACATATGGCCATTTGGTAAGTATGAATTTTATAGAACTTTTATACTATAATATTTTTACTAAAAATTCTATATATTTCAAAATGTACATTCTAAATTTTATAAAAAGAAACATATAGCAATTGATATAATTCATTATTACAACAACGATTTTGCACTTCCTACACATAGTTTTTTCATGATTGAAAGAACAACCACTATTGTTGTAAATGAATAGGATGGTAGGTGGTAACCTACATGAAGTAATGAAAGTAATATCCATTGTAATGCCTTTTTTCACGATCTTAAATCATTTTTACTACCTTTGTTGGCCTATAACAAGGTAGGTGGTAAGCAATAAGCAACATGTAGGGCTACAACAACAATTATAAGCCGTGTAACACCTTTCATTGTGTTTTTATTCTCATTATTGAAGTATATCACAAATGATGTAGTTTATTCTTTTTCATATTATGTCTTTTGAACAATTGGTTTCAAATTCATTAAATATAGCCTTTTAGGACCAAACAAATACTAACAACCCAAGCAAGAATGTCCTAGGATTCATGCACACTTGCACAAGTGTGGGATGGAAATGAACCCCAAACATTTTAAAGTGAAAATCGTTTTGAAAGTTGAAGTTTCAAAGTGTTTTGAATCTTCGGGACAAAAATGTAAATAATAAATGAAGTCCCCAATCCATTATTGTAAAGGTCTTGAAGTAACATCAAAAGTGGATTCGCACTTTGCAATATTTGGAATTTTGAGTTAAAGTATGGCCAAAAGAAAGCTCATTAATCAAATTGTGAATTTGATTCTTGACCATTAAAACTTAAGAACGTGGATCAAATGACCTTTAATCAAGGTGTGCAACATGCCATTGGAAAGATCTTGTCGCAACCAAAAGAAATCTTTATCTTTTGCCATTTTTTGATGAGGTACTAAACATTGTAGCAGGGTATGAAGCCTATTCATTTTTAGATGGATACCCACTAGATTTTTATAGCCCTCGAAGATAGATTAAATTTTTTTTTGTAATAGATTGGGGAGCTTTTGTTTGGATGGTGATGCCATTTCGTGTTAAAAATGGGCCACCAACTTCCCAAAAAATAATCAGCAAAGCCTTTAAATAATACTTAGACCATTTCATGAAGATATTTTTAGATGATTTCATGGTGTATATTGATATGGAGAGTCATTTGATGAAGCTCATACTTTGCTTTCATAATTGCAGAAAATATAAAATCAATCTTAACCTAGATAAATGTGTTTTTATGGTATTTTCAAGATTGACTTTAGGGTTCATAATTTCCAAGGAAGAAAAAAATATGAAACCTTAAGAAGGTTAAGGCAATAGTGAATATGCTAGTACCTACAAACCCACAACAGATTTAGGTCTTTAATGGTATGGCTTGGTTTTATAGATGTTTCATAAAAAAACTTTGCCTTTATCATGGCACCAATCACAAAGCCGGTGAGGAAAATAAAACCTTTTATCTAGACCACAAAGTGTCAAGAAGCTTGGGATCATATCAAGCAGAAATACATGGAAGCACCAATTCTGATGCCTCCAAATTGGTAGTTGGAGTTTCATGTGCACACAAATGCATCATTATTGGCAATAATTGTAATGTTGGCACGAAAGCCAATTGGTAAGTATGACTAGCTTATAGTATATGCCTTTAGACTACTAAATTAAGTAAAGCAAAAATATATTACTATAGAGAGAAAAACTTTAATAATGGTTTATGCTTTGCATAAGTTCAAACATTTTTTGTTGGGAAACAAATTTTTTTTTAATGTAGACCACATGGCTATGGTATAATTGATCAATAAAACATAGGTGTTTCGAAAGATAGCCAAATGGTTGTTATTATTATTCATAGTAGTTACAAGCTTGGTAGAACACATGTAATTACTAATGTTTTATCCAAATTACTAGATAGTTCAAAACCATTGGGAATCTTAGATCAAACTGTGGATGCATCATTATTTTATGTAAAACCTATATGGATGTAGGAAGTAAGAAGCTATCTAAAGATAGATCAAATGCCATAAACTTTGAACTTAGCTCAAAAACAAAAATTGGCCAAAAAAGTAACACCTTTTATTTTGAAAGAGGGAATAATGTATAGAGTGGAACAAGACAATAGAATGCACATATGTTTGACCACCTCAAGAGCACAAATTTTTCTGAAGGAGTTACATGAAGGAATGGCAAGAGGAAATTTTGTTGCAAATATTATTGCAAAGAAAATTTTGGATGTAGGATATTGGTGGCCAACTCTATTCAAAGATACTCATGAATTTTGTAGAAGCTATGACAATTGTCAAAAAATTGGAGGATTGAAAACAAAAAGTTTGGCCAAGTTGATAACACTTCTAGAGGAACCTTCTATGACTCTAGATTTTATAAGTCCAATTAAACCAACAAGAAGATTAACATGAAACAAATATATTCTAGTAGCTATAGATTATGCAACTAAGTGGGTAAAGGCAAAGGCACTCAAAACCAATATTGCATTAGTTATAATTAGATTCATGTATGAGTATATTTTGACCAAATTTGGATGTCCATTGACCATAGTTACAAATCAAGGACTACATTTCATCAATGACACAATAAAACATTTGACAAAACAATTTTTGTTGAAACATGTTAGTTCAAATACATATTATCCAATAATGAAGTGGATAAGCAAATTCTACTAACAAAGTCATTGGTAGATTATTGAGCAAGTTACTCAATGAGAAAAGAACAAACTAGGATGAACATTTGTCCATAGTTTTGTTTTTATATAGGACTACTTACAAGGTGGCAAAAGTTTATACACCTTACCAATTAATCTATGGTTTACATCTTCTAATGCCAACAAAATATGTTCTACCAACTATTAATGGGTACCACAAAGATGTAGAACCAACCAAAATACTAATTGCAATAATAATTGAACTTGAAAAGTTATAGGATAATAGATTGGAGGCTTAGAACAATGTGAGAGCAGACTAATGGAATAGATTTCTATGGAGTCAATAGGAAAACATAAAGAATAAGTTCCAATTTGGAGATGATATTTTATGGTTTCCCAAGGGAGAAAATACACACCTAGGAAAATTCAAGAAAAGATGGTTTGGTCCATTCATGGTATAATATTGCTTACCCAATAATATTGTTTTTCTTGTTTATGTTAACAATTTTGAATCAAATCAAGTATTGGTTAATGTTAACAAGTTGAAACCATACAAAGATGTGGATTAGACATTGAACGAGATTTAGAGTTTAAAGAATTAGACATCTTTAGAATCCATAGATTCAGACCATATGGAAGAGAAATTTGATGAAGATTCAAAAGGTTGGAGAAAAACGAAGATCATTGGGATTGATTAAACAATAGTATTATAAGAAGTTTTAGTAAATCTAATGAGTTAGTAGGTTATGAAAAATTTCATAAACCATGACTGTATAATTTCATAACATTAGATTACGGGTTAGATATATATGTCACATTAAAACAAAACTCTAGTAATTTGATGATTTAACATAAAATAGAATAAGTATGTAGTGTATACAACATCATGTCATCAAATTTAGAGTTATCATTAGAACAACCCAATGCCATGTCCATAGAGTTTTTAAGTTAGAAGGCATAATTATAGCCCATGTTGGTGTCAGTATGAGTTTTAACAAGAGATGACAAGTGTAAGAAAACTAGAAAAATGACAAATCATTAAAATGTTAACTCTAAAGCAAAAAGTGAAACATCACTTCATGAAATGAGATGATTACGTTTTAGATGGTAAACAATAAAATGCTTCTTCATTTTCATTTTCTACAAGTAAATTTTTATCATTTTTTGTCTCGATAATGAATGTAAAAAAAAGTTTTGTTGAGAAATTGCAACAACAATCCAGAGAGAAATTACAAAAGTTGAGAGAATAAAAGTAAGAAAAACAGAAAAAACAACAATATTTTGCAAATATTTTGCCTTTGCAGTATGGTTTCCAAAAAAAGGTCCACCATTTCTTTCTCATGTTTATTCTTCTTCTCCCTTTCAAAGATCTTCTCCAATATTTATGTTTGAAAAAGCTTTTGAAACAATTTTTAAAAATGAAAGAGATTGCAAGGAAACTTTGAGGAGATATAATTTTAGGAAGCCTAGAAGAGAGGCAAGTCCTAGTGAGCAAGTCAATCCGATTTCCATTTTTAACTCTAAAGAAGAAAAGCAGAATGCTGATGTATAACAAGACCAAGAAGCGCCATTACATCAAGAGGAGCCTACCCAGGAATAGATTCCAAAAAAAATCCACATTCCGAATAAGAAGCGCACAAAAAGAACAAATCGACAAGCAATGGCTGCAAATCTCTATGGGAGAAAGGTGTAGACTCACCAGGATGATGAGGTTAGGTACATTTTTACTCCTATAAAACAAAGTTATAAGAACAATCTAAAGAATATTTTGTTTTGGACAAGCTTTAGAGAAGAAGAAAGAGCCTAGGCGAACATAACTGGATTGGTAGGTTTGTTTGAGGTTGAATGAAAGACTCCTCATCACAACATTTTAGTTGAATTTTTGAACAACTGGAAGTTTGACTTTCAAAATAACAAAATCAAGGTCATGTTGGGGGAAGATCAGAGAATAATAAACAAACATTTATTGGCAAAGGTTTTTTAAATTTACCGTACAAAAAAAACATAGGCAAACCAGGTAGAATTATAAAATGCCAAAATAACATTGTCATATATAGATGATAAAGTCCCAGATACTTACAACACCAATGAAGGGTGGGTTGTAAAGAAGATGAGGTTAGAGTATGTTAATAGAATTGTTGCAATTTTTCCCATTATCTACTAGAAAGATAAGGTGCAATATTTTTGTAATAAGTCCACCATGATGATCTCTAGAGTAGATCATGGAGAGTATGTCAATTGGGCTACAATTATGTATTATCAATTGGTCAAGGAATTGATCAGATGGGAAAAGTGTCAAGAAAAAATGATTGAGGGAATAGCCAAAACAGAACCAAAAACAGATGTATGCCATTTTGCCATAATCTTAGAAATTTTGTTTCAAAAGTGGTTTCCACTAAAAGGAACATAGCCACAAGAGAAGAAGAAGCATGCAAAACAACCACAAGAAAACATGAAAAGAAAAGAGAGTTTGAGAAAGAGGTTTATAAAATAAAAAAAACCTCTAAACCTCTAAACCTTACACACGTTTATTTTAAAAAGAAGAAACAGCCAAAAACTAAGATAACCAAAAGAACAATTCTGATATTTTAATTTGATGATGATGAAGAGAGGGAAACTCTATAGGAAAGGCAAAGAAAACAAGAAGATAATATAATGAGGGGCATATTAATCTTCAATAGGTAATAAAATTGCTAAAGAAACAACAATAACATCAAAGACAAAAGGAGAAATCCATATCTCTTAAATTTGATTTCAAGACCATAGATCTTTCCCAAGAAAAAACATAAATTAAATGGGTAGGAACATTAAAAAAGGCCTCCCAAGAAAGATCTAAAATATCAAACTCAACAACCAATAGAGGAACAAATACAGGACTTGGACCTAGATCCATAAAAATTACAACAATATGTTCCAATATTACATAATAATGAAAGTATGTTACCTTCAAGACCAAGCTCTACAATAGGCACAAATGTATTTGGAGAAATATGAACTGCACGTAGAAGTCTAGGTTCCCTAGGTACAAATTATAAAGGTCAAACTCCTAGGTTTCATACACTAAGGTCTATGCAACGGCTAAAAGTAGACTTGGATGAACATAGGAAAGTTGCTAGTATGTTTCAATAGGCAACAAAATACAGTGTATAGATGACCAATATTATGCTTAAACTTTTTGATCTGGAAATAAAAATAAACATATCATAGAGGAAAAGGACATATTTGTCCAGAATGTGCAAGGGGCTTTGGAGAAGGAGAATAAGTTCAAAGTAGAGTTGCAAGATAAGAACAATGAGAATAATCAAATATTAGTAGAGGTGCAAACAACTAGATAGAATATTAATAACATGGATAAGCACAACAAGGATTTGGAGGACATCATAGTGGAAAAGGATTCTTTGCAAGCAACTCTAAAGGAGATAAATGCCAATTACTAGAACTTGAAGGCAAAGAAGGGTATTCTAAATGTAGAGCACAACAAACTTTGAAGAAACTACAAGAATATGGAGAAGATTCTTTTGAAGCAACGAAAGGAATTGGAGGAGCTCATAATGGACATTAATAATGTATATATCAAACCAAGAATGACATACAAAGGCAATGTGGCCAAAGGCACGTACAAATGGACATAATTTTGTAGAAGTAGATGGCCTTTAATGAAAAGTTGCAAAAACTTCTAAAGGAAGCCCAAGGAGTAAAGCCTTTTAATCATGATAGTGTTTTTTTAAAAAAACAGTGAATTCAAGAAGTAACATATTTTGCTTCATGTAAAACTCAAGGCATTGTCAATGGATGAAAAAGATGTAGATTTATGGTGGGATGTAGTGCAAGATGTTGTATAAAAAGATATTGGAAAGGTGTGTAGAAGGTATGAGAGAAATGAAAGGTTGTACATGCATAAGATATCTCAAATGGAAAAGGTCATATCGTCATTTGAATATAAACCTTTAGTCTTATTTCTAAAACCAAAAACCTCAAATGAGGAATAAAACAAGGGAAATATTGATGGTGTAAGACTATCAAGTACAATAATAGAAAAGGAGGAACGAGGAGACCTCAAAGGAAGGAAGGATAACCCTCAAAGGGAAGCTAGTGGTAAAACATATACATTAGAATAGACTTTAAAACCAATAGAATTTGTTTTACATGAGGTTAGTTATTACGAGTATGCATCTGCAACCACATAAATAGGGGAATAGATACAAACTAAAGAACATAGAAATTACGAGGTTCAATAAGATCAGATTGAGTTTACATTAGAACTGCAACAACAAGAGCAGACTCATATTACATCAGATGTGTTGTCACATTAATAATTATAAGTTGCATATGAGATACAACAATAAGAGAAAACTTAAATTACATTATATCTATAGTCACAATAATAGCCACAAGTGACATCATACTTACAATCAAAGGAGTAGAATCAACACGTCATTAAACAATTACATAATTATCAATAGAAACATTAGAAGAGTAATAATAGACTCTATATACAATAAAGAATTAGACATTGGTTCAATCTAAAGTATAGTAACCATAAACATAACAGATTATAATATAAATAGTTCAAACTATAATGCAATAATATCAGCATTAGATTTATGAATCATAAAATAAAAACCAACATCAGATTTAGCTTTTTTAGCATACTTTTTAATCCAAAATTCTGGGATGTAATTTAGAGTATGGGTGGGGTAATGTTAAGGGAGTAGTTACTCATGGTAATAATTAGTTAGTATATTTCTACTTACTTAGTTATTGTTTTAAGAATTACTAGTTAGATTACATAGTTTTTGTCATTATTTAAATTGGAATAGAACATAGGATTTTTATTTTTTTTATGAATATCTTTTGGGAAGAGGAAGAAAAAATATCCTTATAGAACATTGAATTTTGATGGAATATGAAACAAGAACATTTTGTTTTTTAGAAAAGCTTCACTTCCATAGCCAGATTTGTTGTTTTTGATGTTTTTATCATACTTTCATTACTGGATTTTTATTCTAAAATTAGATATGAGTATATTTGAATGAGAAAATTTTATTAATATTAGTTTTATGACATGTTTTAGTTTATAGAATTAAATATTTTTTATTTACCATATATGCTTGCAATATTTTATTCATTTAAAGTTTCAATTTAGTCATATTGGTATATCTAAATGACCTCATAGCAATTCCAATTTATGTTACATCTAATGGTACATTTGTTGATTGGGTTGAACGAACTCAATCATTTATTTCATAAAGATATGGTCGACATTTTTACCATTGGCTCCTCTTTGGAGATAACCATTTTTGTGTCAAGGAATAATTTTTAAAATCCCAATAACTTTGCACATGGTGCCAAGGACCTTGACCTTTTCATAATTATTTCTTTTGTTAAGGGTTTTTAATGGCAAAAAAGAAATTATAATGTGATGCATTGCATGCATCACACATACATATTTAACTTGTTTGATTCATTGGAGAAAATGAAAACAATAATTCGAAAATATGTGAACTTATTTGTAAATAATTTTAACAAATGATTTCTTGACTTGCCAATTTCAATGCTTCAAAATTGTTCAATCCTAAACATGATCTTGATAACACGCCTCAATTTTTCTGATTTTTTTTCTTTTGATTTATTAAAATCAAATTGCAAGACGATCATTATTCATGCATTTTTATGTTTAAACCTTAGAATTTATGGAACTACTTTTCATGGTTTGGAAGATCCCAAGGTGACAAACAAACTACCATCCTTAATAGATGAATGTGTATGCTTGCAAAAATGTATATCCAAATTCAATGATGCACTTTCCAAAGTTAAATTACTCTTATGGTGAGCATAGGGGTGCAATATGTGCAAGGCAGATTGGGACCACAACATCATGGCATAACAAGCATCCGATAATGAAATGTGGGTTGCTAAAAGATCAAATATTGGCCCCCAAGTAAACCCACAATGGTACTTTTAACCTTTTTGAATGAGGGTTCTCATTAGCAATATTTAACTTGAAAAATGTCAAATTTAGACCTAGAAACCCCAATTCAATCTTGGGAGGAGGTCTATATCAATCTTCAACAATTTTTAGAATGAAGGATAGATACGCAATAATTACCAATTGGGTATATACCCACTTATTCATTGGTTTTCAATATTTATCAAATAACCAAATTTGATACAATAACCATGGTTCTTGAAATTAAAAAAAATCAAGGAACTTTCCAAAGTTTTGTCAAAATGTTTTGGTCAATTATTTCATGAAAATTGTTTGTTCTTTGAAGTTTTTGAAATAGTAACTATAACCAATGGTTCTTTGATTTTATTTTATTTTCAAAAACCGGAACTGACGATTCCTAAATTCTAAAATATTTGAAGAACTAAAATTGACATTTCTTAAAAAATTCAAAGAATTGCCCAAACTATTTCATATAATGTTTACAAACAAATATTTAGGAAATGAACCAAGGGTTTTACCATGGTACAACCTTGGGTTTACCTAATTCCTAATACATGGTCATAATAAGCTAATGATTGCATAAACACAATGTTCACAAGGATATCAGAAGTTGGTAAAGAAAATTTGACTGAGAAAAACTTCTAGTATAAGTTACCAGGTATGGATTATGGTCAACTGTAGATTTGAACTTCAAACTTTGGATGGGAATTATGTGCTTGGACAATCCTTCCTATGTGCATCTTTCCTTTTCACAAGTGTTTGCCATTCCCTCACCCTAAAAGGGAGAAAAATACACACATTAGAACCCTATGGTTGGGAAAAAGGTTTAGATTAATCCAAGGTTATGTAGTGTCAATTCAAAGATTTTATAATTGAATATTATTATACCTTATGATTTATAGATTGTAAAGAATAAATAAATAAATAAATAATCTTAAACATCTACAATGGTGGAGAATGTACTCCTATCCTTGCTACCAAGCCCTAGGGTAAGGTGTGGAAAGTTTCCAAAAAAGTTATGAGATAAAATCTCATTGGTTTTTCCAATGATCTTTCACAAGAAGGGGTTTGTGATACGAGTAATGAAATTATTCAAAATGTAGCCTATGATATTTATGATGATTTTCACCATGTCAAATTATCATATTTCCACAAAACTTCATTTCACTATTTTGAGGATTATTTAATGACAAAATTGACCTTAGGTTAAAGTACTTGCTGGAGTCATTGGGTCAAAAAATGGCTTTTTGGGAAATTGCCCTCGAAAAATGACATTAGGCTAAAACCCTAAACATCATGCATGTTTTTTTTCTTACACGTAATGTAAAAAGCACGAAAATCAATTATGCCGCATGTTAGTCATCAAACAAGCCATGCCATATGATCTTTGGTAGTATAATTTACTTTACAATTTACAACATATCAAATGTCAAATAGGTCACATAATCAACCAGACTTAAAAGCTATAAATTGGGAACATGTTAAGGAACACATTAGGAACTTGGGTTTGCCATGCCAAGGTAAAGTGTTATATATTTAAAAGTTTGTGACATAATACTTATTGGTGCGGCATGTGTCGTTGGCCCAAGTGTGAATTCATTATAATGTAGGGTGGACATAACATCTATCTATGAAAGAAGGTAGTTTGTTTTGTCATGCTTGAAAGAAATTATGTAATTTGATAGAAATCATGCTTGAATTGAATGGTAAGCCTTCAAGTGTTACCATGTTCTCAATTGATTCTTCCTTACAAAACTTGGTTTCAAAAAAAAATTGGATTATCAGTGACAAAAATCACTAAAAACTTCATATCTCCCACATCCTAAGTCCAAATCTCACAACATAAATTTCATTAAATTTGAATTGTTAAAATATTTCCAACAACACGAAAAGCACATCACAATTCCTTCTACTTGAATTTAATGGTAGACATTCAAGTCCTACCACGTCCTCAACTGATTCTTCCTTCCAAAACCTAGTTTTTGGGAATTTATTTGAATTTCAAGGGCAAAAGTCACTTAAAAATCAATATTTCTCACAATCTTACCAAATAAATTCCATTAAATCCTATTTATCAAAATCTTTCCAGCAACACCAAAGGAACATTCCAATTCCTTTGAAATTTTTAGCTATGATTTAAATTAATTTAAAATCATTCAATATTCAAGAACTTTTGCACCACAAGTCCAAATGTCATGGAAACAAGGCCACGCACCCCTCCTCATCCAAAGCTTGACACCAAGAACACAATCTGAAGCATCTTGGTTTTGTGTATCTCATAATTACAAAACAAAACAAAACAAACTACCTTCCTTCATAAATAGATGTTATTTTCTTGAAGTGAAATTTATTAAAAAAATCCCTATAAATGGAAAAAAATCATTTCATGTGATTGAATTGTTTAGCTTTAATAAAAAGTGTAATTTTATTTTCTAGAGAGGGCAACTTTCTTACATGGTTATAAACATTAAAAATAATGATTGTTTGATAATATATTATTCATACTGTGAAATTAGAAATGTGAAACAACTTCATTTGTCAATGAGACCATTTAATTTTTTTTAGAATAAAAAAACAAAGGCAGAATGGTTGGTGCAAAACACCTACTAGACATGAATATATATATTTGGATTTTTCTTTGTGTTATGATAAATATTGGAGTCATACTAATGCACTAGTGAGTTTACAACTCATGTCATTGTATAGTCATCTTGATATTTTCAATAGACTAAGGTTTTTAACTAGGTGTTAAAGGTCTTTCTAAGATTAGTATAAGGAAGTTATGGTAATTTTTTTGTTTTCAAGATCAAGATTGAATGTAATAAAATATGTTTATTATAACAAATAAATGAAGTTTTTTTTTTCCTCATGTATATATTTGTTTTATAATCATGCTTTAGAGTGAAATTTATGAATGCACATCATAAATAAATGGATAATTGTCATGACTAGAATTGCAATATAAATTAATTTTTAATAAATGGAATATAATGTATTTGGAATAATATGGTTATATAATTTGTGTTCAAAACATTATGATTTAAACCATAGGAGTGAAATCATTTGGGTGAAAGCATGAAAAAAAGGAGTTAATCACACCAAGGTTAAAGTCCTTTCCAAAGATTGCATTTTCCATGTGGCAATTTTTTATTGGTTTATATTGCATTTTTCATGTAGTTTTTAAAACTCAATATCAAATTTTGAGGTCGAATATGACATGTAACATGATAAAAACTCAATTTTTTTTGCATCAAGCTTTACATTATAATCAAATCTACAACTTTACTTTGAACCATGATTACAAATTCAAAACTACAATAGTGTAAAAGGACATTCAAATATTAAAATCTAAAAATGTATATGTATATTTATTTTTTGAATGTTTTAAACACATGGATCCCTTTTCGTGGAATATATTAAAATTCATAAAAAAATTGAAACAATTTGGTGAAAATTTAATAAAGGAAAATAACTTTTGATACAAAAAAACCACATGTCCATATTTTTTATGAAAGTGCTTTAAACATATTAAAAAAACTTTTGAAACATGGTGAATTTTCATGAAAATCTTGTAGTTGCAACTTTGAAAGTATAAGGACTTATTTTTAAAAGATTTTTTTTTTTTTTACATATAATGTTCCCATGGTGATTGTTCAAATTTTCAAAAAACAAATTTTAAAGATTTTCCACACACTGTTTGGTTCATTTTTTCATGTTTTCACCCATTAAGTGTTAAATTATAACATATAACTAAATGCTTGTGAATTTTTATTTGTGACAACATATCATATGTAAAATTGGGTGCAAATACATTTTTTATTTTTACAATAACTTTGTTTAAGATAGTAGCTCTTTGAGCTTTATGACTAATAATAGCGTAACCCCATATGATGGAATGTAGCTTTACAAAAAATATTTTCATATGTATATTTTCTTTTGTAATTATGTTTTTTTTAATACAAGTTCAAACCTTATATTTATTTTTTTATAATTAAATTTTATATCTTTTAATTATCATTGAATTGTATGAATGTAACTATTGTCATTGCTCCAATTTTTGCTCCCTTTGACATATCAATGTTTTTAATTATAATAACCAAAGCTCCAATTACAATTTTTTTATATGTTCAAAATGGAGACCTTTAATCTATTGTTGCATATATTCAAATTCAGAATCATTTGTATCCAATAAACATCAAATATTTTATTTCATGTAAATAACTTTTGAAGTAATAAATTATTGTAGGTTTCCACATCTATATAATGGGTACAAAAGGTTGTTGTTTTGTCATCTATGTTTTAAAGTAATTCATCTTTTGAAATTATGCAATGTAACAAAACATCATTGATTTTTATTTGAATTGGTTGTCTACATCAAATGACATTCAAAATTTGTAAATAGATTGGATATCTTGCATGTTTCATTGAAGAATTTAAATGATGGTGAGTTGCATTTAACCAAGACGGTGGTGTAAATATATGGCAATTTTTACAACATTTTTCTACATCAAAATTGTTTACATAGTGTTGGTAGTTGTGATATGTCACCAACTAGTAAAATTAAATAGAATTAAAAGGGTTGACAACATTTTGAAAATATTGTTTTAAATGTTGTTCAATTGTGCATAAAATAACATTTATCATCATAGGTATTTCATCAATTACAATTAAATTTGTTTGTTTAAATGTTTTTAGTGTCAAGCTTGGTTATGTGATCATAGTTAAATATCCTTTAATAAGTATTTAAAACATTAAATGTATTGTAAATGCATCTAGTGATAATTGTAAAGCAACAACTCCTATTGTAATTAAAAACAATACCTTTTTGTCTTCTCATTGAAGTTGATGAAATAAATATTTCACAAAAATGTCTCCCCACTTGTAAGGGGACCTTGAAGTATATGGAATCTTTTATTGACTAAAGTTCATTAATCAATTTTGTTCCTTGTTAAATGTTGATGTTTCAAAGACATCATTGAAAATATGATGAGGAAAATTAATAAGAAAATCTTGATTTTCAAAATTCAAGATGATAGACATTGATGGATTTGAAACTTGGATATATTTTGGATCTAAATATGGGTGCAATTTGAATATCTTATTATATAGTTATGTTTGTTTCTCATTTTCAAATTGATTTTGTGTTGCATATTGATGAGGAAACCCTTATAAGATTCAAGATTTGGTATTTGACTTTCATGCACATAAAATTGATGGATGTTACATTTTGAAAGGAAATTGTATGCATCACAAAAGTTATATTTTGAAATAACATATTGTAAAAAAACCTTCATTATTGTGAACAAGATGAAATTTTGTGAATCTTACCAATTTTTCATTTTTATAAATGGTAGACTATCTTTGCGAAATTGTTTTATAAATCAAGCTTTGACATGCATTTTCTTTCTCATATTTTGTTCAAATGAAACAAATGAAAATTCTTTTTTGAACTTTTTTTGAAGAACTACACATACAAAGTAAAGAAACTTACAAAATTCCAAATCATTTTTAGCAAAAAGAAAATTGATTTTTTTGTTTAGTAACAATTCAAAACACATTTCTTCACAAACAAAATGATTTAATAACATAATTTGTAAAAAAAAATTTATGATGAAATTTAACAAATTTCATTTTAATACATTATAGTTTATGGCTAACATAAATAAAACGTAAATTATTTTTTTTCAAAATTTAACCATATATTTTAAATACAAATAAAAATTTCATTGTTTTTTGAATATTACATTACAAAGTTAAAACTATATTATGTCCCCAGAAATAAAATAAAATAATCTAATTTAATGTATTAATTAATATATATTAATTCCGGAATATAATATAATATAAATAACTAAATATAATTTATCAACATATAATAACTAGAACCCTGCGACCGGGGGAAAAAGCGGTCCCTCGTGACACGAATATGGAATTGTATTGGTGGAAATTCCTTTTGTATGATAGATAGTTTTTCACATGAACAATTTGAAGGCAATTCGAAGCAAGTTTGATGTAAGTAGAATAGGCTTGAACTCAAAAGTGGTTATAACAATATTGAAGTCCATATGTCTCGAATTGATGGCATCGACATCATGGCTATTAGGAATTATAGTGCAAAATCTTCAAAGAGATGTTGCAAAATCCAGGTTATCTTGTTATTGCACAATTTTTATCAAGTAATTAAATGGTTAATTTTTTGATAGAGGTTATAACCAACCTAGTTTTGAATGGATGCATTTGGAGAAGGTTGGGTAAATAATGTTGGGCCAACTATAGGGTCAAGTTGGAGCAATCGTTGCAATAAAGGATGTGCTTTTCACCAACAACAATGTTGGGGCATCTTTTTAGTTGTTTCAAGAATGCATTTAGTTGGATCCAAAAAAAATTGTGCACATGTTGAAGCCTCTTCAACGATCAACATACATAGTCCAACAAAATTTTCAATGTCCTTAATAGTGGGCTAGGCATTTTGTGGCTTTCCATGAAGGTTGAAGTTGAATGTTGCATGAATTGTTTAACCTTCAACATTAACAACAACAATTCCCATTTGGGTAACTACCTTGACAAAATTTGGTCGTTGCCAGCTAGAGGTTAAGGTCAATAAAGCCTTGATGACATGACTCTTACCAATTCCTGCATCTCCACCAAACTAAACGAAAAAAGGTTCTATAGGTGTAGGATTATCATATGAGTTGAGTAACATGCACCCCACCAACATGAACATGGCATGTTGTTTTTGGTTAAGATCACAAGCAATTGAAACATCTTTTAAAGAAGGGTACATTATAAGAGGAGATGAAATAACAAGAAGGGGTGTCTAGTCCATATCAATTATAGCTGCTACAATCATTTCCACTTTTACCAAAAACATATTGAATCCAATAAATGTAGTTGTAAAATGTTGGAAGATTGAATTGGCACATGGAACATCACAAAGATCCTTCATTCTAACTTGTAATGTTATTGGATCCATGTGATGAAATATCATGGGAACAACATGTGGAAGTGAAACAACTAGATTTTAAGCAATTGTAGTTGAATTAGGTATGGCATTGAGGTCACCATATAAAGATTGTGAAAGGTCAAGGTTTTCCATGTCATTGTCAAATTCAAATTGTTTATTCTTGTTTGGGTCATTTTTAGAATATTCATCATTGTTGTAGTAGGGTGCATTTGGTGCTAAGAGTTGGTGTCATTTGGGTGGTTTAACAAAATTTCAAATTCATGATTGGTGCCATGCATCTCATTTGTTCTTCACTTGCCCACATAATAATTCTCACAATGTTCTATGTAGGCTTGCATGGCAATTGATTGGTTGTGTGATTGAAATGTGTGTTCCCATGAAATATGATCACCCAAGAAGTTGTTGAGGTAGCGAAAGGGTTTGTGTAATATACTTAGTGTTTGGAAGTATGAGAGGCGTTTTTTGGTGCCAAATCCTTTCATGATATATATAGCAATTGAGCTCCATAGTCATTGACAATGCATCTAAAGGTTTTAGCTTTTAATGAATGGGAAGTTTGTCGATGGTGGGGCTTTTTGAATGGGAATTATTTGATGGAAACAATTTTTTTATAAATTAAGGTGAACTCATAAAAGGACAAGTGTTCCAATGAATCTTGACGGCATGAATAATCTATAGTGGGTGTGTAGATAGCCACATATCCATTTACTGATCTTACAAATGAAACCTCTACAATATTTACATTCATCAAATTTATATAAAAGGTATTTGATGAATAACATGACAAATTCATGAAACTTGTAAAAAGGACCACCTGGAAGTAGATATAGCCATGCCATCAAAATTGTAATCTCTTGCTTAAAGGACATAAAACATATCATGCTTGACATCTTTTGGCGTCCCTTTATGTTAATATCTACATTGTTAGGAAGGTTAGACTTTTGACTAACCCATTTGTCGAATGCACTTAAATGGAAGGTAGCCAAATTCTCATATTCATTTTGGTTGTTTGTTGTATACTTCATAATGTAATATGTTACGTCAGGTCCATCTCCACCAATGAGGCAACATATGTCATGGTTGCATTTGAATGTGGCAACGGTTATTAAAGAGCATCCATTGATGTATTCATTGTTGATTCAACGCTAAGGCATGATTTTGAAATCAACATTGACCATAGTCACCAAAGTGGTTGATTGGGCGAAAGCAAAATGACACATTACCCCAAAAGGCATGCGTACGAATTTTTTGAAACAAGATTTTGAATGAGCCCAATAATGGTTTTGGTACCTAAATAATGTTAAGGTTAATAAAATTGAGTCCACTTTGAAGGTGTTTGACTTTGCATTTGGAAAAGGTAACGAATCCAGTGCATTAATGAAGTTTTCAATCTCAGGGGGTTGAAAGTTTTAAGTTGAATACCAATGGAAATTGCCATTTTGGTGGTTGTTTACTTCGAGAGATGTTCACTTGTGAAACAAGTTTTGCATGTTGGACAATTTGTCGCAATAGGAGCACATGTGTTTTGCTTGGGCCTTTTGAAAGCAAAAACAAGTAAGACTAACACTTGGAAAGGACTGTCACATTTAGGACAATTAGCCCCTTTCGAAATGGGTACTTCCATTTGGAGAAATGTTGTTTGATGTGCAATGAAGCAGTTCATAAACGTGGAGTTTGGATCTCTAACAAGTTGTAGAATCCCGGTTGTAGTGGTTAGCATGCCATGAGTATACACCAACCAGTGGGCATGGAGGTTTCCAAATCCTTGGGATTCCATGGATGCAAAAAACCCTTTACAAAAGCCAAATAGTCCACCACCTAGAGCAAGACATTGCAATTTTCTATCCCACTTCATTAATATGTTGATGACAATATTCATGATTTGATCGAAATATCAGGCACAAGCGACATGATCATTGGTTAATGTAGATGCTCTTTCAAATGAACTTAATGGGATAGTGGGGTCCATATGGCGAAGCTAATCATTGGAAATCACCCCAACATAATTGATGACAAGCCAAACACTTATATGAACATTGTGTGAGGAATTGCCATTCATTAATTAATTTATCTGATATAAAAATTTTCACTTGATAAATATCATATTAAGAGGGGAGCGAATGATTACCTACATAATTTGGAGTGATATTGAAAAAGTGGGATGGTTGGCCAAAATTGTTGATTGTGAAAACACGCATGTTTGGCTTGTTGTCATTCTTCATTGGAAACCCAATAATGTTTGAATCCAACGTGAATCCCACCTTGCAATGCAAAAACATGGCCATTGATAGGTGGCATTTGTAAAGGCATTTTGATAATTGAGCTACACATAACAATTGGTTGTAAATAAGACCATAATTAAATGTAATTAGATGATTGAGTAGATACAAGTAAATTGTTATGAATTTAATGTGGGTCAAAGGATAATGATTCAAACTTGGAGAACAAGATTCTTTCAGCTTACAATGGTTGCTTGCGTGACATCGACATGGCTGACTTTGCAACAAACATAGACAGAAGTAATTGCATGGTTGGAGCAAACACATCAAATGCTATTAAGGGAAATGCATGGTGTTGAGCAAATCACCTTGAGGATAATCGCAAGGCATTAGCCATGTAAGCTTCCAATCCTAATTTAGTTGGATGTTGTTCATATAGACCATTATGGCCATAAAGGAATAGTTCAAGAAATTGATATTTCCAAATATCATGATTATAATCACTAATGATCTTAGATGAATGATGGACCACCGTGTTTTCATGTGAAGGTTGGTCAACAAGGATTTGTATAACCTACCTTGTGGATTTTTGTTGAGTTAATATGGGAGTAAGATTTAAGATAAATGATGAGTTATTGATGAACATTTCTAATTCCATATCAACAGTAACTTCTAGAATGGAATTGGTATGTCTATCTCCTGAAATGTCTAAAGAGTTTGTAGCGTCCACGAAAGTATTAGGCATGTCAAAAACATCTAACTTGTCAATGATTGAATTTGCATGAATTGTTGTCTAGAAAGGGGAAAATGTTAAGTAATGATTTCAAGAAATAATTGGAGTTAGCATATAAAGTACATGAAAATGTATGAAGAAGTATTTTATGGAGGAGTTATAATTTTCACATGTTTATGACATGGGTTGTTAGATTCGTAGAAATTCAAAGTATTAGTAAGTGCAGCATTGTGAACTAAATATTTTTTTGTAGTTGCAATGAATTGAGTTGATGTTAGAGCCTAAATAATTGAAACTTTGAAACAACCCATTGTTGCAATGTTGGCAAGAAGAAGGGCTACATGTGGGGTTGGTGTTGTAGCAAATGCATAACTATGGGAATTGTATGATTTCGTCTAGATTTCACAATAGATAACCATACACTATTCTAGGCCAATGTTGTCATAGCCAATTCTGTCCTAGTCAAATAATGAAAAATTTCTAGAAATATTCCCATATACAACCTGTTTGCAATAGCGAATTGGAGTGGCCCATTATATGAAGTTTTTTGAAGTGATTCAAAACATTTTGTACAAATTGAAAGTTGTGGAGTGTCTGACAATAAAGGTGGATGTGACAAAATTCTTCCAATTGATAGTAACATACCTTCAAGAATCTTGCATGGGGGTTGAAGCACATAATGATTCAAAAGAGCTAGTGGGAGGTTTACATGAGATCATAATTTTCACCTCATGAGTTTTAGAGGTAGTTCATATGGGAAGTATTTAAGCAAGGATGATATGGGAATAAGATTGTCACATATAGCACAAATTGATTCATCCATTCCTGTTGTTAAACACACAATTCAGCCATATCATATATCTAATGAAGGTGAGGTGATTGAACATGACCAATAACATTTTCAGCATCCAATGATTTGAGATAAGTTGGTGTGTAATCTTTGGACATTTCCTTCGGTTTCCTTTACACGTTGATTTTAAATATATATTCTCAATTGTTCAAGTCATTGTTTTCGAGTTGCAAGAGATTCTTCTACATATTTCTAGCATGCATAATTGTTTTGCTTATTTAGTCGACATTCATATTCAATTGAAGATTCATTTGCATGTTGTTTACACATTTGATTTTGTTACAACTCTAGGCAATGTTCATGAGTCATACATGGTTTAGATGAATCCATTGAATTTTAAATGTGTGCACAACAAGAAAAGCTTTAAAGGAAAGTTTGGCTTGATGCCAAAGGGGCCTACTATACTACCTCTTCTACTGGGTGAAGGGATTAGGGGTGTAGTGGAGAAATGTGGTACATTGGATGAAGCCAATGGCATGTTGCTACCTGGGATAGATAGTTGCAGACCATGGAATTCTGCATGGATGAAGTCATGGGTTCCCAATCTCCAATTTTTTCAACCAATTCCAATATGTCAAGATTCTGGCTCTTTTGTTGGTGTCACTATATGCTTGGAACTTGCCATATGTGTTTTCCTTGACTTTCAATACATATTAGAGGGGGCAGTTGGTTCTAGCAATCAATTGAAGCCAAAGTTAAGCCAAATCATAATCCATGAATTTTGTATGTTGTTTCTTGTAAAGTCAACTAAATAATACAATTTCAACCAATAAATTGTTTAAAATCTTAAAGTCTGACAATTACATGTTTTTATTAGGGATACTTGCATTGAATGGATTCATAATGACACACATGTGGAAGTCTTTTGTTAGTGATATTCCTCTAGTTTTCTTTTTATGTTCTAACTTGTTTGTATCAGTCCTGAGCCACTTGATTATATTGAGTTGTCCATAGGGGTATCCATGACAATGTATGAATAACACATGATTAGCATAGGAAGATGGAGTTAATTATGTTATGAACACATACTGCTGATAAAAATGTTGGGAAAGTTCCTCATTGGGGTTCAAATGAATTTGGCACTTGTTTCTAATGGTTGAGAGCAATGTCCATGGTCGTTTCCCTCCTGCATAACATTAGAACTTTTGTATGTTGGGGTCCTGTTGTTGATTGTCTTCTTTTGAAGCAAAGGCTAACTTGCTGACTAGACCTTTCTGAAGTTGTATTCTTGCCTTTCAATATTGCCTCAGGAGGAGCTTTGCCTATTTTTCACCTCCTTGCCATAGAGATTACAAATATGTGAATTACAACAATACAATGATGTCAAATATAATATGTTTATATAGACTAGGTATAGGGTTTTCTTTTCACTAAAACGATTCCACCATGGTCATTGAGCATGACAATTACAAATGGTCGCCTGGTCGACGATTATCCGCCAGAATGACCATTTTTGACAATTATGCACCACATCAGAATGATGGAAGTTTGGGCACTGTGACCGGCTTCTTATTACGGGGCGCGCGCGTAGAGTTCCATTCCTAGTTGTCGTTTGCTCGTGCTCTGGAAAGTGTAGAGAGAAGAACGAGAGGGAAAGGCAGCAGTCATGGTGGAAGAGGAATCGTTAGCGGGGTCGTTGGATGTTCTTTCTCCAGATGGCATTCGAAGCAGCCGAAGCAAATTAAGGTATCTTTGCTCAATTCGTTTCTAGCGTCATTTCTTCGACTGCATCACTTTTACCCTATGCTCTTTGCAATTGTATGAGGGCTGATTAGCGAGTTTTTGACGAAAACCGTCTCTGAAAATTGCCTAGGTCCTAAGCTTTTCTTTCCTAATAGTTTTTTTTCCTGTTTATGCGAGGATGATTTCGGTTGCCATGCTTTTTTAATATAATTCTATTGTCTTGACATGCGTTTGGATTGGGGCTCTGAAAGGCGTCTTGTACATGCTGATGGTGATTATCACGGTGCGTTGCATTTGTGGATCTATGTGGGGAGCACCGGTGAATTGCTGCTATAGAGGTGGGTTGATCACAAGGATTCATGGTCAGGCCTGTGGGACATTTCCAGTGCTGTACATATATCTGCTGGGGACACTTCCCTCATAACTGCCAGGCACGCTCCATGTCCATTTCCATTTGTGTGTGTGACTCTCATAAGGCTATGACGGCACTTGCTGTCATTTTACCTTCAATTTTCTTGTTTGTGGAGATTCTTCTGGAATTTCATAGATATGTGATGTTGCCTTCTACTGCTTTGACAGGCAACTGCAGGAAGAGCTTGGAATCACATTACCATCTGAGGCTTTTGAACTGCTCTTTGTTTATCTTCAACAATGGTGAGGCATAACCTCAAGTGCCTGATCTGTCAGCAAGTTGTCATTATAAGATTGAGTATATGAAGCTATTTTCAGGAATACCGTTGGATCCTTATGGCATATTTTTTCTAACAAGCCTGTAATGATTGGGGGCCATGCTGTAAGTGGTTTAGACTTTATTAGGTTTCTGCAATGTGTGCAACTTGTGCCTTATAGAGGACATGTCATGTATTTGTCTCAGGGTTGGATTGGTTTGATTGATGTAGCATCTGCATTTCACAGTTGATTTGTTGATAATGTGATAAATCCTTTCAAATCCGTGAATGCAGTGTCATCAATGATGGAAAGTTCATCAACA
>Ga0209611_10003142_pt1 | contig 28862 bp, 18 predicted proteins | sample S1TSphgellanicum_3_FD_187693 | JGI IMG/M metagenome (GOLD analysis project Ga0209611, IMG submission 187693) | Host-associated microbial communities from peat moss isolated from Minnesota, USA - S1T2_Fc - Sphagnum magellanicum MG (SPAdes) (version 2) | ecosystem: Host-associated > Plants > Peat...
ATTCCTTTGTTGTGTGTTTCCTGACCAGGAAGCAACCTTTGATTGTTTTGGAAGAGTACATATAATTGGCCTTATTTTCTAAAGAAACATGAGCAACAGGGTCATTATTTATGCTAATTGGTGATCAATGACTTGTTCTAAGTCTTCTGACCACAGCATAATGTCTAACTAAGAAGTCCATATTTGATGGGCAATTATGGGAACAGTATTTGGATGAGGAGTGTGTTGATCTGCTGAAGAAGACAGATTCATTTTTGGTGCCAACATTGGTTACGTATGATCACATCAAACGTGATGGAGAATTGTCTGGAATGCCCTCAGACCAAATTGCAAAGGTGAGATTCCCATATCTATGTGAGTGGTGAGAGAGGTGTCCAGTATTGTAAAGGGAAAGAGAAGACTTACCAACCCTGGAGTTCCACAAGCTTGGATATAGTTGAAAGCTCTCAATCTTGTCAAGTATGTGTGTCTGTCTCGGAGTCCTTTCAGTTCTAGGAGAGAACACCTATCCAACAAGGAAAAATCAGTATGAATCCTTATGTGTCAAGAGTTGGATGGCAGTAACAGGTTCATCTTGCCAACTGACTCTGCAGGTCAGTGATCTACTGAGCAAGGGCATGGAGGCCTTAGCATTGGCAGATAAGAAGGGGGTGAACATTTGTTTTGGAAGTGATTTGTTGGGACCCATGCACAAGCACCAGTTGGATGAATTTGCATTAAGGGGTCAGGTGCAAACACCAGAAGCAGTGTTGCGGTCTGCCACTAGCATGTGTGCACGGCTTTTCAGGATGGAAGGTGAGGTGGGTGTGTTGGCTGAAGGTGCTTATGCAGACATTCTGGTCATAAGAAACAATCCACTCTCTCATCTTCTCTCACTTTGTGACCCGTCAAACATCATCATGATAGTGAAGGAAGGTATTATTGTCAAGTCATTGGAAATGTCAGCAGTACAAACCACTGGTCGGGAATGATTTGATATGTTAATCATGTCTACATTCCCATTTTGTAGTTCTGTTCTGATGCTTTACAGGTTACTAGGTTTTTCATTACATAGTCCTTGAGTCAAAATTTGCGGGACTTGCCAATTGATCTCATGTGATTGTTCCACATATGCATGTATGCCTTGCATAAACTTTCTGATGCCTTGAACCCAAATAACTGCAATTGTTTGATCCTTTTTCTGAGCATGCAATAAGCACCAATGGATATTGTTCAACATTTGAGTAGTGCAAGGTCAGGTATCTTGAACAATGACAACTCTCAACTCTTGAATTGGGGGCTTTGGGTTTTTCGCCATTGTTTTGTAACTGGAATTCAATCTTTTCTGTGTAGGATTATATCTATTTCTATCGGGGTTCATGTTATGGGTACAGTCAATTCTCCAAGTTTTGACCATTTCTTGAATTGCTATATGAGTGGCACTTTCTCATGATGCATCATCCAGTGATTGTTTCATGCATCCTAAACAGCCCATGGATCTCCACTTCTATGTTGGCTGAGTGCATAATTATGATGATAATCACAATAAATGAAATACTGTCACTCCCCGCACCCCTCCCGCCCCAAAAAAAACCCCCCTCTTTTTTTATCAAAGAAACTTTACGAGAATTTACCTGAGGAGAATTTCTGAGCTTTTCAAGATGGGCTTTATGGATAGATTGTAGAAAGCTTCAACTTATTGCTTGCACAACATGATAAAGGTTTACCTTACATCAACTACCTTACATCAACTGTTATGTATCCCTGATTGGGGTTAAAGGTTCTAAACTACATGCTTCACATTAACATTAATATTGATATATTTGCAAAACTTCCATATATATCCCTAAAGTTTTGTGACTTCATCCTCTTGAAGGATTCCAGGGGAAAAAATAACCTTTTCATCCTCACATCCCTGAGTGTAGAATCTAGATATGACTGGTATTTTGTGCATATGTCCTTTCAGCTGTTCTGATAACACAATTACTGCTCATTGTTTCAATGGGCTTCAGCAAAGGTTGCAAGATAACTAAACTATTGTATGCAACATAAGAAGAGTCCTGGATTGCAATTGCCACAATTGTACCTTATACTATTGGGGGTAGTGATTCATAATGGTGGTGGTGGGTTGATTGACAACAACACCTGCCTCCATTGGGGCTCATGACATCAATGTACCGAAACCCTACAACTTATCATGAATCTATTACTAGATGATTACCATGATGGAGACTGATTACCCACTCAACATTCAATACTTACACCTACTTCATCTACAATCCAGAGGGATGAGTTGTAAGAGTTATACATTGTATTGGAAAGCGCAGAAACCTCTTTTTTCATACCTATGTGGGGAATGGAGTGTATCCCTCATAGTGCCTTCTCACAAATTGAAAAGGATGATGACCTTGTTGAAATGATACGGGTGAGTAAATTTGGTTATGCAAAGCCTATTAGGCTTGCATGGAGTGCTTACAATTAGAATTTAGAATCCACCAAAGGCAAGAAAGAAAAAGAGATGCAAGTCATGTGCAAGTATTATGAGTTAAAAATGATTCATGGCGGTAAATTTACAATCACATAATTATTTTTTTAATATTTTTTTTTCATTGTCCATTGGAATCATGACACTACTTTGTTTCTTGATCCCTACACTTTGAGATAGCTCAAAGGAGAACTTTGTGGTGGATGTGGTCTAACTCATATTTCAACACCAACTACTTTTCACCCATCACCATGCGGCAAAGGTTACAGAAGTAGCGGCCACTTATTGGAAAAACATGAGCATTTTTTTTATTCTTCCTCTAGTGAAGGTGCACATTAAGGTGTAATGTTAGGCCATTTTAGCTTAACTTGTGTTGAGAATTTTAGGTATTTCACCAACATTTTGTATTATGTTCATTTTATATACAATTTGTAACTTTCTACCCATTCCTATTTTGGCATTCCCAATTTGTAATACCCTGCTTTATCACCTTATGCAATATTCCAAATGCATGCCCCAACCCCAAATTGCAATACTTGCACAAATTTGAATTGTGCAAATTTCACCAAAAACCTTTTTTGAGTTAATATGTTTAGGGTTGCAAGAGTCATTTATAAATAAAAACCCTAAACTAATCACCAATACTTTCATTTTTAAGTGCACATGCCCCATTTTTTCCAAACCCCAATTTGTAATACCTACATCATTGTAATTTTCTAGTCACTACTAAAATGCTCACAAAGGTAATTTTGTCATTATTTCTACAATGTAATATTACCATAATAAGCTTTTCATAATACCTATAAATATATATCGTGTAACAAAAACCAAAAACCCCCCTATATTTAATAGATTTTGATTATCTAGGTATTGCAAAAACTTGTTCCTTTATCATTTAAGTTTACTTAAGTGCATCTTGTCCACCAAATGCAGTACTTGCATCCAATGGACCAAATGTAATAGGAAATATCCAAAATATTTTTATTAAAAAAACTTTAAACCAATTACTAGTACCTTCGTCTTTAGGTGTAAGCATTGCCTATATATATTGGCATGCCCCATTTTTTCCAAACCCCAATTTACAATACCTGCATCATTGAATTTTTGCAATCACTATTAAGGTGGTCACAAAGGTAATTTTGTCACAATTTATACAATGTAAGAAGGATCTTGTCCACAAAATGCAATATATGCATTTAATCAACCAAATGCAATAAGAAATATCCAAAAGATATTTGTAAGTATAAAACCTTAAACCAACTAGCAATACCCTCATTTTTAGAGTTAAGCATTGCCTATGGGCATGCCTCATTTTTTCCAAACTCCAAGGATTTAAGGTTTCCAAACTTTTCATAATACCTAAATAAATTTGCATTGTGTAACCTCACCAAAAGCCTCCCTTTATTTAATAAGCTTTGATTATTAAATATTGCAAGAAAATTGCTCCTTCATCATTTAATTACTTAGGGGCATCTTTTCCACCAAATGTAATACTTGCATGCTTGAATAGGGAATATTTAAAATATAACTTTAAATTTTAAAAAGTTAAAAGGCTTGATAATATGTTATATTTATGTCATGTTATAATATTTGAACATATTGTCAATTATTATAAGGAAAAAACCTATTAATAAACGTTCATTTCTAACCCTATATGTTCATTGATAGAAAACCAATGCATTAACACATAAATATTTTTTTTTGACATAATTGTAATATCATTCACATTTTAATAATGGAAAATAAATATGGGGGATAAATACCAAAAAAATTGTGTTATGTTATGTTGTGTTTTTTAAATTCATGAACCTTCTTCTTACATATATTTCCATGTTCTAACACTGTTTCATGCCAATCCTTCATCCAATGCACTGAATTGCCAAGTCCATCATTAACATGATGAAAGACCATGTTGGGATGCATGAATTCATTTGCCTTGGAAAGGTGAATACTTTATACATTTATTGCAATAACAAGCAACAATGATATGGTGTGATCTATGAATCGAACCCCACCTTCTTTGACTTCATTGATGATTTCTTGCATTATGTCACTCGTTTGAACAAATGTTTTCTCTATGGGGGTGGATGAACTTGAAGGTTGGTTGTGATCCTTTTCTTTTTCGACACTAGGGAAAGTATCATCAGGTGTCACAAGCCCACACATATCAACAACCCATGGCTCTTCAAAGTGATCTTCATCGACCTCTTCATCATTAAATTCATTGTCGTAAATGTGCAAATAGGTAAAGTCCATAAACATGATGACAAAACCTCCACGATTAGATCCATACCACATCCCATAATGTTGAATGATATTTTTTTTAGTGAGATTGGTACATGTAAGAAGAACAATAACTTGATGTTTGCACAAGTTTCCACACAATGTCCATTCGCATGTGCAACAAGCATATTTGGTGAAAGGAAATGGGACCTCGTATGTCATATTTAAATGTTGTTGGTTTCGTACCATCCATGCATGACCGGTTTCATTTAAATCATCTACCCCATGGGTGACATGGATGTGAAAGATTAATGTGGCCTTCCTAATGCTTACCTTCACAATGTGTTTCACAACCTTATTTTTTATAAACTCACGTTTCTTCATTTAGCCGTGTGCATGTAATGTCTTACAACCATTGTTGTGAATCTCCACACTAACTAATCAATGTGTTGACTTCAAAGCCCTTTTGTTTTCAAAGAAAACCAAATTTTCAATGCCCCGTGGTAGGACTCAATTAATGTTTGTGTGTCCTAGTTTGAATGTGGCACTCGTCAAAGCCCCACCATCCACAAGTCTACAACAATACCCACATGGGATTGTTTGGATCATTGGTGTTTTTATCTTAATTCAAAGAATGGATATTTTGGGATATGCATAACATGGTGGAACAACAATAATGGATTGAGAATTAATTCATGTACCAAGTTGGAAATAAAAGGTCCAAGTATCGAATCCATGAATCATTAGATAAATGTTGGGTGAAGCTTTCAATGACCTTATTTCTCCCATGAGTCATGAAAGCTTCAATGTTTTCACATGGTTCAATGGGCATGTACATGATGGTGTGAAGGTTGTCCAATATTGCACATGGCACCCATTGTCAATTTTTTCTATTGAATGTAAGAGCCAATTAAGCTTGCAAACCTTTAAAATGTGCCATGCACAAAGGTAAATAAATACTTGATCCTCACCAAACACCATCCTAACCATGCATAAAATACCAATTTATTATTATTTCAATTAATAACATTATCTACAATGGAAAATGTGGGATGAAATTTTGAAATGGTTGCATGTCCATAAAAACTTTAGAAAAAGAATGAAAATAAAATTCACTGCAATGTCCGTAACTTTTATGCAACATCATCAACAATGAAACATGACAATTTCCATTTAGGATTTTTCTTTCGAAACTTTTTTTTCAAAGAATTAGCCACTCCACCAAATCATTACGTGTTTGGTGGCTTGTAATGATCCATGCAACCGGCACTCTAATACAATGTGCATCAAACACCATCAATGTGAACAAGTGAAATTTCATATCATTGATGCCAAAGGTGGCATTGAAATTATCCCATTATTATTTAATGAAATCATGGAATGCAATTGAAATGAGGTTTGTATGGGACATTAATCCCATAAAACACATCATTTACATGATTAAATGCCCATGTGTGAAAGGAAGTGGCTAGATTTTTATGTAAATGCCAACTCTCTCTTTTGTGTTTACGATCCAAGTAAGTAATGTCTTGTTGCTTAATGAAATTGTCCCTTGTCATCATTTATCTTGCATTGATTCTAGCCCATCATATTGTTTAATGTTTGTCATATGTTTGCTTGACGGTGTAGCCTAAACCCAATGAGTTCAAATGTGATCTTTGAGGGCTTGTGACATTTGTGGGGTCAAAAAAGATGGTCGTGCAATGAAATCAAGGTCATGTTTGCCATGTGTAGGTTCATCATTGGCCTATGTATGTGGTCAATGGTAAAAGATTATCTTCGCGACCTTAGGTTATGTATAATTGCCTAATCGAAAATTGAACTAAACAACCTTATTTAATGGATCGATGGTGGTTTGCATTTCCACTATTGTTTTTTAATCCATACCCACATGCATACTAACAAAATGTGCAATCAATTTAAGACCTAAGGTTTGATACAATATGAGATTAAAAGAACAACCATATAAAAAATTGAACAATAAAACATCATACCAAATATGACCAAGGGGGTCAAAACATGGTTGGGGTACTAAAAAGGACCATCTCATTTTATATCTAGTGGACCTTTTCACTTAAAACATATTGTTATAACTTAATGGCACGTTCATATTGAAAGTTTGATTTTCTTCATGGATAGATACATTAATAAGGTATTATTTTATGCATAACATGTTTAATTTGAACAAGTTTGAGGATTCCTACCAAAACTTAGAAAAAAATTCAATATTTTGTTTCCTAAGAAAAAAGTTCAAGGATTCATAAGGAATGTTTAAAAAAATTTATTTGGCACAAGATTCTTATCACAAACACCTTAGGTATTAATGTACATAAAATGTATAAATGAGACAAAAACCAAGTACCCTATTACAATGTTAAAAAATTCAAAAAGTGAAAACTTAAAAAAATTTGAGCAATGAAAAGAATATGGCCCACATTGGATAAATTTTACTATTCTTAATTTCATGAATGAAAATAATAGATATCTAAAAGCTTATATAAAATTTGGAACAAAATTACTTCATTTGACATGAGAAAAAAAAAAGTAATTAAAAATATGCCATAACAAAAGTGAAGAAAAAAGTGCCTTAGAAATGAGTCCTTAGTGTTCAAAAGGGGGTATCCCAATCATGCTTGGACCCAAGGTGTCATGGACACAAAAAATCATAATAACAAAAAATAAAAGAAAGATTTAAGTTTAACTTTCAAACAAGGAATAAGACAACATTATGTGATTAAAAAACAAAAACACAAAAACTAAGAATAAGAACATGAGATGTGCAAGACAAATGTGAAAATGGATCTTTACTATGTTAAAATATGTAAACATGACCATGAAAAAAAATGAGAAGGTTATAGTGTAAGATAGTGTAAGTTAATTAGAAGTTATAAATGAACATTATGGATGAACATTATGAATGAATTCCATCCATTATAAGATGGTGTTTAATGTTCTCATTTGTCACACAAAGTGGTTTTGGATTGTTGGTATTTTTACATTTTCTTGTGGAGGTACATGGTTATAAATGTTCCACTCCATAAGGAAATCTTCATGGCTTTGTTCACCATTAAAAAAATTTGAAACCTGTGCATGTGGGATGTATGCACATTTAACTTCAATTATATGTGAATTCAAGCATGAGTGGGGTACCCTTTTTGAAACATAAGGATTCATTCTTAGGATTTTCAAATTCATTTTCTTTTTCAATTTTCTTCTGACTTGTCTTAGACTTCCCATTTTTTCTCATGTCAAATGAAATAATTTTGTTCCAAATTTTATATACCCCTTTAGAATTTTTTTTCACTTATGAAAATAAAAATAGTAAAATTTATCCAATGTGGCCATGTTCTATCAATGGCTCAAAATTATCAAAAATCTCATTTTTGAAAACCTTTTACATTGTAATAGGGCATTTGGTTTTTGTCACACTCATACATTTTATATACATTAGTACTTAAGGATTTGTGGTAAGAATCTTGGGCCAAAAAAATTGTTTAGACATTCTTTATGAGTCTTTGAACTTTTTTTTTTTAGGAGACAAAGTCTTAGAATTTTTTCCAAACTTTGGTAGGAATTTTGAAACTTGTTCAAATTTGACATGCTATGAATAAAATAGTTTCTTTTTAATATCCTTGAAGAAAATCAAACTTTCAATATTAATGTGCCATTAAGTTACAACATGTTTAAATGAAGGGGTCCACTAGATATAAAAAGAAACAATCCTTTTTGGTACCCCAACCATGCTTTGACCGATGTGCCCTTCCATGTCAAACATTCTTTCTCCACACCAAATCCATATTCTTTTAAAGGGTGACCTCCTTGGGTTTTGGATCTCAATTGATTGAAATTTTGAATCATGATTCATGTTTAAAACTATGCTTTGAACTAATTGTACAAGAGAGTAAATTGATGTCAATGTCTAAAACTTTATACTTGCAATACTTTCAATTACATGTTAATTATCATATTCAATAATAATGCAAATGTACATGTTCGAAATATTTGATTCGTATCCCTCATTTAAGCCTTATATAATCACACATAATACCTTGAATATTAAATATGGAAAATATATGATATGGTCTATGTTCGTAATTGTAATCTTGAAATTGTAATACCTGCAAGTTTATTTTAAATCCATACTATCCATGAATAATCTAAATGTAATACCCACATGATGGTTAACAAATTACATTATTTATGGGGGAAGGAAATGTAATACATGCATGACAATTTAAAGATGCGCATTATATATGGGAAAGGGAAATGTAATACTTGCATGACAATTTAAGGATGCACACTGTATGTGGGGGCCAAATGCAATATTTACATGATAATTTAGAGATGCACATTATATGTGGGAAAGAAAAATGCAATATTTGCATCACAATTTAAACATGCACATTGTATGTGGGTTGCAAATTGGAATATTGGCATTATAACCTTAAATCTACACTATCTATGGGAAGCCAAAATGTTAAATCCATATATCAAACATGGAACATTCTTAGTGGAATTTAATGATTGTGTTCAAACCATCCAAGGATATCGAGTTCCCTAAATTAAAAACAAACAATACAAAAATAAGAAAATTATTTTTAAAAAAATCATATTGTTGATGTTAAAGGATGATGTGATGTTCAAAGGAGTTGTAGCTTGATTTGAAAACACAACTTAAATAAATCAACACACATTTCATTAAACCTTTAAACTTAAAACTGTAAATAATCCTAATGATAGATGTTCTCAACCTAATAATTATATAAATAGATACAAATTATGAAATACAAAAATGTTTTATAACAGCTATGTTTTGAATTTTAAAGTTAATCAACTAAATTTTTTAATAAATGGAAGCATTAGCTTTAAAGTTTAAAACTAATTATCCCAAAATATTTATATAGAGACCTAAACAATAAAAAATAATAATTACATAAACATATACAAATGCCATACAAAATAGTTTTTTAAGGGTGAGTGATGAATTAAAATTAAAACATCATGATAAATAAATAAAATAATGAAATAAAAGTTTATTCTCATACCTTTAAGGTGGTCACTTCAACTTGAGGGCCCAACTTGAGACCTTTTTCATTCACCTTCAAAAGATATAAAATGAAATTTATGCAAATATTTGTATGTGAAAATTTCCCCCTCAAAATCCAACCTAGGATTGATTCTAATTAAAATTTAAAATTCTGCAAATATTCATAGATGTTTGATGTATTTTTAACCTTAAATTTATCAAGGCTATTGCTAAATTAAATTAAGTACATTTTGCATTATATGGTCCAAAATGGAAGGAAGGGACTATTGCCGAAAAAATTCAATTGCAATACACATTTTACATTATAATTTTTGCAATCAAAGTCCATTATTTGCAAATGCATAGGTAGGTATGATGACGTGTGGGTAGGTAGGTTTTGATAAGAGGCAAAAGTTTAGCCATGATGAAATAAATGTTTTGCCAAGAGGTAGAAGTTTAACCAAAAAGTACAAAAATTTTACTAAGACATAGAAATTTAATTAAAAAATAAAAATAATTACCGAACAAATATAAAGTTTTTATTGAGATATACAAATTTAGTTAGGTAGTAAAAAGTTAACAAGAAAAATATAGAGGTTTTGACAAAAGGTAAAGGTTTAGCCAAAAAACAAAAAGGTTTTGTTGAAAGATAGAGGCTTAACCAATAATAGATAATTTTTTTGCCATTAATAGATGTTTAGCCAAGAAGATATGGAGTTTTTGCCAATAAATAAAAAAATTTCGCCACAAGGTAGAAGTTTTGCCAAGAGATAAAAGTTTTTCCAAGAAACCAAAGAAAAAAAAAATTGTTGAAAGACAAAGGTTTAGTTAGAAAAAAATATATGTTTTGCCAATCATTATAAGGTTTATCCAAAAAAAAGAAATTTTTTTTGCTAAAGGGTAAAGGTTTAGCTAAAAACATATAAAAGTTTTACCAAGTGGTAGAAGTTTAACTAAGAAAAAAGATTTAATCAAGAAGATATTTTAAAAATTCCAAAATTTATATGTTTAATTAAGGCATAAAAATATTTTGCCATGAAGTAAAGGTTTAGCCAGGGATTATAAAGGTTTTGCCAAGAGATAAAAGCTTAGCCATGGATCATAAATGTTTTGCCAAGAGGTAAAGGTTTAGCCAAGGATTATAAAGGTTTTGCTAAGAGGTAAAGGTTTAGCTAGAAATTATAAAAGTTTTGCCAAAAAATAAAGGGTTTAACCATGGACTACAAAAGTTTTGTTGATAAGTAGAGGTTTAATGAAAGAGTAGAAATGTTTTGCCAATAAGTAGAGGTTTAGCTAAGGAGTAAAAAAGTTTTGTCGATAAACAAGGGTTTAAACATGGAAAAGAAACGTTAACTATGGTGCTATGTTGGTTAACTGAGGGTCAGAAGCAGGATGAGAAAAAGACGCCCAACCCATGGACAGAACGGCCAACTGGTGCAGTCATAGGGAGCTGGTTCACTCTGGCCCCGAACCCCCTTAGAAAGGGAACTTAGGTGGTGGTGGGGTAAGACTGGTTTTACAAATAATAAATTATTATTTGTACCCCTTAGGCTTCTTAGCTAATACTAGCTCATCGGTACACAATTTTGAAGGCATCTTCAATTTAGTTTTATTTTATTCACAAAGCTCTTGCAAGTCTAAGTCGAGACCATCGGTACAAAGATCAAAGCGACCAATGTTAAGCAAAATAACTTTAATACCGTCCATTGAATGGTTTTCAAAAGACTACCGAGTGAGCCCGAGCCCTAGGGCTTTAGTAGCTCATCGGCACAAATGATGCTAATTATATTGTTTTCAGAAATGTTGAAATTATATTATTTTTATTTAGAATTATTTTTCTGAAGGAAAATAAAGAATCTGATGGAATATTTGGTAATATATCATTTGTCAAAATGGAATCCTCAAAATTGCTAAATTAATCGACAAACATGTGTCAAGTGGCCACAGTACTATGGTATATAATTTTTGGATGAGTAATGAATTTGGTTGCATGGATGAAAGGATTACATAGGTATAATTTTGGCCATGTAAATTTAATTTAACATAAATGAAAGCGATCCACAAATTGACCACATTGATGCAACCAACACATTGATGAAATGTCATCAAATACTTGATCACATGGATGAAATTGATAATCGAGATCCATTGTCCGTCATGCATGGAATTTGATAACATGGATGTAGTTTGTGATATGGAACAAATAGTGAATGAAATTGACCATCATTCATATCAAGTTTCATCCACATTGTCAATAGTAGTTTCATCTGCCATGCTAGTCTCATTGACATAATCAAGATAATTCATCCATATGGCTAATTGCATCCGTGTGGAATTCATGTAATTTATGATCAAGTTTTTTTAATGTTAGTAATGGTAGATCTATGTTGTCATTTCATCCATATTGTTAAATGTCATTCATGTGTTAATATTATCCATGTGATGAGAACCAACCATATGGTTGTCAAGTTTATCAACTTGTTTGTTTCATCCATGGCAAAAATTCATCCAAATCATGATTTTCATTTGTGTAATTGATTTCACCTATATGGTCATATATATATGATCGTGATATATATCATTCCATGTCAAAAATTTATCCATGTGGACACAAGTTTTGTGCATGTCAATTCTATCCAAACTCATCATTTCCATCCATATTGTTTAATGTCATGCATGTGTTGAATCTTGTTTCATAATGGATGTAAAAACTAAAAACTAGCAAACTTCATCGCAAAAATAAAACAATTTTAGGTTAATATGGCATTGGCCCAATCTTCTTTGTTTTTGGGCCAAAATTTTCCAAATGGCAAAATTGCTTCAAATTTTTGGCAAAAATTCTTCGTTTTCTCACAGGTGAGCTTTCAAATGTTCAAATGTGCATGAATTTTTTGTTCAACTTCAAGTTGCACCAATACTATGGGTAAAATGACCTTAGTTGCATTGATAATTTTGAAGGTGCCAAGGAAATTATGTCCCAATTTGTCAATGGGGCCAAAAGCAACTAAGGTGCATGGTTGTGTCACAACCTCAATTGCAACAAACCCTAAGACAACGCCCAAACAACCTATCCATGCATCTTGTTTATGCACCATGAATGTGTGCCCATAAAACATGAATGCCACATACTCCACACTTGAATTAGGTTCAACTATACAACCCATGTTTAAAGTGTCAAATCTGCCATTCACAAGACCAATTAAAAAAGCCTCAAAGAATCCATCCCCATTCTTGTACTTGGAAATTCAATTTACATAGATGTTGTAAATAACCCCTTAAGTTGCTTTGACTACATCTATCGAATTGTGAATGAAAATGTCATCGGCATGGGTAAACTTAGAAAAAAATTGTACATATTCAAACATCCAAGAAAGATACAAGTGATACCCAAAAATGTTTTATAAATTGTATACAATTTCCCAATTTCACCTTAGCAATGGCATCAACTACTTGCGCACAACCGAGAATTTATTGTAAATATCTCTCAAGAAGGTACCCAACAATTACTTCTTCCCAAAAGATAATCCTTATAAGGGGTGGATTAGCTTATCAAGTTGATGTGGCATATTATGATTGGTCATTTGGGAAGAATATTTTTCAAACCATGATTTACAAGTCACCCAAAAAATTATTTTAATTCTTATGACCCAAAAAGATGTTGCATTATATTTATTATAAGGAAGAAACATAAAGAAAACACTACTTGACCACATAAATAGACTATAAAGACAATAAAAAACCCAAATAAAAGCACTTGTAGTATTCCTAGGAGATGATGGCAATATAATCTACAATAGGAGTAGGAGAGTATCTACAAATTGATTTAACATGATATTGCTACTAAGAAGAAAAATAAAAGACTAATACATAAAACACAACAACAAAGATGGGGGGAAGGGTTGTGATTAGGTGAGAAGCCTAACAATATAACAATCATGTAGATAAAACCTTGTCACAGTGTTATAGTTTTCATTACATTTAAAATTTGAAGTGGTTTAATATTATAATGTTCAAGATTTAGTGATGAAAATGTGCAATTAATGATGGTTTACATTTTAATCTATCACTATGTTATGAAATTAACACTTATAAAAATAATACAATTATATGTTGGAATACATTTTTAGTGTGTAATCTATAACAAAATGTAGATTGACACAAAAAGGATTAAGAAGTATTTCTTACAATATGAATATTACAATGAAATTTTTCATATACATCTATAAGAGGGTGACAATATATATTTTCAAATTATTCCCATAATCTATTGAGGTATTTAGAAACTTAGTAACATTGAAACTAATAATTTTTACTAGTACATTTAAACGGTATAAGGATCCATTTTTCGCATTCTTTTTGTTTAGAGCCATTCTATAGTTGATCTATACTTGGATTGGGTGGAATTTTGCATAAATGATTTAGATGTGACAAGTTCCAAAATATAACAACTATTTTGTTGTATTTTGTAGTACTAGTATATTATATGTACCAAACTATACCAACACAACAATACTTAATCATGTCATCTCCAAGATGAATGGACAAGATAAATGTTCAAGATTCAAGTTAAGCATTGATGGTCTAGAAGGGTGTGCTTGACCTAAATAAATGGGACTAATACTTTTGGGAACAAGCAAGATTGCAAAGTGATGTAGGTGAAACAAGGTGCAATTCTTGCACAATTCCAAGTGGGAATCAGTTTGTTGGTTGGAAGGAGAAAGCAACAATGGGGTGAGGGGGATGGAAATTAATGCAAGTGAGGGCAAGGTTCAATTGTTGTAGAAATTCTAAACAAGATGGGTGTTAGTTGAAAGGAACACACCATTGAATTGTCTTTTTTGATTAGTAGAGGGTTTTTGAACTTTCATAGCAATGGACACTCCAATTGTGAAGGTATGTTATTTTGGAAAAAAGATTCAAACTTAAACTTTTTGAATTTTTCGCAATTAGGATTTAAGTTCAAGTTATTTGTGAATTGATTTCATTGTCCAAGTGCTTTCACAGTTTGTAGATTTGTGTGCATACTATGAACTTCAAAAGGAACTCCAATAATCAACAAAGAAGGTTTGGGGCTTTCATTCTCTATTTGGAGTTGTGAGGTAGGAGTTATGGCTAAAATGGTGGCCAAGAGTCAAATTGATAATGTGATTCTTGACCCGAAAAACCTAGGAAACATAGATAAAATAAATTCCAAATTGGGCATGTGATACAACATTGGAAAGGTTTCTTATAAAACTACAATTTTTCTTTTGAAACCATCTCAATCAAAACTTGCATGCGAAAATTATGGGTTCAAAAAGGGTGAAAGCACATTATTTTTGGCAAATGAAAGACCCTTTCTGAAAATCCATTTATAGTGTATTTGAAAATTGGATTAAAATATGAATATTTTAAATGTAATTGAAATTAACATCATTTTCTATTTCCAATTTCAAGTCATGATGTTATAAGGCATTTTTGAAAGCTCCTAAAAAGATAGTTCAAGAAAACAATCATTTTAATCTTTAAAAGAACTTTTTAAATAATTACAATTTTTTGGGATCTTAAAAACTTAATAACATAATAAATTTAAATTCATGTTCCACTAAATTCCATTAAATCCTGCTCATCGAGATCTTTCCAACAACACCAAAGGCACATTCCAATTCCTCTGAAATTTTCAGCTACGATTTAATTTAATTTAATTTTCAGTGAAGAAATCATTCAATATTCAAGTACTTTTTGCACCGCAAGTCCAAACGACATGAAACCAAGCTCATGCACCCCTCCTCCTCAACAAGCTTTCCAAAGAGACCAAGAACGCGATCTGAAGCATCCCATTTCAGTGTATCTCATAAGAAACAAAACAAAACGAAACGAAACGAAACAAACAAACTACCTTGCTTCATAGATAGATGTCTCTTTCATGCTAGCCAACATCATGCTTTCGTCTTCCCATTGCATACAGAAATATGACTGAAAACTCCATAGTGATTCTGTGTTATTGTCCATGGCCCGCAGTTTGGGTAGATTATTATATGCTTATCTACACCCACCATCAGGAGCTCATGAAGGTAGCTGTGAGTCATGACAGCAAGTCACTGCCATTCATGATGAAGATTCTGGTCTGATACTTTGTGAATGGACACTCCTAACCTGTACTTGAATGCGGCTGCACTCATTCTTGTTGTGTAATGGTTGTATCATTTTGTTCCTTTGTGTAGAAGTCCCGAGCTCTTCATCAATTAGAGGAAAGAAGAGATGAATATCTTATGCTGCTGGACATGGACAATGTGGTTGATTGTCATATGGATATCCATAATTTGAAGTGGTCCTGTTGGTTTAGCTTGTCATTGCAGCCATGTCTAACATGGTGATGGTGGTCAGTCTTGACACAGGTGGTGCTTCTGATGTTGGCTCTTTATGTGATTGGAAATGGTGTGGCCATTGTTCAATTTACAGTGCTAATTGATTATGGATGTCATGCTGGCATTCTCAGTGTGAGGGTTGCAAAACTTAAAAGCTCAGTGATCAACGAGTCTTAAACATTGTCTGTAGTGCTTTGAACTGATTGCATATTCATCTTGATGATGAGTTTTGAGAGTTGATGGATGGTGGTGGTTGATGTTGAGTGCTGTTGATATTTCTCTTTGGGACTGATGTGGATGGGTGTCAGGGAATTGGTGCTGCAATGTGCAGTCATCGCAGTTTCAACTCCAGATTGAGTTGATATGGTATGGTGATGGGGTTAGTGAGAATTGAAGATATTTTGTGTGCATATTGAAAAATTGATCATATTATTCTTGTGCAACAAGCATGACGCACTATGCTGCTGCTGCTGCAATAGCATGTTGTAAACCCTACTATCATGGTTGTTGTAGATGCACTCAGTGTGGCAGGGGGTTTATAGAATGCAGGCCAAAGGACTGAAACTTTATTGCTTGTTCAGTCACAACTTGAGAAGAGCTGTTGCTTTGGGTCTCATACAAAACAAGTGCAAATGTGCATGATAAATGGCAAAGCATCCAAGTAGCTGGACATGTAACTGAGTGGTCTCCAATTTCACCAAAACAAATTTAAATGTCATTCTCAATTTTTCTTGCTCTCTTACTATTTTGCCCAAGGTCAGAGTATTGATTCATATTTCACTTCAGGTGCTCCCCACATTTTGTGCAGGGTGGAGTCCCAGGGTGAGGAGCATTGCAAAATAAGGGGCCTAGGATGAAGTGATAGCCAAGTCCAGCCCCACATTTTGGATTTGTACCCCACACCCATGGCCTTCACCCATCTTAAAGCATAAGGTGAAAGTTATTGTGAACCTCAACATATGTAGATCATCAGGTGTAGGAGGGGAGGGTTCTTAGTTCTTACACCAAGATTGGGAGGGATCACATATCTATAGTAGGCATAATTAAGGAGTAATTAAGGAGTAAGGAATAATGTACCTCTTCTTTTCTAGGAGGGTTACTAGGGAAATAAGGTACCCTGCGAATACAGTCCAAAGTTTCTCAGAGTGCTTTACAAACTTTGAGATCTTAGAAAGTCTCCTCTGATAGAAACAAAGCATTTCAAGAATCCAAGAAACATGCTTTGTACAGATTATGATTGCAAGAGCAACTCCTAGCTGCAAAACGGCTTGCATATGTTTCACAAGGTTGTGCACAAACAAATATGCTTACTATGGCGTTCAGGAAGAGGAATATATAAAATACATAAAGAGCATTAGAAAAAACAGATTGACAAAGCAGCATGGATTTACAAGAATAGCTGTACCACATTGATGAGAAGCATATGCAAAAAGATCACAGTAAGCAATAATGATCAAATGATCAAAGCTACTTGTAAAACAGAACAGCAGTCAAGCAGGAAAACAAAAATGATACCCTGACACATATGAGACAGGTTCAACCATGTGATTTACTTACTACAATGACACAATACATAGCCAAAGCACACAGAAAAGGATCCAGTAGTATGTACAGCTAAAATACCCACACACTGGTTCGCGACATAAACAACCATAATTGTGCTTTGCTTTTCAATTTGTCACTAGGTGATTCCTCCCCCACAATTAACCTTGGGTTTCTTTTGGTTATGTAAAACGTCCAGTTAGTCTCTTATGATTTTCTAAGATACTACTAAACCTAGTAGCACCAGTCTCTTTCAAAACAGAAGATTTACACTTCCTGAAAACAAAACTGCTCATCAGCATAATCGCCTTGCTAGCATCTCAAAAGCAGGAAAGGATCAAATGGGAGCTTTTCCCTCATACAACTGTCCTATTTGACTGTGTTCAGTGCTCGATGCAAAAGTGGGCTTGCAATAGCATAGTCTAGATATAAGTGCAATGAGATATTCAAGCAAGCTCAAAATGTTACCAAATACATAATAACAAACAGGAAAGAGATACACAAATCTTCAATTTGTTGCCACTAGAGATACTGTTAAGGGGGAGGTGAAACCTGATTGTTGATACAGAAGTATTCCCAAAGTTGGGGAAGTGCCAAGAGTAAAATCTGCTTCTGAACAGAGTTTGCAAATTCCCACCATAAAAAACTGACTATCTCACTAGGTATATACCCACCTGACAAAGCCATGGTAATAATATGTCCCAACATCCAGGAGTTAGCACTTCTGATGAATTGGCAGGCTTCACCTAAACCTCCTCCAAAACAGTACTTTTCACTCACATCCAGGGTCCAAAATTAAGTCCTCATAATTGCTATGCAATTTACAGAGATCTAATATACTCCTACTTTCCATCAAGAACATTTGAGACCTTCTTGGTCTTACTAGCAGTCCCACAGCATGTCAGTAATCTCTAGCTTACATTTAGACCATGCAATGAGTTTTGAACACTGGTTACTTCCACCCTTCAGCTGTAGGAACACCAAAGAAATATTGAGAGTCCTTTTGGCTTCTAATCTTTTCCTCTATCTTGTGGATCTCTTGTTTCTCGTAATACATTTCCCATGGTAAGCTTGGCAGCAATTAGAAGTCACAATATCCATTGAATGGGATAGCCTACTCAGGTAGAGTAGTTGTACAAATTCCTCCACCTATGTGAAAGTTATCCTGCCATTCATACTTGTAGTGGTTCCATTTTGAACCCTACACCCACCCCAGCTCCACCAACTGGACTACATCACTTGCAGGGGCTCCAACCGCTCACATACAAACCTGACCTCCTTTTTCCTTCTGTATTTGTGGGTAACTCGCACAGCATAACCTCTCTCCAGATGTTCATAATCTTCCTCCAAATTCACAAGGCAACTCGTAAACCTGTAGCTGCCTCCATGCTGGCAAACTCAAATTACATCAGTTTTCTATATCCAACAGATGAACATTCGAGCATTTCTCTTGAGAGCACCATTTTCTTCTATCATTTAGAGCTATTGTAATAGTCACGGGTTCAGAAGGACTGTTTTACAGTAACACTTACACAATACCCTAATCAGCAGATGGATAAGAAAGCCAAAACAGATTTAATTACTGGCTTTCATAAGGCTCCAAGATCCAATACCACAGATTTCAAAACTAAGCACATGGGTTCAGTGAGGATTTGGAGAACTGTAAGGTTGAACTTTTCAGGGACTCAAAAGTGACCATGAGGGGTACCATGGTGTGCTTAGATCCTTCATCTTATAGCCCTAGAAAATGTTTGGAATCTTTACAGGCAAACTATAATTGAGAAGGCACAATTCTTTGCATGCATTAGAGAAGTCTCATCATGATTTGGTCAATCGCATACCTTTGCAGAACATAAAGGTGCCTGCAGCTTGAGGGCATTTGCTTGAAAGATGCAGCTTCAAAGCTAAGACCATGAGAAAAACCAACAGGGAGAATTCCTGTGAGACAGCAAGGGGGCTTATAAAATTGGATCGCCAAATGGGTACAAATGCCTGTATTTGGTGATAACACACTTTGCAGATAATACACAAACCTTCACCAAAATAGTGGCATGTCTGGCAAATCATGTCAGCTTGGCTTTGCGCATTTTGATGTGAGTGTGCTGTGATAATCTGCAGAGGCTAATTCTTGTCATACTCAAATCCCTGGCCATCACAAAGATATAACTATCATCAGGACATTATTCCAATACCATTGTCTTCATGTTGATCACCCACCCTGGTTAAAAGTGAGCAAGTCATGGTGTGCATTCATCTTGGAGTCATTAACTTTACATTCAGGTGCAAATGCAAGTTATAATCTCAACAGGACCATACTTTGGAAGTCTGTACAGCAAAAAAGCATCAATGGTGCAAAAGAGGCAATAACCTGTTTTGTAAGCAAACAACAAAGTAGACAATTGCCAGGATGAAGAGGGTTAAGATGCATATGGCAAAGTACAGTGAGCTGTCTTCACGTTTCTGCACAGCACCCAGAGCAACACAAAAACTATCAATCACTTCACATCACCTCTCTTTTGAGAGGAGTTAAGTTTCTCTACCCCCTATCTTGGAGATATGATCATGCTGTACATTGTCATGATCATATTCCTAAGCAGCAATCTATTACCAAATGAGAAGGTTAGGTGCAATGAGTGCATCCAAACTGCTACAACTACTGAGAAAACCAACAGAACTGCTAGCTAGTGAGAGATTCAAAGTTCAGGGAAGAAAATTGTCAGGCATCCCAGACATGGCTAACTTTTAAGTCAGGCCATCATGGAAAACATTGACCAAGCTTTTTAACTAACGTGATATCACACACCCAGGACACATGATGGCAGTTATTGAGCATACCACACTCCCATGAGGAAATGGCTGTAACTGTTTGTCACATGTGTGTGCATCACAAAACTGCCGTTTGAAGAAATCTGCCATGAAACCAAAAAAAATGGAACACCGATAAGCCAAGGTACATCAAGGACAATTCAGCTCAGTAGTCCATAATGGAAGACAAAAATCTGAAAACGACACTTTGAAGGTAACAATTCTGTCAGGTCCAGCAAAACCAAAACTAACATGATCAGAATGAGTGCAGTCACAACCATATGGTTGCCACTCACAAAGTATCTGACCATCACCTTCATCATGAATAGCTGTGACTAGATGCCATGACTTCCCATTGACTTCAACAGATCCTGACAGTGGGTGTAGACAAGTAAACAATAACCACCCAAAAACAGTCGCACCATTATAAAAACGTCTGCATCCTGCAATTTTGTCACATTTCTGGAAGCTACAGCAAGCCTTGGTCATCAAATTGGCTAATATGAGATAGTCAGACAGATCGTACTCATAGGACTGGCCTTGTGGTCATAGACAGCACACCCATCAGAGCAAGAGGAATTTCAAATGGGTCCCTCAGAGAGAGAGAGAGAGAGAGAGAGAGAGAGAGACAGGGGGAGGACAAAGTACATACCATTCAACCATTGTGCAGCAGCACTTTGTTCCTTTGGAAAACAATTGTTAGCCAATACCTGTCACAGACACATAATAGTTGAGAAATTTTCAAAAAAATCCAATGGGCAAAATAAAGATCTATTCCATGTGATCCATGGAACTGCAGTGCTGTGAGTGACTGGACTATTCCCAAATTCAACTTTGGAGATCAAAGCATATTACAGTATAAGAAACCCTCAGATTGCCCTCATTTTTCTTCATTGATACTTCTTGACCACTGTTAACAAACAGCATTTTGTACAGTATCCACTTGTCTTGAATGCTGAGCACTGTCCCCTGTTCAGTGCATGCACTAGATTCAGCAAGCAAAGCAAGTATCTCATGTTAGCCACTGGCAAGAAAGAGATCTGAGGAAATAAATAGATCACCTCACAAAGATGACGATTTCTGTCCACAACTGCAGGTTTACATGTTGTCTTCTTCCATTTTGAATTTGACAACCCATCAACGTAATCACAATGCAATGCTCCACAAAAATCTGCTAAACACCTATTGGCACTCTGTAACACCCAATAGGACAGGTGAGAAGGCTCAAACAGAAGTATCTTCACATAATGAACAACAATTCTGCATAAAACTCATCAAATGCAGTAGCACGAAATTTACAACAATGTAAGACAGAAATAAATAAAAATTGTACTTTCTCCACACAAGTGGTAAAATTGTTGAGCACTGCATGACAACAACTGACTAAAAACAAGTTTTACAATGAACAACTTCTTGGGTTTGCATCACTACTACCTTGACTCTTGGAATGAATAAACCCCTAAGTGAAAGCAGCACATAGGAAGGATTAACTTGACAACGCACCGTACCAAGCATGCTACTGTGCCGATTGTCAAAGTGAGAATCAAGGTAAGTTTGAGTCCGAAATACTTTGTGGCAGTAGCCACACTGCCACTGCATTGGTCGCAGATGCTCAATTTTCTCCTCTTGTTCATGGAAGATGTCATTGTTTGGATGCAAGCGGCAGCTATTGCTGGACAGGTTATACTTCTGTATCTCCACAAATGGCAGCAGATACTGTTCCAGTATCCCAACACATACAGTGTCATCTCTCCACCACTTTACCTTGCCAATCTGTACCATACATCAAACCTCCAAAGAAAACCATCTGTACCATCCAGAAAACCTTACCAATACATCCAACCTACAAAGAAAGGCTGCTGTGCAAGCAGGAAAAAAAAGGCACAAATACTGAAAATACCTTAGAAAGTATCTCCTGTACTGTCCTACTCCTGGACCTTGAGCAATGAACCCGGCCTTTCTCTTCTTCTTGCTTCCGCTGCCTGCAACACTTCTGATCAGTTACTACTTTGCTACCTACAAAATCTTCCTGCAAAAATTGCTCCTCTTTATTGCAGCATGCAATCAATTGAAGTTGTACAAGGAAAAGAAAACCCTAATAAACTGAGAATTCACATTTCCAACATGAATTGACATCTCCAAAGGTGCACCTACTAAACCTCCTTCTTTTTCTAAATTCTTTTATGCTTATTAGAAACAAGAAAATTAGGAGCTGCTGGAAAATATTTCCTTGATTGAAATTCTCCAAATGTGTGATAATTTCGCACCTTTCCTCCGCTGCTCTGTAGCCATCCTGTACAGATAATTCGGGTGTGCAATTTAGACATGATATTCCGCACAAAACCCCAACTTCTTGACGACTGGAATATCCTAAACCAAAGCTTTGGAGAACTTTTGACGAGAGAAACGGGGAGAACCAGCTGCCAGAAATTGCAGTTTCAGAGAGAGAAAAGAAATGAGAAAACTGCAGAGAAGAAATGAAAAAAGCTCACCGCAGATACGCTAAATTTGTTCCAGCACAGTGCCAACATGACAAATAGCAGCAAACATGTCCTCCATGCCATCATCCTCTTCTTCCTTTTTTTTCCTCTCCCCTCCCAAAATGCCGTCCAATACAAATAACAAACCGTCTAGAATGAATGAAGTTCCTAAGATTCTCTCATAATTCTCAGCTTCCACTATTTCTGCGTCACGGTGCCGCCCCGCCACTCCTGCTTCCGCAATCTGTTGCGATGATAGAAAAAAAACGTAACGAAACAACAGCAATTCAACGAGTAGAAAACGACTACAGGAGAACATGAGATCGCAAATCGGTGAATTCGCATCCGGACATAGCAACGATTCTCCCTCCATCTCTCCACTACCAAACGAAGCTCCACACCCTAACCCTAATTCTCCAATATTTCCCAACCCTAATCCTCCAAATACTAGACTTGCAAAAGAAGAACGACCCTAAAAATAAAAATCAAGGATGGAACCCATCCATCAAAAGTACAAGGCAAATGAGAACACAAGTAGACACAACCCAAAGGAAAAACAAAAGCAAACAATCAACAAAAATAAAAAATCAGGTTAACACCCTATGCAATGAGGACTCATAGCTACGAAATGATAATCAATGATAACAAATAAGACCTAAGACCTTAGGGCTGTCATTTGCCACAAATCGGTTAGTGATGAAGGTGCACTAACTATGATGTATGGAAAAAATGAAAAACCTCAATCAAAGTGTACTAGCCAATTAAAGAATCGTTATGGCTTGTGCACAATGCAGGGTTATGAACATGTGCTATTGATAGTAAGAAACAAGCATCAAGGGGATTAAAGAAGATTGGTGATGATGCGCAATAATGACCTCTGCACAAGTGGTCAAAACCACACAAGACCCATTCACGAATCTACACAAGACTTAAGACTTGCAAATTATCATTCCTTCACACCTAGAGTTGTTGATTCACTGGTTGAGAAAGAAGGGAGAGATAACATTCCAAAAATATTAGGTGATGCAAGATATCATTCTTTCACACTTAAAGTTAGTTCACATAAAAAAGGTAGAAATAGCATTGCAAAAATATTAAACTATGCAAAATATGATTCCATCACATCTAGAGTTGGTTGAAATAAAAGGTAGAGATAACATTTTTAAAATATTAAATTATCCAAAATATCATTTCTTCACACTTAGAGTGGGTACACAAAGATGGTAGAGATAACATTCCAATAATACTAGACTATGCAAGATATCATTCCATCACACCTAAAGTTGGTTCAAAGAAAAGGTGGAGATAGCATTCCAAAAATATTAGATTATGCAAAATATCATTTCGTCACACTTAAAGTTGGTTGAGAGAGAAGGTAGAGATAGCATTCCAAAAATGCTATACTATTCAAAACATCATTCCTTCACACCTATAGTTGGAAAATAGAAATAACATTCCATAAATAAGTTGGTGAACACACCAAATAGTTATCACCGAATCCAAGGTGTCAAATGATGTGTGAACTAGAGTTAACTTTTTAAAAACTAAAAATAGTTTAAAGTTAGAATTAACTTTACAATTTCAGATTTTAGATTGTAGCCCAAAAACCTAGAGATAGTTGAAAATGGTCTTTTAACTTAGAGGCAATTATCCACTAAGTATTTTCCTCTCATGCCAATATTGCACTTTTTGTCAACACTCTTTGAACCCCTTGTTCATTAGCATGCATTTACATATCTAAACTTCTTGATATGCATGTTGAATACTTTTGCAAATTCTCATTACAAGTGATGAATGAATAAGTTATATTTGAATTGCATTCTTGTGTGCATGTTATGGAAGAAAATCATAGAAGAGATGTGGTGAAAAACTTCATGTACATACCAAATTTCGTTGTTGTATTCTGGACAAGTTGAATCACACATGAACTTGATATGGATTATTATAATGCAATGTTCATAAAATATGAATATGAAATGATCATATTGAATTCTTGCAAAAAGTTCAAGAGATTAGTAACATACATGTTGAAAACAAACTTCAACCAAAACAAAATGAGAAAGGAAAATACAAAGCAACATCAAACTTCTTAATTGAAGCAACCCAATTGGGAGTATGTTGATGTAATGACTTTAGTGAATGCAAAGTGTGAGGAATATTTGAAACTATTGGAACTCATATTCCTCTTAATTATTTTGAATCTATTTTGACAAAGTGAAAATGTATCAACCTTTGTGGTGGTTATTGACTTCTCTTTCCATTTGATAAATAGTCCAACTTGTAAGGACAAATGGACAAACCATATATGGTGATTATTGCAAAGTACAATATCACATGGACATTATTGATATCAATGTAAATTATTGGGCTCTTTTAATGTAAGATAAAATTTCTTTGGAATTTAGCTTGTCATTATGTGAAAGAAGTATATCAAATTATGAAATGTTTTCAAGTTCATGATTTATATTTCCAACCTTCCTTCCCAAAACCTCATGGTAACAGATGATGGTGTGTATACACCAATTGGTCTAAAAGGTTCCATTGAATCACTAGAGACACCCAATCTTCAAACAAATCCTTGGATAATCCATCTTGAAATCAATCAAATATACAACATTGGAAGAGATCAAACAAATAGTTATGACCTAATCAATCAACAAAGACCACACAAAATGCATGACAACATAATAAGCCACCCATCATGGTTTCCACCATCTCCGTTGAATGTCTATAAAAGCATTTTGCATTTCACCTTGAACATCTCATCCAAAAGTCCTAGCAAAATAATCATCTCAAAATTTTAAAAGGCCAAGGAATACATTAGTTTGGTTAGAAAACTAATACAATTAAGAAAAAAATCAATTAAAATGGCAAAACAAGTGTCACAAGACCTTATGGTAACTATTGACCAAATTCATGTTACTAGCCTTGAAATTAAACAACACTAAAACAAAAACAAAAACAAAATTGTGTCAAAATAATTTGAATACTTTTGGTTTCGAAATTTAAAAAACAAAAGAATTAACAAGGATATGGTGAAGGCCATATCAAGCAAGTAACTAACGTCATTGGAATGGCATTCAGTCACAATATGGTTCATAACAACAAAGTTAGATTTCCCAATGCAATTGATGGTAGTGTTGGACCTACCAATGTTGATGTTAAGTTAATGGAACTTTGGGCATCATGCAAATCTTAATGCTACCTTTTCTAACTTTGACATTTATGACTCACATTTTAAAATCAAAATGCAAATGTATAATATTTAGAGCATGGACCTTTTAGCTATAGAATGTTATCACAATAAAAAGGAGCCATTAATGGCAAGGTCAAAATCCATTAGGTTTATCCTTTAGGATTACAATGTATATATGGCCTTCATGTATTAGTTTATTAAATACCAAAATTACATTTTAAATACTTATTTTCAATTAAATATTGATATTGAACCCAATATGACCCATAATATAATCAAAATATTATAAAAAATTTATCAAACCTTACATTATAATCAAATGTACAATTTTGCTTTGAACCATGATCACAAAATTTGAAGTATTATAGTCATTAAAGATGTTTAAAATCACAATCAACAACATCATGGTACATGCACTTTAAATGATTTAATACATGTGCACATAAAGGATGAATAAATATGCACCTTTTTATGAAATATGTTCAAGCCCATAATAAATTTAAAAACATGTAGTGAAGGTTTGAATAACAAAAAACACATTCAATTTTAATGATGTTGAAAAAAATTATGCCAACATATGTTTTGTGTATGATAAAATGTTTTAATAACATAGTGAAATGATATCAAATTCATGAAATTCCAACTTCACGAATAAATAAACACAATTTTAAAATATAGATAATTATTTCATTAAATAAAATAAATGGTTTTTTTCAAAATAATGCAATAAATTTTTAATTGTAATCAACAATTATTTTTGGCTCCTTTTATTATGAGTGCACCTTATATCTATTGTGTACCAAAATATGTTTCAAGTAACCTCTATTTGATTGTGCCAAATTATTTTCACCCCTCAATTCCAACATGTATTTTTCATTCATTAAGATGATTAAAGTAACTCCTATCAACTTGCAAATGTTAAATATCTTTTATAACCTATAGTTTTATCTTATGCATCAAATTGACAAGATCCAATTTTCCTTGACCAAATATCAAGTTATGTAAATTAAAACAACATACAAACATGTATGGTGCTGAACGCACACAAAAATCTATTTTGCACATAAAAATCAAAATATGTTTTTGAAGATGTTAAATGAATTTTCAACTATTGCTTTTTTTTTCTTATGTCATTTGTTATATAATTTTTCAATTATAAAATGTTCAATGTCATCTTTGTAAGGAACCATTAGCTAATTGAGTAAGGGAACTTTTATGTCTTAAGAAATAAATTGCAATCCCATATTCATAACCATTTTCAAGATTACATAATGATCTTGATTATGTTTGTTTATATAGATTGGTAAAACACAATTGTCATCGATGGATCCAAGAAGTCCTACAAAAATGTCCATGAATTGTTTTTTACTATTGACCATTGTTTGCACCACAATTGAATAATCCCCTATCTTGAAATAATAATATTTTTTTGCAAATGGTATTTTTGGTTTTGATATGTGAATGTGGGTATTATTTATGGCCCCATGCATTGAAGGCAAATGGCACCATTCCTTGAATTTAAACATAACAACCTCCATATTTCTCCTTTGGGCCACCTTATTAGTCCATTAAAAATAATGTTTTAACAACTTTCACAAATTCATAGAGGATTAATGCAACAATACTCTTGTCAATTGCGAAAAAAATTGAGCAAATTGGCATGTTTAGACCTTGTGCAAGTTTATATAGTGCACATGAAACACAAACATATACTAATATTATTAATCACTTCCTTGTGTTTTTGTTGAAAAGATATGGGTGTAATTTTCTAGCAATGTCAAACATGGTATTTTTGGACATCCTAAAGTGTTTTTTCAATTAATTGTTGTCATATTCATTCAAAATAAATGTGACTATCAAATAATACTTTTGGGTTTCACCAATTGCAATGCCCAAGTTTTCACCAGTTACAAGCATCTTACATAAGAGTCAATAATTATGCAAGGTTGTAAATGTTAACATTATTCGGGTATCCAACAAATTTAACATGGAATTTGACAAACAATTCATTATCATGAGATCATGGTCATTATCGCAACCTTACTTTGAGAGAGTGTGAGGATGAAACTCACACCCCTAAAATGGGGACTTGGGAGTCCTCCGAGATTCCCAAAACTTTAAAGTTCGATTGCAGGGGTCAAAACACCTTGCATTGGGGTGTTCTTTGTAACATTGAAAAGTTAATCGAAGTGTAGATGTCGAAAATGGGCTTGCATGGGCCATTTGGACGTCTATAGCACACGTTATGGCAAAAATAAGGGCCAGGAGTCAAACTGACAGTTTGACTCCAGACCACTAAAAGTCGGGAATCAACCCGACCCCGGTACGTGCAGGTGGAGTGCGATATACCATTGGAAAGCTCTCGAGGAAAGCTACAAGTTTGCTTCAAACCTCATCCCAATCGGAGGTATGAGCAAAGGGTTATGTCTTCGCAAAGTTCCGGGAGTCCAAACTGGGACAATTTTGTGACTCCTCCTTGGGAGTCATGGGAAAAAAAGCCATTCAAATGTAGGTGCCACGGAGAGGTGCAGAGAATACTATATGGGGGAAGGTGGTGGCTTCCCCCAAGTCCGGGTTGTGGTGAGTCTTGTGAGTCCAGAATTGCTCGTGGCTTGTCCTAGCCCCAAAGGTGCTTCAGAAAGTGAACTAACCAACTTGTTGGTTGGTTTGATGCATGTTCGAATAAGTAACTAAAGCTTGTTACCCTTCCTAGTCCCATCCCAAAGCTTCAGCACGCCCCCTCTACCCCTTCTAGTGTTGAGAACTAGGAGTGTGCCCT
>Ga0209611_10003143_pt1 | contig 28859 bp, 19 predicted proteins | sample S1TSphgellanicum_3_FD_187693 | JGI IMG/M metagenome (GOLD analysis project Ga0209611, IMG submission 187693) | Host-associated microbial communities from peat moss isolated from Minnesota, USA - S1T2_Fc - Sphagnum magellanicum MG (SPAdes) (version 2) | ecosystem: Host-associated > Plants > Peat...
AAACTAATCATTATTACATACTAGTTAATATTAATTTACTTAAGTACTATGAAATAATTAATTAGATTAAATAATAAACTATTCATTTTCAATAATTGGTATAATCTAAACAATTAACTTGTTAATTGAGTAAAATAATTAATTTATAAATAATTAAATAACTATATAATTTTTTTATTGTGACATTAATTAATTAAATTTTTTCAAATAATTAATTATCTGATAACTATATCTTCAACCCAAGTTCATATTTAATCTTTAATTTTTAATAATAAAAATTTCAATAATTTATTAAATATTAATTAATACATAATTTAAATCATTATCATGAACTAATTAAATTAAATTGAATAATTAACGATTAGTCTGAATTAATTAATCATTTAATTTAGGTAATGAATTTTATAAAAAATTTCAGATAATAAATTATTTTCAGTAAAATAATAAATTATTTGAAACACCTAACTAACAAATTATATGATCTAGATTGATTGATTCAAATAATTTTCCAATTACTTAATTCGAATAATTAATTCAGATAACTAGGTCAAATAATTAAATGAAATAATAAATTATCAGATAATTCACATAATTAATTTTGGGAATCTAGATCATTAATGATTTAAATTTTATTTGATAACTAACTAACTAATTATTTATTTGAATTAGACTTATTAATTCAAATGATTACTTCAGATTATTAATTATTGATAATTAATTCACATATATAACTATCCAATAACTATTTACTTAGTTGTACAATTTACAAAAAAATAAAAACACAAAGAATGTGGGAATTTAAAAAAACATTGTAACCTAATTTGCAATTAATGTGCAACTAAAAATGTTAACCCACATGTTTTGTCCTTGAATCCCATTTCACAAATCATATATATATATATTCTTATTTGTTCACATTAAAACATAGTGCTAATTTGGGATGAGGTCAAAAAAACTTAACTTTAAAAAAAAAAACATAAAATAAATAAATTTACATAACTACTTTTTAATTTGCTGATACTTCTACCTTTTTACTTATTTGCCTATTTAGATAAATAAATAGTTGGTCCTACTTTTTTACCTATTTACCTAGGTAGATAAATAAGTATGTAATGTAAATAGGTCCTACCTACCTACTTATGTAGCTATATATATCTCAAACTTACTAGGTTTCATGGGTTCATACAAAATTTGTTTGATATGTTTGTATAAAAATCACATGAATTCCATATTATGGTTCATATGAATGATGTTTTACGTATTCAATATCTTAAATATTTAAACAAATGATACATTATTTTTGAATGACATAGGTGAATGTTTATGTTTAATTCACAAAAAACACATAGTTTTATGCAAAAATACATCATGATAACTGTATGAATTTAGTTAATATGTAAATCGTACATACTTCACATCAAACATCATAAGTACAAAACACACATCATTTATTATATATATATATGATTTATATTAAAAAATTAATGTCATTTTTACATTTTGAAATTCATGGATTTTGCATGGACATATTATTTTGTTATTTTCACACAAATTTTTTTGACATTTTGTGATTTTCAAAATTTGTGATGTAGGTATGTAGCTTGGGTAGGTAGATAGGAACTACCAACCTACCTGCTTATGCCTATGTATTGACTTAATTATTTAAATATATATTTATTATAATTTAATTATTTTCCAAATTTTAATTAATATGCTAGATGATAACTTTCGATTGTGCCATGTGTCACAATTCAAGACCATACAAAATGAATAATAATAATAATGGATGGTGGAGATCAATATTTCAAAAAATACTAATTTTCACCCAAAAATCTCCATAGTGCCACATGTCAGATTTTGATGGACTAATGAAAAGTAACATCAACATGACATCACCATGGTAGATATAAACTAGTTGCATTGAAATTGCACAATAGTTGTTCTTAGATAATTGTAACCAAATTGCACAAGTTGCATATGTATAGGTTTCACATACGGTGAATTGCATATATTGCAAGTCATGTGATTTGTTTGATAACATTAATTCCTGTAAAAATATTCTATGTTACAATGAGTTGTGATGAGTTGAAAATAGTCATTGTGGCTCAAAAATCCAATTGCAAGGCTTGTTGAAAATCACTTCATTTTTTCTAGTGTTGGATGTTGTATTTGCTATGGAATTGCAAAAAAAATTGAGGTTGTTTTCTAGTGGGGTGCATGGGACAAATGCAAGGCAATTGCTAGCAACTTACATTAATGTTAGCAAGTCCAAAAACTACACATTATAGGTGGCAAAATACCACACCATCAACAAATCTAGACAAATATTTGAATTCCTATTATGATTTTTTAGTAGAAATCACAAAAATGAAGATTTATGGTTCATAAATTATGCATCTCCACTTGTGTTTGTTGGTTGCACCTTTGTTTTGACCTTGGTTTAAGAAATATTGGCCATGGTTGGGCTTAGCATTCCAAGATGAGATTTTGGGATGCAAATTTCATGTACCACGGTTGGGTTTAACATTCTATGACCAAGTTGTAAGACATGGGTTTCAAATATTGCATGGATAGTTTGTATTTCGAGATGCATTATTTAGACACAAATTATTGCATTGGACGTTTGCTAATCATGTTCAATTTATGCATTTTCCCTAAACAAGGTTAAAAGTTAGTGGCAAGGGTTAAGTTGTGACAATGTTGGTGTTATTGTGAATATTACGGATCTGATCATTGATTGTTTCATTAATTAGTTGTGGTGATGAAATTGGGCTAATGGCTAGTAGACAACATTTGTTGTGTTCACAATGTGATTAAATTTGTTTGCCTTGTGAAATGTTTTGTGGTTGCAAAGGTTTTATAATTTTGAAAACTTAGAAGTACCAACATCCCATTAGGTTTAGGGTTTGGAGTCCCAAGATTAGGGTTTGAAAACTGAAATTTAAGGTTAGGGTTTACCACGGAGGGGGCACAAGATTTGAAGGGATAGGCAATAAATCAACATGTATCAATGTGTTTAGATGGTAGGGAGTGTGATTTAATCATCCACACAATCATTATTTATGTTTGGGGGGGATTCTTTAAATTCCAAAGCAAATTCACCTTCACAATTAATCACCCTACCATTGTTGTAGGGCATGAATGACATTTATGGAACCACCAAAAGGCTTCAATGGTATTTGGAGGTGGTTGGCATCCTTAAGTTGGATAATTTTATGTAGGAATTTGTGAATTGATGTGACATACAACAAAATCGCTAATTTTTCACACCCTTCATGGCATAGAAAGGTTTGTTCCAACATTTGGAGGGACATTTGTGGATGATTATCATGAATTTAAATGCACCCATGAAGTTGAAATCAAAGCATGGTGACTATATTGGGCACCAAATTATGTTTCCACCATAATGATAATGATTCCAAGTGGGATGTTGACAACCTTTAGTATTATTTTGACAATTGAAAGTGACACTACTAATGGTGATGGAGCCATTAGAAGTAGGAATGTTAGTGGTGGTGGAGCCATCGAAAATCCTAGAATTGTTAAAAACAAAAGTGTTGATGGTGGTAGAACCTTAAAAGTGGTGGAACCACTAAAAGCAATGGTAGTGGCCCTTCCATCAATACATAAGGTTTGTTCATGATGTTTAGCCCTATAATGGAACCCTATGTTGGACAATTGTGAAGGAAAAAAAAACTATAAAGTTTGCAAAAGTTTCAACAATAAGGTGCATGAGAATTCATGAAAGGCATATGCATGGATGAGGAGGCTCATAACTATGACACAAGGTGCTATGAAAACACAAGTTGTCAAATTTTTGTATGGAATTTTGAACAAGGAGCTTAGGTATTAGGTGTAGGATGCAATGTTACTTTAACCTACACAACCAACCTTGGCAAGTGTTTTTCAATTATTGAACTGCATTGACTTGAACATGGTGGAAGAACATGGGGTGACTATCAATTTTAACAAGGATAACTTAAAGAATATATTGACACCATTAATTCAACAATAGTGTAGTGTGACCAATAAAGGTGCACTATAGAAGACTAAGTTGAAACAAGATGGTTCCACATCATATTGTATTAAGTGAGGGGGAAGAAGAAAAATGTTGTCCAAAGGTGTGGTGGGCTTCATTAGAAGAAAGACTACTTTAATCCACTACTTACTGTTACCTCCAACCCTAATCCCAACTAGTCATGTTCCCATTGCAATTTCTATAGGTGTGATGCAAATCATTGTTACAAATTACACTTGGAACTATGGCATAAATAGCCAAAACCTTATCCTTTATCACATTGACATTATTGGAGTTGTGTGGCATAAGGCTTTAATATTGACCATAGTTCTTTATGTTGTTCCCAATGTTAATAGTTGCAAGATCTAGATGTATTAACTTAGTATTTTGTTGTCACCAAGTTGTAGACCTTCCTATACATTCCAGCATTGATAGGGTAGGGGTTATTCTTAGTGCGGTGGTAATGCATAACAAGGATGGTGTTTTCCAATTGGAGGGGTTATGAGTAAATGATACCAACCCTATAAGGTTTTATTATATTCAAAATGTTCAACCCTTAACATTGGGCAAAACAATAGTGGAGGGTCTTGGATTAACCAATGCCAATTTTGAACCATGCATGTACCAAATTATGACATCAATGGGCAGGTTAAAGAAAGCTTGGGTGTCAACCAAATAAAAGATTGTCATTCAAGTTAATCCTCATTGACCATCTGATTATACCATGGTGTGGGCTTGAATTGTGATCACCCATGTTACATTTTATGATATATTGGTTAACAAAGTGGATTTATATCCACTAAGCATTACTTTAGATTTTTTGGGAAGAAATTGCACATTATCGACCAAAATGCCAAATAAGAAACCGTTGTAAGGTGTTGTTACAAGGGAAATTCATTTCAGGCCATTTAGGAGAATCAAGCAAGTCAAGTTTGGATGTGTTGTACCACTTGGGGTGTTTTGGTGTTATGTGTTGTATGCATGTTGACAACAATGGTTGTAAGTGTCGACATAAGAGGACATTTCATGGTGTTAATTATATTGATTTGTTAATGTTTTCAATTCCACCAATTTGTTGAAATGTGAGGTCAACAAACCATTGAGTATGATGATCAATCTTGAATAGAGAGTGAATGTCTAATTCACAAAAGCATCACATATTTCTTAGTTACAACATTTTATGTATACATGTTTAATATTATGCAATTGAAGCTTCGTTTATCATTGAGTGAATCAAGGTTTTTAAATGTGTTTGTGCATATTCGTATTTAAAGATGATGTTTGTACATTGATTTTTTCATTTTGACATGAAATTGGTGCATGATCTTATTGAGTTTTTCCTTCAAAAAATATATTAATGCTTTCAAAATGTGGACATTTTTTCATTCATAATTAAATTGATAAAAAATACATGCCTTTTTTTAACCCCAAATAGGGGCATATGATAGGGGGTACCCATACCTTATTCATCTACGAAAACCAACAATTTATTCATACCCAAACCCTATCCCATGGAATTTTTTAATCTTAATATACACTTATAGAATTAACAAAGCCATTGAAATATATATATACCGAAGGATATATAAAAAACAATATACCCATATAACATGGGTTGCCACATAATTAATCATCATCATGGGGTATGAGAAAGGAATAGGAAGAAGCCACTATATGTTTCATGTTCACATATTATCCATCTTGCATGGTGCCTTTATGGGTGTTAGTTCAATAATCGAGCTAGTTGGGCTTTCCTAACCTTAATTTTCTTTTGTAAAACATCCCAAAGAAGAAATGGGAGAAGTACATGTATTGTCACCAAATTTCACTTAAAGAATTTCAATGAAAGATGATAATTACATCTAACATTTTGGTGTTATGAATTTCTTGCAAAAATCTCCAGGATTCCGAAACCCCAAAACCCCCATTCCTACCAAACATTTCAATTCCATGTTAATTGGTCCAAAACTTGTTTAAATTGCCAAAATTATATCATAAAACAAATGAACATGCTAATACAACAACCTCAAATAAATTTCATCTAGTGTATTTGAAGGTGGCCTTCCTAAGTGAAATTTCCTTAGCAAGGCAATTTCATGTAAAACTCCTAATTAGAGGAAAATTAACTATTTTGGTTACCTTGGTTATTAAACTAGAGAAACACCATTATTAAGCAAATTTATCCTTGATTTCAAGATTTGCCCTCAAATCCCGTAGTGAAATATTCTTGACATCATGCCTCCCACTATATATATTTGCCCCCCTAAACTTGTTAGGGTAGACACACCCACCATTAAACACAAGTCAATAGTCGAACATTTATTCATATATTTCTTGTCATTTTTCTAATGATTTTCATGGCTCTGGGTGCACTAAGTGGAGGTTTAAAATACCTGTGTGAAATCTAAAGGTATCTCAGCAATGAAAAAGAAGCAGGAAAAGAATGTGCAGGTCTAGAGAGCAAATTGTTTGTAAACAAATGCATTAGAACCCCTGAACTTTTAGACCTAATATTTTTCTCATTTCTTATCCATTTTCAGCGATCTAGAAAACAATGGGTGTTCCAATTGACAGTTTCATGTTCTGATAAACTTGGGTTTAAGTGACGCCTCAACACAAGGAAATACATTGTGTCAGTATACTCAAAGTGAATACATATATTGTGTGCATCTATCCATGTGTGCTTCACCTCTCTAAGTAAGTATACACCAGTGTTGGGCAGTTGTCTGTCTCTCTTCCAAAGCAAGAACCAGCAGGCCAGGGTCAGGTTTATAGACCCTTGACTGGTGGTTCTCATAAAAACAAAGAGCCAGTTTTGAGCTGTAACTCATGGTTCTCAAAAACTCAAAAAATTGGTCAAATTATGTACCCTCATGAACCACCAGTTCTGTCAGAAAACCCCCCAGTCTTTTGAAATTTTCCAAAAAGCCAGAACTTTCACGAGCTGTTTTGTTCTGAAATTTTTTAAAAACATCAGGACTGGAGGTTATATAACTTATAACAAAATCAAAGAACTGCCCAACATTGGTACACACCTAAGACTGTAACTTCTTTCACAGTGAGAGAGTCTGGCAATCATATGGGGATTGCAACAAACAGTCTATGACAAAACATAGTCACTGTTCAGAACAATCACATGGAAATCAAAGTGTTGAACAACCATGGCGTCTCCCGTACTTACTAGAACAGGTAAGTCTATGACACCATCATGTCCTTGGTATTGTCATATGGAAACCATGGCGAAAGAAAATGTGTGGGTTGGTCTAGTACAGATGCCAGAAGAAAGATAATCGATACCATCACGTCCTCAGTGTTCTCACATGGAAATCGCAAAAAAGAAAAGATGGATGTCTCATTTCTCATGCACCATCTATTCATCCATCATGATCAAGCTAAAATGGAGTCTCCAAGAGTACTGGTGGATAAACCCTAAACCCTAATCCACAGGGTTTTCTATCCCCTCACAACAATCTTTTAGGCTACTATTGGAGAAAAGAGGAGTGAAGTGAAAATCACCAGGAGTTCTTCAGTTGCCTACTCAAGCCAAAGTTCCACAACTCCAAGAGGAGCTTGAGATGTGCATAGGTTTTTGGTGCAGCTTTCGGGTCACATCAGGTGCATTTTCTTTTGATGTCAGCAGCAATCTTTGTTTTCTTCTATGCCGGAAGACTCATGTGGCAACAACACCCAATGCAGTGTTGAACACAGGAAGTAGTGCAGGATCATCTGGAAAAAAGTCGAGACTCCAATGCCAAAAAGCCCAAACTCAATATTGAGTCACCAAGATATTCAGTGACCTTTGACAGAAACATTTATGGTAGTAACAAGCCATTATAACTGACATGATATCAAAGACAGACACTAATATGCCCATGCAATTTGCTGGAACATTGAAGGTGCAAACAGTTCCAGCAAAGTGCAAAGCTAGCATGACAAGAATGGGTGTGTTCACAATTGAAAACCATGTGAGTATAATTCACAAGGTTTAAGATCATCACCTTCATTACAAATAGTAGGTTAGTAGCTTCCAGTCACTTCATTAGCTCCTGAAGTTGGGTTGCAGATAATTATATAACAATCTGCCCAAAACTATGGGTAATTTCAGGAAGCAAGAGGAACACTGCCATAATGTTGGCTACCACTGAAGGCATACAATGAATCTAAGTGAACTTCCTGATTTCAAACAGCAAGAGAGACAAGAATGGCCAGAAATCCACCCAAATATTTTCCAATCAGCCCTGTAACTGTTTTGGAAAACATTGTCACAAATGTTTATAGTACTGAGGCACAGTGAACTGAACCAGGTAGTGAGATGCAAAAGTGTATCATTGGTATTCATCACATTTTTCCCAGCTTTTTGTGATATTTAGTGGTGGTGCTCCAAAACCTGTATCCAGAAAGTCCCTACTGCATCTTTGATTTCATCCATTGCTCCAGAGTTGACAGCTCTTCAGGTGTAATGGAGTGACCAACTCCTGGAAATGCCTGCTCATGATTGCCATACCACAAAGTACACCACTGTCATACACTTGCTAGTAATCATATGAATCTCTATCATGGATAATCCAAATTTGCAAGTTCAAAATATGCATTAGGATTTTACCTTGAAATCACATTCAACATTTGCACGAGCCAGCAAGGGAGGGGCTGCTTGACCAGCACTGAAATCCACAACCTGGTCATTGAGTCCATGCAACCACAGCACTGGTGTCTTCACAACATGCAACACAGGTCAACCACATTGTCACATGCACATCAGAAATCAGCCTGCTCACAACATAGTAACACAACAACCACATACAAGGTCACACATAGCACACACAAGCTTGCACATAACCCAAAAGGTGAAGGTATTGCTCATATGTGCAGATAAGATTAAAAGCTGAGATATGGGCTATTCTGGAGAGGCATCCATACAAGGTTTTCCTATCCTGCAAAACACCCTGGAACAGATAGCTATGGCACCCTTCATTCCCAGAGACTGCCATTTCAGATTGGTGAACTGGTTTTGGTCAGTCCCAGGTAGGTCTGAAGCAATCTCTCATCAGGATTCATCAATAGAGCTCCTAATGTAGACTTCCAGGGTGACATCTGACATTGGAAGAAGCCTGCAATTAGTGGCCAAGCTTCATGCCCTGAAATCCTCCTGAGGATAGCATTCCAAGCAGCAGGGAGTAAAAAATAAACCCTTGACAAGAGAACCTACCTGCTTTGCCTCTGGTGTAATTTTGCTGACAAACCCAGCCCCATCCAAGGGTACCCAGCCACTGAATACAGCAGCCCCTGCCAATCTTTTAGGATACAGCATGGCACTTGCTAATGTCAATGCACCTGCGCAAGAAAACAACAGCAGCTGTTATCACTCTTGATAACGATCCCACCCATAATTGATGCAAAAACAGAGAACTAAGGGTAGACCTGCCTCCTTGACTGAACCCGCAGAGGAAAATGTGGTCTGCACTGACACCAGCAGCCACCTCCTCATCTATCATCTTATGTATTGACTCCACTGCCTCGATTACTCCCACCTCCATTTTAGGTGATTCCTGTAGCCATCATATGGAACTTGTGAATTAGCAACAAACTAAAAAACTCCAGTGGAGTCAATGAGAAACCAAAGAAGGCAAGAGGACTCACAGCAGTGACAGGGATCTCCTTTAGGTCAAACCAGCTTGGCATTAATGCACCATCTGCCACCATTTTCATGCACATCATGATGTCAAACACTTACTCCAACCCCCCTGCAACACCTTTTCTCATTCATGCACATTACAATACAGTAAACTTAGGTTATCTTTCACCACCTCCAGCACACCATTGAAGGAGACCTGACAACTTTCTACATGTGTTATTAGTCTGTAGATACTGCCACCCATGTCTTACAGCATGCAACTGGCCATGCATGCAGCCTTGGTCCCAGGGCCATAGCACCAGAAAAAAAACTTTCCAAAGCACAAAAACCTACATCTGGTTGAGCTTCCTGTAATTCAAGATCTTGACATGGAGACACAAAATCTGACAAGCCAGGAAGACCATGAAGAAAGGGAAAATGCATCAAACATGGAATTTGACAACATGTCAGAAGAACAAGAACAAGAACAAGGAGGAGTGATAGGTACACAGATGCTGCCACAGATCCATCTCCACACAGAAGGCCTAGCATTGCAAAAACCCTCATCCAACGGACTTCAAACCCTAGAGAACCGCATATGGTTACAAAATTGAGTGAAACAATAGAGAAATACAATTGCACCAAATGCAAGGGACATAAAGCTCAATCAGCCAAAGCAAGGAGTCATTACAAAGAGAGAGACAGAGACAGAGACGTACAATTGCAAGTGACGCGCTGCTCAGGAGCTGAAGGGAAAAGCCATTTGAAAGCAGCGAAGGACGGTCCCTTGAAGAAGGAGGCCAGGCCTTCGTTTGCAGGACCAGAATCCCCGAGGCCGTGCAGCCATATGACGACTCTCCTGCTCACTCCCGCCATCTCTTCCTCCGTGTGCGTCTCTTGTTGCTCTCCTTCTACTGTTTGCGACCAGTAGGAGTACTTGCTGCAATGAACACACCAGAAGACGCGATCTGGATTGCACCGCAGCGATGGCGCCGCGCTCGAGCAAAACACCAGAAGCAATGCTGCTGCGAAGAGCGGAATGGCTACGAGAAACGAGAGGCCGAAGACGACCGCTGGAAGTCGCCGTGCGGCGAACAATAACGCCATGTTCTGGGTCGCATTCCGACGGTGATGGCCCGTCCTTTGGGGTCGTCCTCTCCATTCGAAGGAAAAATAGGATGAACGATGAACGTCAGCTAATTTTCTTTCCACAGTACTTTATTTACAAACAGAAAAACAAGTGGATGATCAGCCCATTCATTCATCCATTATTAGTAGAATGTGTCAGCCTTTTTAAAAAAAAAACTCTAGGAATAAGGGAATTGGAAAAATAATCTATTTTTATTACTAAAAAATTCTAAAAAGGGTATTGGAAAGTTAGCCTTTATTTATTTATTAGGAAAAAGGAGATTGGACAGTTAGCTTATTTTTATTATTTGGAAAAAAAATTATTGCAAAGTTAGCCTATTTGGATAGTTTGTTTTCTTTTTCTTTTCCTTATTAAAGGTGGGGTTTGGGATGTCATCTGATTTTCTTTTTTTTTCTAAAAACAAGAACATGTTGGATAGAGATGATCAAGTATTGAAAGCTTTACTTCTTGAGTGCTTCGTGGGTTCTAAGCACAATAGCTTAGACACCAGATTTGGCGGTCCATGATCCATGTTTTCTTATGCTTTTAGAGATGACCACTTTTTGTAGGGTAAAGTCGAAAGTCCCAGGGTGAGGCCTACCCAAAATACAAGGGGCCTAGTTTGTGGCAGTAAGATCCCTCCCTCTCTTCAGGAATAGAGGCTTAAGAGCATGCCTACCGGTGGACTCTGCACCTTAAAATCAAATGAAGGAAAGTCAAATTATGCCGGTTTAGCTCAGGAAAATGGTTTTGCTTCTGCACATGTGCTGAGTTCGCTGAGGTTGGTAAAAGGTACAACTTTGCTGCGCACGTGCCAGAGAAGAGTGTAATAAATATGATCTGCTGTTCCCTGTTTTCTATTGGCCAAACATAATTATTGGTCCAGGTGGTTTGCTATTAGTAGTTCCCACATATTTGCAGTACCCGTTTCAGGTTACGGGTGGGGTTGCAAAAATGTAAATAACTAAACTTGGATTTGCGAGGTATTTTTGCAGGGTGACATACTAAGCTGGGGATGCTCTCATAGTATCAATCTTAATGTTTAGGGGAGGGGAAATTCATGAATATAAGGTGCCCTACAAAGCTACTTAGGAAATTTCTCTCAGTACTTGAGTAGGTTGCAGCAACTACTCTTTAGTAGTGCATTCACACTTGATGTTAAATCATCAGAATGGTTGAAGTAGGTAGTCAAAAATATAGAAAGACGTTTGAAAAAACTTACTTTCATATTTAGCTTGTAGCCAAATTTGGCTAAATCTTCCTATGGGTCATTGCCACTTTGGCTACATCACACAACTGACCCCAAAATTTTAAATAAATAAATAAATAAATAAATGCAAGGCTAGTCTCGATCACAAGGCTAGGGCTCAAGACTTTGAGGCAAGGAGTCCCTCCCATTGAGGTGAAGTGGGGGGGTGACTTTTTTGGATTTTTGGTGTTTTTAGTGTGTTCTCACAACTACCAAATGGCTCTCAACATGTTCCCAATGTTCTTAATATGTTCCCCAAGATGTTCCAAATAGCAGCACACCTTGTTCCATAACTTTTGCCCAATGTTCCCAAAGTTGAACCTGCATAACCCCACGAGAAGACAATATTTATTGCAGACGCCAGAAGCTTCCTCCTGACAAGAAACCCTAGAACCCGAAACCCTAAAATCCGAACCCTAATCGGGAAGGCGTAGAATGCCCACGGAAAGAAGCTTCTTTGTGCTTGTTGCTTGCTTGTTGTCGCGAAGCTGCCGCGAGACCTTGTTCCCTACGACAAGCAAGCTTTTGTAGCGTGTTAATAAGCTTCACAACTGTTGTAGTAGAAGGTGAGGAGCGTGTCTTTCTTTGCCTTTCCCCAGAGAACTCGCATCTGTTTGCGAACAGGACTTTCCATCTATAGGTACTTTGGCGAAGGTGAAGAAAGTACAAAAAGCTCAGGTTCACAGCTACCAACATGTCTTCGTGGAGTGAGTTTGCTGTTTTGTTTTAGTATGGAGGAATCAGCCGCTTTTCGAGTCTTCTTCTATTAGGTAGCTGATTTAGGGTTTCGCCTCGAGTTGCGTCCACCACAACAATCTGTTTTCTCCGTGGGTTTTTAGTTTGCGAGAGAGCGGGATCCGTTTCTCTGGAGGTTATGCACCTCGAACTCCTATTGAACAAGGTGCGTCTTCTGTGAGATCTGTAACCATGCCAATGTCGTGTGAAGTTAGGGTTAAGCTCTGAATTGGAGTACCAACAATTGCTCCGAATTTCCCAGATGAGGTTTTTGTGTTCCCCAGGTTCATTCATATACATGCAGGGTACATCCAAATAGCGCAGATACTGAACCTGGAATTCCTTTGTTAGGAGTGTAACTGTCTAGTTCGGAGATGTTCTGGATCCAGGGGTGGGTGAGGGAGGGCATCATCACCTTTTGATAGCCGATTTTGGGTTTTGAAGCACTCTGTAGACTTCTGCACATTTGGGATTTTTTTGGGTACCAAACTAGGAAAGAAAAAAAATTGCTGCAAGTTATGGTGTGAGTTTGTGAGTTTCTGCACTTGGCACTAGATTCCAAGACATTCAATTAGAGGACATTGAATAGAAATGTGAGGGAAATCTGTGCTCTCTTTGCAGAGGGGAGAATGGACATTCCTGCCACAAGCAGCCAAGTGAAAAACAGACGTTTAGACAAGAAGAAGAAGCAGCTAGTGCTTCAAGGAAAAGGAAGCAAAAGTGACTACTTTGATGTTATTGGCTCAGAAGCAAGAGTAGAGGTGTCATTTCAACCACCAAAGCCAAATTCCAGGCTCAACTTCCAAGACATTCAAGGTTTAGTGCGCTGGGCGTTAGCAGATGGGTCCAACCCAAAATGGGTCTTCATTAAAAACAAGCCTCTTGTTACAAAGGTGGTGATGCTGCACATACCAGGTTTGGATGCTGCACTTTACATGGCACATCCAGGGTCTTTTAGAAGCCTGAGTGAATGTTGTGGGGTTCCTCGGGCTGCTGCTGCAGTCAGTCCTTTTGCTACTACAGCTCAAACCTTAGAGGCAATTTTTAGCTGCCCAAAGACCCAAGCAGGAACTTCTCAGAATGTGAACCAACCTTGGAAAAAAAGCCGTAGTTGGCATCTAGATTCCAATCAAAAGAAGTCTCCTGATGCAGAACTTCTTGAAGATGGGACCTCAGATTCAGATTCGGACAAACAGATAGTCAAAAGGAGGAAGGGGACGATTGGAGATTCACAGGGTGATTCAACATCTGGTGGAGCATTTCCAGCTTCCTATTATACTCTGACACCACAGCAGATGCATGAAAATGGGTACCCAAAATATGAGGTTGAGGAAGATGGTTCCTCACCGCAGAATAAGTTGGGATTTATTAGGACACAGCCAGCTGCAGCAGGCTCAAAGCCACGGGAAATGGTGGCCATTGATTGTGAGATGTGTTCTACATCACTGGGGTTGGAACTCACTCGAGTGTCAATGGTGGATCCCCTTGGTAATGTGATTTTGGACAAACTGGTGAAACCAAAAAATGAAATAACAAATTACAACACTCGATTCAGTGGAATTACAGCATCTATGCTACTTCATGTTACAACAACTCTTGGAGATATTCAGGAAGAAATTTTGGAGTTAGTGTCTGCAGAAACAATTCTTGTTGGACACTCAGTTGAAAGTGATTTAATTGCACTCAAGGTATATCATCCTTTGGTGATTGATACAGCTTTGCTCTATCAGCATCCTGGTAAGGGTTCTTCTTCAGTCTACAAGCCTGCACTCCGCACTCTGACTGCCAGATTCTTGAGACGAAGAATCCAGGAGAATAAGAATGGTCATGACAGCATCGAAGATGCTCGTGCAGCAATGGATTTGACACTCCTGAAGATTAAAAATGGCCCTGCTTTTGGGAAGAGAATGAAGCCACACACTGAAAATTTGATACAGGTGTTGACTGATCATGAGCGGAGGTGCACATTGATAGATAGCAGAACAGTTCTTCATCATTATGCTGTGGGCTCCTGTAATGCAGTCATCACAAACTCTGATAGGGAAAGCCTTGCCAAAGCTGAAAAGGAGGTGAAGAAAGCTTCAATAGACTTTGTGTGGGTGCAGTTCTCTGAGCTGCATTCTTATTATGAAGATGAAGCTCGAAGTTCTGAGAATATGGCTGTCCGTGTTGCTGAAACATTGGCCTTCATGACATGCAAGAAGGGACCAAAGACCACAACCAAAATCAAACCAGTTCTTTCGCAGAAACTTCAAGCTGTGTTAACAGATTTGGACAACCACATAAAAAGGCTATATGAAGCCCTTCCATTGAACAGCCTGATGATTGCTTTCTCAGGTCATGGTGACACTCCAGGTGTGCGACAGCTGCAGGAACTGAAGTGGAAAAGCTTGCAAGGCCTGAAGCAGGCCAGTCTTCAACGATGGACCCAACAAAATGAGGCTGTCTTGGAAGAGTTTGCAGCTCGAGCAGAGACTACACTTGCTTTTGTGTGTGCAAAGACCTGAGCTTGTTTGAAAGCTGTGGTCAGGTCCCACCTTGCTTGGAAGCTTTCTCAACCAACATCATTTCAGAAGGAACATCTCTTAAATGTGAGTTCAAGACCCAAAACAGAGCAGGATGGATGGACTGTGGCTCTTGAATACTTTTTTTTCCTTCAGGAGAGAAGTTTGTCAAGCAAATAGCTACACTACAGTGCTGTAAAATTGGACACAACAACTCATTTTTGGTGCACTGCAGGTCTAGGCTTCTCTGTTTCTCTTCAGACAATCTTTTATGCACATAGACTTCCTATGTACTTCCATGCCCATTCCTGTCAGCCATTGTCAATTGCAACATCAGGAAACTGCTTTCAATTCTACGAGAGTGGTGCTGATTTTGCAACTGGGTAGTTGTTGGTGCATCAAAATAGGAGGTAGCAGCTGGTTTTAGACAGTGCTGTTTTCTAGGAAGGTGGTTTTTGCCAAAAACTTCAGACCTAGCTTGTGCAATGCATCCTTGTCATACACTTGGACTTTTATCATTCCTGTCAAAGAACTGTGACAGAATTTTTCCTAAAATCTGCTACTACTCTTTCTCAGTGGGCTTCAAATTGCTAACTTCACTGTTGTGGATCTCTAACTCTGTACTATGTTTGCAGAATTGTCTGCAGAGGATTGAATTCAGGTTGCTGAAATGAGAAAATTTGGAGTGCTACTCCCCAGTTACACAGGGCTATATATCCACAAACAGAATCTGGATCCTTTTCCGGATGGAAATCATAACTCTCCAAGCTGGGGAACAAACAACAAATCACTATGTCAATTGGGTATGTAGACAAGAGCTGTTCCCAATCTGCTATGCAGTTTGGCTCTAAAATCTGCAGCTCAATATCTCACATGTGGAAAGGTTTGCAAGCTTTGAACACAATTGAATTTTTGTGCATTTGAGAAATGTTCACAACAAATTTAAGGTCATTTTTCCTTCTGAACTATAAAACCTAATTTCATCACTGATCAGTATTACTCTGCTTGGTATACTCCAATTGGGTTTTGATGGGCCATTGATTATAAAAAGGTTTATAATGCTTCTCATGACAGGAGGGGGTTTCCTGGGGTTTGGGAACTCGATGTTCCCCTTGTGGTTCGCCCTCTTAGGTGGTTCTTTCGGCTTCTTGGATGAGGGTCCTTCCATTTTGTACCTTGTATTCCCCCTTTTTTGGGTGCTTTGGCTTATTTATGATTGGCAGGGTTTCATCATCACTTTTGTGCCCATATTTGTCAATCCCACTTTGATTGTATGTATTATGTATTCTTTTTGAACCAAGCAACAAACTTTATGATGAGTAGGAAAAGTTTTTATTGCAATGCTCCAGTAAAGCTACTCACACAAGTCTTGGAATTCTTTTCAAAATTTGATGCCACGATCCATGAACGGTTGTTCTAGAGCATAAAGTTTTATTCAAAATTCAATCCAAAAATGCAAAATATAGCCATGCCCGTCATTGAACATAGGTGAATGAACAATCAGGGCAAAAGTTTTGGTTTAGGCTAGTCAATGCACCTTGATTATAGTGGCCAACATGTGTTTTGCACCTAATGATTGAATGTTTAGTGGTGAACAAATGTGTCAGTTTTTTTTATAACTCACACTTGGGTAGAATGTTGTGTGTTTAGCCATGAGATAAGTTCAAAACATTTGAGTGGTATTTGCATCCCACTTAAAATTAATATTTTGTTTGTTGATGAGAGTGGTTCTTTGCGTCTCTAAAAAAGGAACATTGCCCAACCTAGCAACCCAAGTGTTTAATCATAGGTGTAAAGTAGGGCAATAAAGAAAAAATTCCAAACCACTTCATAGAAAGCAAGTGTTTGATAAGGGGGAAAAAAGCCTTTCTTACAAAAACTTGAGATTCACATTACTTCACACTACCATTGATGTTCAATTGACATGAGGTCAAAATATTAATATATTTTTAAGTGATTTAAATAGATTATTTAAAGATAATTAGCAAATGGGCACTGGTAATCCATGATCATATTTGGATTGTCCATGAAATCATTTTCACTTCCATTAATTCTAAAATATGAAGATTCATTTTTACCTACTAAAACATCAACATTTTTAGCATCCATGATGTTTTTTTTGGCAACCCTCATTGCTTCAAAAGTGATTGTTTTGGGCCTTTCCAATGTCCCTTAACATCCTTCTTACCAAGCTTCCCAATGACCTTTAGTTCAAAAAATATATAAAATATAAAATATTTTTAACCTTAATGCCCACAACATTCCCTATTTTAGCATCCATGATGTTTTTTTGGCAACCATCATTTCTTCAAAAGTGATTTTTTTCGACCTTTCCAATGTCCCTTAAAATCCTTCCTGCCATGCTTCCCAATGACCTTTAGTTCAAAAAATATATAATATTTTCAACCTTAATGCCCACGACATTCCCTATGTACTTCTTGGTGTCCTCGGACATTGTATCCAATGCCCTCAAGGTGCATTTTTGTTAAAACAAGCCAATCCCTATGTAACAAAGTCATTTTTTTCTTGGTTTCAACTCATAAATTAAATTGGCATTGAATTTTTTAATGAACTTTCACAATGTTAGTCCTAATGTATTATGAAACCATTTGGAATTTTTTGAAATGAATCTAATGAGTTTGGAATACTCAAAATGATTTTTCAATGTTTAATGTCTATTTTTGTTACTTAATAGACTCTCTAAAGGCTTTCTATTTTTTTTCAATGACATATTTATGAGATTTTAAAAACTAAACAACTACATAATAGCATAATGTAACATGACCTCTAAGTCATAAATATTATAAAAAAATTTAAGTTGACATGTATTTCATGATCTCAAGAATATTATTTTGAATGACCAATGATATTGGCCACATCACTTTAATTAAACTACCCATTAAGGATTCAATCAAATGGACACCTTTTGTTTATTTTAATTAAAATGCACTCCTCAACCCTCAATGTTTGGTAATATTTGCCCCCTCTTGCCCTTTTTGCATATAATTTTCACATGATATTTATGAAATTGCAAAAAATCACAAAAACATATATAATTTATGATCTATGAATAAGACAAAAGTAAAAAGGAGATTGAGTACTATGCATAATATTGAAACTACTCATCACAATTGTTTTCGCATGTTAATTACAAAATGATTTTCTTTTCCATTTTCACCTTTCGCATTGACATTTGTTCCTTTGTTAATAATCTTTTGAACAATGTCAACATATTCATATGAAATTGAAATAAACAACACATGTTCATATGTGAATGACGTGACATGTTGAAATAACTTTGATATAAATGAATTTTAACAAAAGGGTAATAATGATATAGCTTCCATGCTATATATGAACGATGATGTGGGGCTTGTTACCCAACCAGTAAGGGGTCAATGGTCAGCTACAAAACCGCTTGATCACAGTTCATCATGCACGGTCTTTTCAGCCTGTCCGGCTTGTGAAATGTCATGTTAGATTGGCTACGTACAACCTTCGAACATGTGCGGTGGGTGTGGAGGGGCGGCTAGAGCTGGCATTGTTGGTGGGGCAATTGTCAGATCTGGGCATTGGACTTTGTGGGCTATAGGAGCTACACTAGCCAAACGAAGGCAAATGCAATATCCCTGTGGAGGGGGGCGATTGGTCCGTGCTTTGGTCAGGTGGACGCATGGGGCGTGGGCCTCCTGATTTCACCTAGCTGGAAGCAAGTCATGTTTTCCTTCTACTAGTTTGGCCTTCATTTGCTTTCAACTCGTTTTAGAGTGGTTGTTGGCCAGCATGTGACAGTGGTGGTGGCCTATGGGCCCATAGATGTGTTTGACGCTTACATCAAGGATGCCTTTCATTTGCTCTTATTTGGTTGCTTGAAGGTCATGCTTCCTACTGACAAGGTGGTGGTGCTAGGTGATTTCAAAGTTGAGCTTAGCTGCGGCTGGGAGTCCTCTGCTGGTGCGATGGGCCGGCATCACCTCCATCACAGTGAGGTGCCTTTTGACAATGGGGAGCGCCTCTTGGATCTGGCGACATCTTTTGGGCTCCGCGTGGCCAATGCTTTCTTTCCACACTGACTTGGCCACTTGGGCACCGAGTTCCATCCTCCCACCCAATGCTGGTACGTCGAGGATTACATTATGTGCTTTCGGAGCCTCATGTGTGGGGTGTCAAACTGCATGGTCTTTACCAATGTCTGCCATGGCAACAGTGACCGCCAGCTGCTGGCTGTCACCCTGTAACTGCATCTGTGAGTCCTTCCATGGGTAGTGGCCTTTGGTGGGTTGTGGGATGCAGTTGCCCTATGGGACAAGCCGCATGCAACAACGGACTTTTGTCGCCTTTTGCGCAATCGGTTTGTTTTGTTGTCTCCTAACCTTTTGGACCCTGAGGTGGAGTGGTCTACCTTGGAGTGTGAGAACTCTGAGGCCACGGGGCAGGTGGTAGGGAAGGCCAGGCCTGCTCACTACCACAAGCTTAGTCTCACGCAAACAACATTGTTCATGGTTATTGATAAGCACCAGGTTCATCATGCTTTGCTGGGCCGCCCTTAGTTTGTTGAATTACGTGCTTTGTTGGGCCGCCCTTATTGAACTACGTTTGATTTATAAGGAGGCTAATGGGAAGGTGAAAAGGGCAGTTGCTACTGATGCGAACGCTTTTGCACAGAAGCAAGTTGAGGTTGTTGAGCGTTTGTAGCAGGCCGGTTGCCCAAGGTAGTGGGCTCAACATGTCAGGTCCATGGCTAGTGTGGTGTCGGGCTAGGGTGCCTTGCAATGCATCTTGGATTCTCTGGTGTGCCACTTCACAGCCCACAGGCCATGTTATAACGTTTTGGGGAGCATTTCGCCGAGGTTTTGGGGGGTGGGGGGACATTTCCCTGTTAGTTCGGGATCTCTTGGACACCTTGGTTTGTGAAGTTGAGTCTTCCCTAGGTGCTAAAGGTGAGGTTGAACCCTTTTTGTGGGAGGTGGTTGAATGCATTGCACAATGCAACGGCTTTTGGGGAAGATGGTATCACTGCCCCATTGTTGAAGGCAAGTTTGGAGCCTGCTGCTTGGCTCCACATGGTCATCTTGGCTGTTTGGCATAGTGGCAAGGCCCTTTAAACGTGGAAGAACACTTTGGTGGTTCCACTATATAAGGGCAAGAGCTCGCACTATTGCAAGGACAATTACCGAGGAATCAATATGTTGAATATCCCAGGCGAGGTTTATGTGTTGTTACTGATGCATCGTTTAGGGCAATGTGTGGGCGGCCAACTACATGAGGCTCAGTGTGGTTTTCATGGTGGCAAGGGTATAGTCGATGCAATGTTTGTCTTGGGCCAACTTTCAGGGTGGGCCTAGGTTAACACCAACTTGCAAGTACACCTAGCCTTCATTGACCTCACCAAGGCTTATGATAGCGTCAACCAAAATGCCCTGTGGCAGGTTCTTTGTACCTATGGTGTCCCTACCCGCCTCATCAACCTCTTGGAGGACCTGCACTTAAAGACACAGGCCGCTGTGCGATTTGGTAGTCATTTGGGGGGCAACTTTCCCGTGACTAATGGTGTGCGATAGGCTGTGTGGCTACCCTTTTGCTTTTTAATGTGCTCTTGGACTTCATCGTTAAGGAAGCCTTTAAGGTGCTGCCAAATTGTGGGGTGGAGGTTGATTTTTGGTCTGGAGAGGAGCTCGTGTACACCCCTCGTTCGAAGCCCTTGTCTTTTGCCACATTATTGTGTTGTTGCATGTAGACGACATGGTTCTGTTCAACACGGATGTTAAGAAGCTGGTGAAGATGTTGAAGGTGGTTGATTTTTAGGCCTCTGGTATGGCCATGCGCATCAATGCTACCAAGACCAAAATATGTCAGTGGGCAAAGGTGCCCCCAAATTGCCTATTGACACCCCCATCCACAGTGGCTCGATGTAACTGGTGGAATCTTTCAAATATTTGGGAAGCATCGTCAACTCCTAGGCCAACTTGCACGAGGTTAATACTCACCATGGGCTGGGTGTTTTTGCCCACTTCGCCCATGTGTGGGGGAATCACCACCTCTTGGTGTAGACCAAGGATAAGGTTTTTAGCTCTTTTATCGTTCCACACTTTGTCTATAATATTGAGACATGGCCTTTGACACAAGCACAAGGGTACATGCTAAAAATTGCATATAGCAACTACCTGAGGTGGATTTTGGGGGTTGGCATCGCTGATTGCCACAGCTTTGAGCATTTGAATGGCAAGTGCCAAATACCTTTTCTAAGGTGGCTTTTGGCCCGAAGAAGGTTGTCATGGCTGGGGCACATGGCTAGGATGCCTGAAGAAAGGTACCCACGTCAGGCGTTGTTTTCATGTATGCATGGTGCCAAGCATTCCAAGGGCTGCCCTACCCAATCCTTTGTCTCCATAATGTGCAAGGACCTTTAAGCAATTGGCATACCATCCGCACAAGGGGGTTGGTATGAGCGTGCTTAAGACCAGCCTTAATGGTGGGCTAACATCAGGGAGCTGCCCACCTGGAATGGTGCCTTGGTGCCCACTCGGCAATAGCCTCTCAAGTCTTGTTGACTAGAGGTTCGGGCATAAATAGCCTTTGTAACTTTTGTCCGTTTGGTTTGGTGATCATGTGGCACCATTTGGCTGACACTTTTGACATGCATTACTTGCGTGGAAAGGGCTAGGCTGGTAAAATGCAATGATGATGAAAAATGATATGATGCAATGTGTAACATGCAATAATTGTTTTTTATTTGCACCAAGATTAAAAACATAAAAATAAATTTTAAAATGAAAATCCTTTCATAGTAAGAAAAATTTCTAAATGTTCTTGAAATGAGAGACACTAATCCATTCTTATATGAAATTGAGGTGCCAACAACATTATTGTACAACTTAAATTGAATTTGAATTTCAAAATTGATTTCAAATACATTAATGAAATTTGAATTAAATTCCAATTAAATGATTGGATTAAGATTCCATTCAATTCCAATTCAACAATTAGATTAAGATTCAATTGAATTGAATTCAAATTTAATTAAATGGGATGCAAATTAGTGGAAGACGTATTCCAAATCTTCTTGTGAATATGTTGTTGGAAAATAAAAACTTTAAAAAGATAAATGTGAAAAGACACCTTTCCATGCTTTTCACTTAAGAATGGGCTAAATAAATTTTAGTTTGGAACTATCCAATCTATAGCAACTTATGGAACTTAAAGTTGTCTTACCTAAACCAATTTGATGAATTATTGTCACTATAAATATGCCAAAAAATACAACCCAAATGTTTAGTATAAGATGTAAACCAACACAATAAATCAATATTTTTGTTTGTTTCACACAAAAGACTTGTTTATTCATGGGGTTGATTTAATTCCGGATTACAAGTGTTTTTAGGTAGAAACGATTTTTTGAGTGCACAAAAAGGACTTCAACATTCAATACATAACATCTTTACATTCCAACACAAAACAACATTAATGACCCTAAAAACCATGCAACTCCCTTCCATTGCAAGCACATTGGATTCCCACCAAAAACCTCGCCTTTCAATCACTAGTTAAACCATAAGAGTAACATATCAAACTTTTCAAGAATGTTAGAAAATTTTAATGTTATATTAAATGAGCTTCAATCTTTCTTTATAAATTTTATGTTCTACGGTCAAAGTCTTAAGATGAAAGGAAAACAAATTTGCAATAAGGGGAAGGAAATGGCAATGTAGGATTTAGCTCACAAGAATGTGAAATACATGGTACTTTATTAGATCAACTCACACAAGCATTAACTATAGAAAGAAAAAGTTTTTATGTAGATCAATTTTTCCAAAATAAATACAATAAATATTTACATTATTATTGGATCCGAGGGTCTACAATCCCAAGAATAGTATGGAATTTAGGTAGATTTCGTTCTAGAATTTTTTTTCATATTACAACCAATCAAAGTTTGAAGTTCACATCTATGGCTTGCACATCAATCACATGTGTCAATTTAGTGTGGGATGATTTGTAAACTTTTATGTAATATTTTTTTCTAGTGAGAATTTGGAAAGTCATGCATTCCTTATTATTTAAAACTAACACATCTTTTGAAATCTTGGGATAATTATAGGAGGCCAAACTTTTTACCTCTTATAAGTCCCAACCAAATGTTGCCAAGTACTTGAAGGCTAAGGCTACTCAACAAATGACTACCATGATGTTCAATATACCTCATACATGACAAAATGGATTCTAACAACAAATCAACAATAGATAATGAAAACATTCCATTTACAAGTGCACTAAAAACAAACAAATCAACAAAAATAAATAGGCTTCTACAGCTTCCCAACAAGGGAAATGGACAAGTAAGGCCTTGGAAAAAATAATGGATGTAGTGGATGGAGGTCAATTCTTTTTTGAGAAAAATAAGCAAGTTTTGGCACATACCATGAACCTTTCTTTTGAATCATTTGAATGGCAAGACAAGCTCAATGAAAGTAGGCTCATAAGGTGTGTTAACAAATGAGGAGGATAAAACACTTGTGGCTTAGGTTTTGGGTATGCATGAGGTAATACTTTCCATTACCTAAAATGCTAACACTTACTAAAACCAAACCTACCCCCTTCGAACTTGGATTGCTTGGAAATAATTGGTGGTATGCGTTTAAGTGCCAAATTCAAAACTCAAAAGGATTTGAAATTTGCAAAGCACTAGGTTTAACAAGTTAGGCATTTCATTATATTAGAATTTTCAAATAGTCTAAATTGAACATAAATGTAATATTGATCACATCTAAAACTTAGATGAGATAGGGATTTAAGCAAGGCAATAGTCCAAAATGAAGGTTATGGCAAAAAGAGGTTAACAACATGTTTACAACACCATTCCCAATTTTGGGGAATGGTTAATAGTAAATTGTGTTGTGAATGCAATGGAGGCTTCCCTATTTAGATTTTACATATTTAAGGGTAAAAGGATGAAAGAAGATTACATTAGACATTATAGATGAAGGACATGCATGGCAATGCAAATAAAAACATGGATGATGTCTAGTTTCCCATTCAAATGATTCTTTTCATTTTCTAAGAGGTTAGGGGGCTTCTTGCAATCAAATTGGCATCTATTAGTCCTAAATGGGCATGGTTCACATGTTAAATTATTAGCTATAAAATAAGCACAACAATTTGGGTTGGATATGGTCACCTTACCTTCTCATGTTTTACAATCTTTAGATGAAAGTTGTTTCAAGCCTTACAAGACTACTTATAGGAAAGAAAGAAACAATGCCTTGGTTAGAAACAACCATTGTGAACTAGAAAAATGCACACTTCTTGGTTGGGTGGAAAAGGATTAAATCAAGCATTATTAAGAAAAAATCATCAGTGGATTTAGGGCAACACGAATCTAGTTACTCAATCCATTGCCACATCTACTCACAAGAAAAACAAGGGGGGACAAATTGTTAGTAAACTAGATTTAATCACACACATTGACATTTAATGAACATTAAAAGATTTTGTGGTAGAAAACAATGGATAAGGACGCAACAAAATTTATCAAATAACAAAAAAAAGAAAAAGGAGGATAAGAAGGTTAAGAAAATTGTTGAATTTTTCATTGTGGTTAAGAAAATAGCTCAAATGCAATTAAAAAAACTTTAGTGATTTTTTTGTGATAATGTTTGGTTTATAATTATAGTAAAAGAGGTGAGGCACACACTTCACTAGAATTTCAATGTGGGATTTAAATTCCATCTTCTAGGGTTTAAAGGTGTCAAGCTAGGGAATACATTAAAGATTCAAAAAATAACTAAAGGCCATGGCAATGGTTTTGCAAAAATTCAAGGGCCATGTTGTAGCAAGGTTACAACAAACCACCAACCTATGAAAGAGAGAAGTTAACTTGGTGCATAACAAGAAGAGGATGGAAACGATTAAAACAAACATGATCATGTGCACACCAAGAGAAGGATGAATAGGAAGAGGATGGAAAGGATCAAAATGAACTTGATTAGATGCACAACCTAGAAAATGGGACAAATAGGAAAATGATGGAGATGATCAAGAAGAACATAATCACAACCATGAATCAAGTGTGTAGTTTAAAGAAAAGGGACAAACATGAAGAGGATGGAGAGGATCAGGACAAACATAATCAACTACACAAATAGGAGAAGAGGATGAACATTAAGAAGATGAAGAGGATCAAAATGAACAATCATGACCATGATTAGGTGCACAACCAAAAAAAAAGGTCAAACATAAAAAAGATGGAAAAGATCAAAATGAACATGAATAAATGCACAACTAGAAACACATCAGGGTAGATGCAAGCTACAATGGTTCAATATCAACAGAAATTACATTCTTTACAAGTCCATACAATATTTTTTTAAATGATTCAAATGGATATGGTTGTTACTTTAAAAAATAATATTATTCTAATATTTGAATAATACATGCTCAATCATTTACAAACCTTCCCAAATTTATGTGAAAACATGTGTTTAATGTAGTTGACATGATTTTTTGATTTGGAAGTCATAAAAGGAAAACCTACAAAGTCCATAAAAATAATGCCCCATCTTAAACTTTTTTAAACATATGCTTTTGGGACAATTTTTTTGAAAAATAAACAAAAATTGCAACTCATATGGACTTATGAAAATATGGTCAAATTTTAACCATTCAAAAATCCTTAGTTATTAAACAATTAAGGTTTTCAAAGAAAAAATTCTTCATATGAGTTTATCATTTTATACTACATTATATATTGAGCTCCAATAACAAATTTGGAATGTGAATCAATATAATTTTTTTAATTTTGTGATGTTTTAGTTAGACAACTAGTTCATATTTTTTGATTTCAAAAGTCCATTACTATTAACAAATGAATTTTTTTATCAATAAGTGACCACACAATTCTTTTCATAATGAAATTATTAATCGATCCAAATCCCAATTAGTATATTTAAGGATATATTAATCATCATATGCATTTGAATAAAAGGTACCTAAAGAAAAAATAATGTTTCATCACAAAAGTGAACCATCGTAATTTACATCTACCCATCAAGAGAAGGGGATGAATATGAATGGAAAGGATCAAAATGATCTTGATCATGATCATGTACACATTATGAAAAGGTGATGGATCCCTCGTGATCAAGATTCACTAGTAGAAATCAGCTAAAATGTAACCACTCCATTTACAACTACATGTGATTTGTAGTCGTTTGCGACTAAATTTGAAAATATTTGCAATTACAAGACCAACTTTCAACTATTTTGGTCATTTTCACAACTATGATGCAACTATTAGAAATTCCATCCTATGGTTGCATCAATTTTACATTTATTTTCATCCATTAATAGGTTAATATGTCCCATTAGTCGCAATAATCATCAAATTAGTTGCATATTAAATATATTCAACACTAACATAGGGGTGTATTTTAATGTATGTATTAAAATTATATATAGATAATATGCATACATATGCATATAGTTCATATAATGAATCTCAAAATTAATATTTGAACTTTGATCTTTTTTATTCAAATCTGAAAATTATTATTTCAATTGTTTAAAACATTATTTGAATTTGAAATTTTTGATTTGAATATTATATTTTGAATTTAAATTCAAAAAGACTTATTGATTTAAAAATTGATTTTGAATTCTAAATTAATATTTTTGAATCCAAAAGTTAGTATTTCAATTCAAAAATTTATTAATTGATCATAAAAATGACATTTTAATTTATATTTCAACTCTAAAAAAATTTCATTTAAATTTTAAATAATCATTTGATTCGAACACGAAATTTAAATTCCAAATTATTATTTTGGATTCTCAAAATTAATACTTCAAGTCTGAAAATTGGTAATTGAGTCTAAAAATGGACATTTCAATTTTGAATATTCTTATTTGAATATGAAAATTGACATTTCAATTCTGAAAATTGTTATTTAAATTCAAAAAACTTATTTGATCTAAAAATTGATATTCGAATTTTAAATTATTATTTTCCAATCTAAAAATTATTATTTCAATTTAAAAAACTTTATTGAATCTAAAATTTGATTTTAAATATTTTTATTTGAACTTGAAATTTGATATTTGAATTATGAAGTTTTAAAGTTTAAATTTAAAAAAGTAGGTAGGGTAGGCAAGCGTAAGTTAGGGTTTCATATAATTCTGCAAAAGTTCAGCCAAAATTCAACATGCCAAAACAACACCAAGTTTTCGTGAAAAATTGACATCTTTATGAAACTTGCCTCTTGAAATTACAATCATCGATTAAAAATAAAATCAAAAAAATCTTTTACAGGGGGTTCCCAAATTTTTTGTTCCAAGCGAGAGAAAGGATGTAATGAACCAAAACAGAACCAGGATTTCTATTTGCACAAAAAAAATGACATCTTAGTCTATTTGTGAGAAGGTTTGTGCTGGAACACTCTAATCTCTTCACCTTCAGGGGAACGAATAACTCACCAGATGCTTCCAACAAGATGATAAAACAAAACAACTAAAAATTCGGACGACTCCCGTAAATTTTTGTTTTTTGTTTTCCGTGTTGTTCAACAGCACGTCACACTCGCTCCAAACAAAAGAAAAAAACCCTCGTAATCAATCCTTGTAATTTTTTGTAATTTGGGAGATGGAAATTCGCGTAAGTAGAGGAGTGATTCTAAACACAGAGACTCGGCAGATCGGAAAGTCACAGAACAAAATCCTTCTTCAAATTTGTTGTTGCTAGCGTCGACAGTTTTGAGACTTGCACGGTGGAGGGGTTTTCGCAACACACACACACACGTGTCGTCCACAAGTTTTTTTAATCACCTAACACCGGACACGGAAATTTATGTCTCCGATGCACTTCGGTGAGAACTGCTGGTTCTGGTTCTTATTTGAAAATATGAGAACTCACCCCCTTCATCTTCTATTCAGATTTTAATACCTGAATAGGAGGGTATCAATTATTTATTTATTTATTTATTTTTTGGGTTAAAAACTAGCTCGTTCTCGAAGTGCTGGTTCCCAAGAACTTAAGAACAATAAAGTATGTATATGTGGTTTTCACTACCAGCATTGGGTGGTTCTCTATTTTTTCTGAAAATCGTCAGGTCTGCCCTTTAAAAGACTTTATGAAACCACCTTGATTTTTTGTTTTAATTTTTAAAAATCTTCAACAGACCTGGGTAGGGTTGGGTTTCAAAAATTACAAAACATAATTTTACCTAGGTTTTAAAGTGTGAGTTTTTAGATATTTCATACCAATTGGTTTGTCGTGATGTGTAGTGTTGCGACATATGATGTCATAAGGGTGTAAATCCATAGTAAACTCAATAAAAAGACTAAAACCAGTCAAAGGTAGAAACTAATCAATTAAAAAGAGATGCACGCACATTACTTATAGTAAAGGAACGATGAAGCCACCCGTGAAGCCGGACGAACAGTGCTGAAGCTACTGAACTTGCACATGGCTTGAATTCGATGCCTGCGTGTGTGCTCAAACACAGTGATGACCGTGAGTTTTGAGCGATCAGTAAGTGGTGTCGAAATCACTACAGAAAAGTTACACTACTATTGCTATGATCCCCTCTTGCTCCATCACTACTGCTTGCATCCAAAGAGCC
>Ga0209611_10003144_pt1 | contig 28856 bp, 13 predicted proteins | sample S1TSphgellanicum_3_FD_187693 | JGI IMG/M metagenome (GOLD analysis project Ga0209611, IMG submission 187693) | Host-associated microbial communities from peat moss isolated from Minnesota, USA - S1T2_Fc - Sphagnum magellanicum MG (SPAdes) (version 2) | ecosystem: Host-associated > Plants > Peat...
CTCCAACAAAACATTGCTTCTCCTTGTTGTTGAGCCCTTTGGTTTCAAAAAAAAAGGAGCAAGCATGGATGAAACATCAAAGTGGGAAAACTTTTATGCGTGCTATCTTTAACTGCTTTTATTAGAGAAAACAATTATTCTGAGAGTTGTTCTACAAAAATAGGTGGAAAGATCACCAATGGTTGTGTGCTCCTAACACTCGACACAAGCTTTAAAAGCTGCATTTGTTGCTCTACCTCAAAGTTTCTGAAAAGAAGTCCAAGTTCTTCCACATTTGGTGCAAGCTAAATCATGTTTATTCGTGGAAATAGCTTCTCCTTCTTTTCTACCTTTGGTCGAAGTGATGAGTCTTGCTTTAGCTCCAATAGCACAAATTTTCTTATATTAAGACCCAATTTTCCATGTATGAATTTGATTACCTACTACAACAATCCTACTACTTTCTCCTTAACAACCACTAGCTATTTAGATTGCCTAGAAAAATGCAAACCTAATTATCAAAATTTGAATTCAATCGATAGTGTGTTGTATAAGCAAATGCAAATGCAACATAGAAAATTAAAAAATAGAGGTTAATACAAAGGCTCAAAGATTACCTAGATCAAGATTTAGTCATACCTTCATCATCTTTGCACCTATTCATTTCACAATTATGATTTGGCCTAAATGCGCATGATTTGACAATCTATGATTGTGCCTAAAAAAAGTCCCTTCATGCAATCTTTGTCATCTTTACAAAACAAACTTACAAACAAAAATGACACGCAGTTGTGAGCTTGCCACAATAACTCCTCAAGTCTGATTTGAATTATTTATGACAACCATCTTAGCAAGTAGAAAGCAATGGCGTTCGAAACTCAAAAACGAATTCAAGTGCATCCATACTTGAATAGTAGGTGCCAAAAACTTTGGTGGGCACAATGGAGCTTCAATGCAAGCTTTGTGAACCAAAAGAATGGCGATGGCTCGTCAAATCTTTAGCAACGAAGCTCGCAAAGTGATGAGCTGAAAAACATTAATGTTACGTTGTTGCTTCAATTTTGAAACAAAATGAAAAGCTTACAAATGGGAGCAATGGGGATTCGAAAAATGCACTAAATTAAACCTTACTTCTAATAAGATGCTCTTATGGTTTCATCCACATCCAATCTAATATTGTAAAAAATATTGAATCGAAGTTTAATTGTTAAGATTTTAGAGTGAGTATTAGATTTATTTCATTTGATTTTTGACTAAACAACTAAATTTCTACTTCAAACCTTCAATTTTCATTTTACGTTAGGTTCAATGCATTTATAATGTTAATCATTATATTCAAATTTTGCCCATGTAATGTATACCCCAACTTTGCAATTGATTTAAAATTACATATAATTTTACATGAAAATGTAACCTTGTTTTTCCATGAAATAAAATAAAACATTTTGTTTTTAAGGAAGCTTTTACCTACCATCTACCTACCTATGTCCCACCTACCTACCTACCTACCTATACTCTATTTATCTATCTACCTACCTACTATCTACTTATATATGAAGACAATTTTTTTATTTACTTATAGTTTACATAAGTAGGTATGAACATTTAAAAACATAGGTAGGTAGGCATGTGTACCTACCTATTTACCTAGTTAAGTACATATTAATTATATTTATGAAAAAAATTGAAGTTCAAATGTTGTTATACACATTGACAAAACATTTCATGGAAGTTCAACGATAGATGTTAAATCCATTTGGAGTCATATTGTTTTTACAAAGTGGTGGGGTGGTTTGATTTAGATTTTTGAATAATTATTTTTGAGTAACAATAGGGTATTTAATTTTATAGATTTAATTTAAAACATACTTTTAAATTAATTAATGACTATTCAATATTTCACAACAAGTTATTTTTTAATATATATTTAAATGTAGTTTACATAATAAAATGTCAATAGTCAATTATTTTGTAATTATCAAATATTTTATTAAATTTTCTGTGTTCATGAACTCAAAATCAATACTAAATTAAAAATAAGAAGGTATTTAATTTATCATTCAAGGATACATCAATCCTTCATAAATAATTGAAAGGTAATAAAATATTTATTAAGTGGTTCATATTTGAAATATTTATTTAATGTTTCTAGAATTAGTGTATATAACTTAGATTTAGGGTTTATGGTTTAAAGATGAATTATAAGGTTTATTATCAAAAATTGATTTATAAACTTCAATAAATAGTTACATAATTTTTTTTCATCACCATGGTAATATTTCATATTGAATTTTGCTTAGAAATCATTGTTGTACTAATATGTCCTAATTCATGGTTTAAATGAAATTTGCATCCGAATCAATTAAATCATTGTAAATCTATAAAATGTATGATTTTTGTTTATTTATATGTAATCTAAGTTGTATCTATGTATAGATGTATATGTATGTATGGATGTGTGGTTGTATATGTTTATATATATATGTATGTGGATGTGTGTTTATGTTTTTTTGTGTTTTTTATTGTTTATATGTATAAAAGAAAATGTGCATTGAAAAGAATACATAAAATTATAGGTGTCATCACATGTATGGCATAGATATTTTGATGTGTGGTACATATTTTTGTGTGTTTTTTTGGTGTGGGTGTGAGTGTAAATGTTTATATTGTTTCATGTGGATGCTTTGTGTGTATATTATATTTGTATGTTTTTATTAAAAAAATCAATATAGTTCAAATATGATTTTCAAACTAAAATAAATAGTCATAGTTTAATTAATTAATTGGTTTCTATGTGTCTATATATATGTTTGTCTTTAACATAGAAAAATGGAATACAATAATATATACAATTTTTCTATGTATATTATTGCATTTTATTTTTCTATGTTGAAGTCATTTCACCCAATAGAGATCAAAATTGTTCACTATAACTTCATTTCTTATAGAATTTTTCAAAACTATTTATTTTCTAAGTTAACCTCTTAATGGGCACCATGGGAAAATTGTTTGTGTTGTTATAAATGAATCATATTTTGGTTTGGATGCGGTGTACCATTCAACATATTTCTATTTTTTAGGGTTTAGGAGGTTTGAGGTTAATATGGTTTAAGGTTTTGTGTTTAAGATTTTTTTTTAAAAACAACAACCTAACAACTTGGTGCACGTGTTGTAATGACGGCTAAAAATAAATTATAGATTGAACTGCATTATTAAGTTAAAAATAAATCTAATTGTGCAAATGTTCTATTTTTCATAGTTGTTGTTGACTCTTTTTTATTAGCAACAATTTAGGAAAATAAAACATTTGCACAATTTGACTTTTTTTTCACTCAACATGTAATCAAATCTATGATTTTTTCAATTGGCATTGTAACACTTGTGCCATATTGTCATTTTCATCATCAAACTATTCATCATGATCATCATAAGCTCATGATTTCAATTTGTCCCCCAAAAAATAAGTAAGCTCACAACTTTGAAGTTTTTTTTTTCAAAGCTTGATATCATATATCATTAGACTTATTATACAATGTGAGTCTTACACTTTAGTTTTCAAATCAAATCTTGCTCTTGCTGCAATAAATCATGATCAACAATCCTACATACTATTGTTCCTAAACTTTTTTTTTTTTCCTTCATGAATAGATATGAACACATATCCACAAGGCTAATTTTTATTTTTTTTATAGGCTTTTCCTTCTAGTCTTGGTATCCATTAGGTGATTTAAAATTGAAAGTTTGAATAAATATAACATTGTCAAGTTATTGTTTGGATTTTCAGACTTTTGTAAACTTTTAAATTAATTAAATATGTGTTATTTCACTTGGATATTAAAAGACAAATAAATTGAATGGAAAAAAGACTAAAATTTGGCTTGAAAATTGGTGCACATAGTATTATTCTTTCAATTTTATAATATCCCAATAAATACCTTCATCCACAATCCTCACCCCCTTCAATTTCAAAATTATGCAAATTTTATGGAATTTAGCAAAATGGTTATTATCATGAACATTTACCAAAATCCTTGGTATGGAATACTTTCATATTTGATCATTGGTTAGTTTATATATTATAAGAATATTATTCCATTTAAATTAAGGGTCAACTAAATGGGGCATGTAATAATTATGAGGAATATTTTCCAAACCTTGAAGAATTTTTTGAAATTATAATTTTTATTCATTTTTACACATAAAAATTATCTAATATAATTGTGTAATAATATATTTCAACACATGTAAATAAAATTTGCACTCCATGGTTATGATTTTATTTTATTTTGTGGTATATCTTTTGTTAATGGAAATTTGACAATCAAAAAAATGTCCATTATGATGCCACTACATAGTAATGACATGGCAATTTACATGTGAATGATAAGGTCATACATGGTTGCCATGAAGGCCCAATGTCATGCACATGGCAATGGGCATGCCTTGAATACCCTTTTGTGCAGCTAGGTTTCATGAATTTTATGAAACCCTAATAGCATATTAGCCTAGATTTGCTATAATGCTAGTGACAAATCAATGATTCGATTCAACAAATTTAGTTATATAATAAATTTAATATATTTTAAGTCACCTTATTTTTGGGTTTGCTTTTGTCCTTTCATGTTAAGTTTTGAACTAATATCCTTAAGGTCACTCAAGTACAAGACCAACATTCCAAATTCAACACAAGATGGCAAACATCCCTCTTTATCCCTTTTCTCCCACATTGATGTTCTTTGAAATATACTAGAGTTTGGCCTACATGGTTAAAACATTGTTTTGATGTGGATGCCCACTATTTTGATGGGTGCCCCTTAATTCACAAATATTGGTCAAAAACAAAAAATTTCATCTATAATCATGTATTAAAAAACAATGACTTTTCTTTATCCATTTTCATGCACATTGTGACATTAAATCAGATTTGAAAAAAAGTTGTAAATAAGTTATCCTTCAACTTAATATCCTTCAAAATGCAAGAACTCATTACAAATTTTCACTATTACATTACTTTTAGTGAAAGATGGTCTCCTACTTTCAACTCATAAGTTGTCTTGAACTCTTTCCATCCATTCTCAATTTTAATTTTGTGTGACCCATTGATCTTTTTGCCTTTAGTAACACACATTCTCATGTGCTTGACTTCTTTGTGTCTTCCTCACATTTTCACTTCCATACCAATCTTGTTACTATGGTTCATTAGGAGTCTAAGGGGCAACTAAACCTGCAAAAAGTTAGAAATGGTTTAGGTTAGATCAATGTGACATTTTCAACCTAGTATCATGTGAAAATATCAATAATTTGTACAATGCAAAAACCTATTGTCACGCAAAATGATACTAAATAATACACCCATTTAGTTTTTAAATGGGTATCAAAAATGATACTAGTTTTATATTATAAATTGATAGACTAATTTTGATTTTTAAGTCTAAAACTAACTCTTGCTGATTAATATAGAACTTGCAAGAAGAACTTTTATACAATTACTAAGTGGTCTTTAAACATGTTGCTATGTGTGAGAATTTGATGGAATGTTGGTGCTTCTAAACCACATTTTGCTACTACCACCTAGTATATACTATGTGCATGTGGCATTATAAGCATTATGTTATATAATATGAAAATATTATGGAATTCTAGTGTTTCCAAACCACACTCAAAACTCAATGTGTCAAAATTTTATGTGCATGCATGTGACTAGGACCATCATGATTATGAATAAGCATACACATGATATAATTATTTCAACTCTTCTATCAACTCATGCATCATTGATTTACAAACAAAATCCAACTCCAAATCTTTCATTCCCCATCTATCAATTGATCCAACATATTACCAAAAAAATTGACAATTATCAAATAGTGCAAAAAATTGGATTATTCACCAATTGCGTTTTTATAGAAAAATCTAAAACCAAACGCAAGTGGAATCAAATTGTTTAACAACAAACATATCTTCTTGACATGTTTGCACATGAAAGGATTAAAGTATGAGCTCACCTCCATCACACCCTAAGAAGATTAGCTCACATTGTCATGAATACCCTTAAAGGAGGAAGGGAAAAAAAAGAACTTGTAGCTAAAAAGGTAATTTTAGGAAAAAAACACAACTAGGTAATTTTTTTTCCTTTCACTAATGATGTTTTGCCAAAAAGAGAAAATTGTTATACATATAGGTAATATAAGAACCTTGAATATCAATTTAAAAAATAAAATTATAAGTCTTGATATACAATCCATTTTAAATATTCATTGGTGTGAATAAATTAGATATTATTATACAATGTTGAAATAAAATTTAATGGTAAAAGTATGATATTATATTATAAATAAATCTTTATATTGTAATTATAAAATAACATAAAAGTGTAAGGGGTGGGAAATATGTAATTTATTTTTAAATAAAAAAATTATATCATATCAAATTAAATATGAAAATAAATAAATGCATTTTACATGTGTAAAAAATATATTATTACAAAAATATATTAGAATAATATATGCATATAATAAATGCATATAATAGTTTCAAAAAAATAATATTTTAATATTGATTATTATTACTCAAATTAAATCAAAATAATTAGATTAATATTAAGTTTAATAATACTTCATATTCAATATGATTAATTTATAGATTTAATTGATCCATTTATACATAATAAAAACCTATTGGGCTCTCTAGGAAATAGGTTAAGTATAATCGTATATTAACCAGTAGTAATTACTCAACCATCATGATGTAAATTAGCCATGTTTCTAGTCACAATAATAATTAACTTTGGCCATGTTTAACCTAGATTCCGCCCACCATCCATCCATCATGTATGGTGAGCTAGTTCACTCTAGTGGCTAGCTGAATGAACATTTTGGTGACAAAATTTTCACTATTTTGTGAATTGATTAGGGTTTAAAGTTTAAGAGTGCTCTGGCCCCATAAAAACTGGGTTTGTTGCATTATTAATGCATATAATTCTTCACATTTTAAGCAAAACATTTGTCTTTCATATTTTGTATAATTTTGAAATTCATTTAATATGCACTTTCCAAAATAATAATTATTAAATGATTAGAGCCAAGGGTTAATCGGGAATTAACTAACCATCAATTTTGGTCTGGGTTAATAAAAAGTGGACCAAAGGCGAATTTGACTTTCAGAACCAAAATCAAAGTTAGATCAGAGCTGGATTTTCAGTTCCATTTATGTGTGGGTGGAACAAGAACCAAAATTAAAATAGTTCTAATTAATTTTTATATAACATGAACATGATGTTTTTTTTCATCAAAGTAAAAAACTATCTTGTCCAACTCTAGAACAAACATTACCCAATTGGGTGCAGTCACAATCTAACAAACCAAAAAAAACATTAGACCACAAAGAAAAACAATCAAAATTGGATAAATATTTATGTTTTGCCATTTAAAGTCATGGCAATCATGGTAAGTTATTGTTTTTTCATTCATATGAATGTCAAGGAATTCAAACCAAAAATCCATTTGATGAAATTTTAAATTTTAAGTTTTGATTAAAAACCTATTAAAGTGAACAAGAATGCATCGAACAAAAATCAATTTTGCAAAAAACTATCAAAAGGACTCGTATAATAAATCACATTTGATGGGAAAAAATTTAAGAGGATTAAGACCTATTAACCACATTATAAAAACACTCATACCCTAAGATATGTGGAATTGTAAAACTTTAAAAATTCAAAGAACTTTCCAAAATCGATCCAGAATTGTAGAACATCAAAAGTCATTTGCCACACATAAATTGGGTAAAATGTAAATGATGTGTTAATAAAAGTTGTAGTTTATCATACAAGAAAACATAAAAATGTATAAAAAGAAAAATTGGTTATGATTTGAAATTATTATCATTTTAAAAGATGAAACACTAAATTTACAAGGAATGAAGACATGTCCAAAAATTCATATTTATTCAAAAATGATGAAAAAAAAAAAGTCATGTACTTGGACAACTATAAGCATTTATTGAAACAAGTTGCAAAAAAATTGTTCCAAAATTCATTCATATGAAAAAGTTTTTTTTGGCAAAAAGGACATGCAATCCTTTTTTACAGTAATCATGTTGGCTCATTGTATCCCATTTGCACCCAATTGCAGAATGTTGGATGGACAGTGAATCTGAACAAACACTACCCAATTGAAAATGTTAAATGGACGATGAATTGACAAGAAGTCAACATTCATCAATACAACTTGCCATGCCTTGGACAAATTTCCAAACATAGGTGACATTTTAAACTATGATCATTTCTCCCCCAATTGGGATGAATGGTGGAATTGAAAAACATTTGTCTTCAACTACAAATTTAGCATGTTGTCAATATATTAGATTCAAAACATTGAGTTCATTTTTTTCACTTTAAAATGGGAGTTGCATCATTTGGTTCTCATAGCTTACAATTTTTTATGTTTCACTTGGTGGCCACCATGCATTTAATCATATTTTTAAAAACATTATGGTGTATATACATTTAAAAAGTATTAGTAAAATTTGTGTGATAGTGTGGTTTTAAATGGGGCTTGATAACTAATGTTGTGAAATTGTTATTTAAAAGAAGAATAGACCTAATGGTCATCAAAGTCGTTCTTAAACTTTATAACCACATTTTTCAAAATACTCCAACATTTAAATATGGACATATATATCCATGATTTTCAAATTTTGGAAAAATCAAATAACCAACCAAAAAATAGTTGGTTTTTTTATAGATTCTTTCATGAAAATCACATGTTTATGAAATAACCAAGACCAATAATTATTTCATTAATTTTTTTCAAAGAATTAGAACTATTAGTTTTTTGAAAAATTAAATAATGGCACAACACTATTAGTAACCCCCACCTAACATTAACAAGGTCATTATAGCCACCTATGTTGGCTAGGGTGAATTAACACCTACACTAGTACCAATAGTTTTGAAAAAACAATGAATGACTTTTAAAAACTCATCTATTACCTTTCTTTATAGGCCTTTTCATCTTAGCCTGTTAGAAAGGTGCATAGTACTTTCTTAAATTGTTTTTTAAATTTTCCTTCCTTCTTTTTAAGTAGGTTGATGCTAAAAGTTCTTGATCACAAATGTTTTGGTCCTTCAAGCAATCCCTAATAGCAATGACATTCAAAATGAAAATAGTTTTCAAGATGACAAAAGAATGTGAATTGGCATAATGGTTTTAAATCCTAATCAAATTTGGAAAAAGGCATGTTGAAGCACATACATTATTGCATGATTTAATTTTAAAACTATTTCTTTGTTGAAGTAGTGTTTTTCAGTTGATTGTTTTGGCCACTTCTAGCTCAAGGTTCAATTTCATACTTTATGAACTTGATGTATTTGCTTCAAAATCAATTGAAGCAAAGTTTTGCTAAAACAAATCAACCAATCATGGAACAAATTTTATATATTTCATTATTACAAATCATAAAATAAATTGATGTTGAATTTTTTAGATAAAATTGCACAAATCTATGCCTAATGTGACTTACAAAAACATTTGGAAATTTTTTAAATGAATTTATTGAGTATGAAGAACTCAAAAACACATTCTACACAATGTAACAAATTTTTTGTTACTTAATTGACTCCTTGAAAGTCTTCAAAATTCAATTCAATGACATATTTATGAGAATTTTAAAATATATACATTTACATAATAGTATAATGTAACATTGCTTTGACTCATAAAAATGTTTTAAAATTTTATGTTGACATGTAAATCATGATTTTAAAAATATTCCTCCTAATAACCAATCGTATTTGGCTATGTCATTTTTTAACTACCCACTCCTTATAAGGACTTGATCACATGGGCACTTTTGGTTCATTTTAACAAAAACGGAAACCTGAAGTGGTTTAAACATAAATTTTCATCTAATTCATTCATGCATTTGACCACTATTGAAACAATTTATTAGATCATATGGCATCACATTTAGCATGAAAACAAAGTGGCACCAAGATCACTATGAACATGTTTTACACAAATTTGCCAAGAACCTTTTTTCACCACACAAAAATTTGAAAAGCACAAAAGTTGGCACCCAAATGTTTGTGGTGAACTAACAATGTTTCGTGTCAATATAAGGTTCACTTTAGACTATGGCCAATGTCCAAAAAATCTTGGGCCAAATTGCTAAAGGAGTCAATGACAAATGGAACTTGTGGTGGAGCCAAGAACAATGGTATATTTAATTGTCATAGAACTTTTAGGTGTGTAGATTTGGCATGTGTAATAGAGTTAGTGTATACAATGGACCTAGTATGTCAAGTGATGGTAGAAGGAGCTTGAATGATGAACATAAATAAATGTAAAAAAGTTGTTATATGTAGCAAAACTTTGGTTTGTTTAGAGTTGGTGTGTATGTGACAAATTTGTTCCATGCAATAGAACTAGTGTGTGTGGTGAAATCAATGCGTGTGGGATGATAGACGAACTTCAAATGATGGAATGTTATGTGTTGGATGATGGAACAATGAAATTGCAATGTTGCAAGTTACAACTATCATGATAAAATGATGATGTCAACAAACAACTATATTATTAGAGGTCACAAAAACACAAACCCCTATTTCCAATTTTTGTGTTTCACCCATACATGCTAACCATTGAATTCAAATCCTAGGTGATCAATTTCAATGTGTAAATCAATTATTCACTTCATACACAAGTTATCATGGTTGGTTTCCACCAACCCATGAAATCCTCGAAAAATATCATCATTGAAAGCAAAAACAAGGTCCACATACAACGTGTGGATATCAACTTCACAAATCTTGATTGTTGCCACAAAGTCAAAGACAAAAGACATCACAAAGCTAGGCAAACTTCACAAGGAATTGACAGTTTCCGACATGGGAATGAAACACACCAAGGATAGTGAATTTCCACATCACATACAAGATCAAGATTTGAGGCAACCAAGGCCATAATGGGTGCATCATGGGCCATCTTCATCAAGAGGGGCTAATACTCACAAAAAACTTGTTTCACATAGAAAACATAGAAATCCAATGTGTTTTCACATTCTACCCAAAAAAAAAATTCCATTTGTTTCCATAATGTGGGTTAATTTAGTAAACTCAAGGTCTCCTTTAGTTCTTAGAAATGTACCCATACAAAGACCGCATAAGGTTTTTTAACCTTGAAACAATTGGTGAGTTGGAGAAAATTTGTATTGCCACATTACACCTATGAACCATGCAATGTATTCCAACCATAAGTGGGGCATAATTTCTATGGAGTTGCATTAAAATTCCATTCTGCATTCCTTGTAAGGCACTTTAACTGCATTTGCACCAAAAGACACAAGATGATTAATAATATTTTCCTCAAAATTCCTCTATTGATCAATAAAAATATTAATTGATCAATATGTGTCTGGGGTTATTTGAGTTGGAGTTGTCAACAATCCTCTCCACTGTCAACAAAATGGGGATCTAGCATCAATTTTTCACCACATATCCATGCATAAAAACCTAGCTTTGGTTGTCAATGTTAGTCACTTCATTCATTGTGAGTGCAACATATCCAGCAAAACCCATGGCTTCTTTACTAGCTTTCAACACATTTTAATGAATCCATTTTGGATTTGAAAGAAATTTTATTGGATGTGAATTAGCCATTTGACAACCTATTAAGTTGCTCCAATAAAATTCAACTTGAAAGATTTAAAGTTTCATAATATGTCAAAGTTTGTCCTTATTCAACAATAAGATTATGAAAGCAAACTATATGAACATCTTTTTAAATTTTAATTCACAACACCAAATTGCAACTAGTTGATGACAAACACACTTTTCATGACAACATACTAAAATTCATTTTTGCATGTCCATGTGCATTTCTTATCCATAACCTTTATATCTTCTTCATTTGTTCTCTACTTGATATGTTTTTCCAATGAATCCCATTTCAAAACAAGTAGTTTATTCTATGCTCCATCTTTGTGCACATGGTGCATTTGATAGCAAAAATAATGTTGTCCTTGTTGAAGGCTATTTTTACCTGTAACATTTTTATAAACCAAACTCATTAAAATTTTCAAGCTACATCACTTGGTGGTTTCCAAAGCCTACCACATCTAGTAGCAACAAGAGGAACAAATTCAAGGTTTGGATTTTTAAAAATCACCTCAATTGGATCATTAATATTCATTTGGTTAGGTGGTGGTAGATCAGGGACATGAGACAAAGAAATATTTTTTGTTCAATGATGCATGTGGCACTCTCTAATAAAATTACTTTTAAGGTGATAAGTAGTGTCCTCATATAATCTAATTCCAAAATTTTGGAAAATTTTCTTGAATTTGAAATTTGGAAGAAGAATAAGACACAACACCATTTTGTAATTTGCATGGAAGCTCAATTGCAAGTGTATTTTTTCCAAGCACACTAGCTCTAATATTTCTTGAACTTTTCATAACAAGCTACAATTTGGTTCCACTTTCTTCGCAACAAAAACCTCCTCCTAAAAGTTCATAAAGTTACATGTGTTTGATCACAAACTCTTCACAACTACTAATTTCAATGAACAACATAATGAAGCAAAAATCATTAACCTACAAAGAATGGAAATTTTACAAATTCCAAGCAATTTTGAGCAATGATATTTAGACCTAGGCTAGCAATATTCTTGGTTTTAAGTGCAAGAATGACATCCCATAAAATTTGGTGCAATGCAAAACAAATTGTGCTTAATCCAATCAAATATGCCAACTATTGTGCATAATCAATTTTAAATGAAAATCCATCCATTGTCGTAGGATAACTCCAACAAGAAAACCAATTTGAACCAAGTAAATATATTTCCATATATTGTAGGCCAAAGAAATATCAAGGGACTATTAAACAAATAACAACAATTAATAAGTTCTCATGTGGCTAATTGTGGCTTAAAATCCATCTTTGACATAACCACCCATTACCAATCTATAGTATTCAAAGAGGAGAAGAAATAAAAACTCAGAGTTGTTTCTTACTTGGTCTTCCTTTTGTTGGTTAAGTATGTTGAATTGCCTTCATGTTTCTTATTAGCAAATTCGTATAACACACATGGCAACCTCTCTAGTCAAGTTAATTCCAAATTTTCAACTTAAAAAATGGAGCAAATAAATCCAATTTAAAATTGATTAACAATGGGATCCACCCAATTCTAGAATAATCAATAAAAAAAATCATTCACTGCAATAGCCTTATTTTAACTTTTAATATTGGGAACTCTAACAACCAACAAAAACACAAGAGTTACTCACCTCCCCAAAATAAAATTAGGATGTTTTGACCATTTCCAAACCCTAATACCACACATTTGTTTTTGTTGCTAGGGATTTTCTTAAACCTATAATGTGTTTCTACAACAAGATTGGAGCAAACAAGAAGACAATGGACATAACAAATTTGATGCATCATGTTCATGTTCTAACTTTGATATGTATTGTAATTTGATTAAGATAAAATTCTGGATTTAGGGTTGAGAAACTTAGCAAGTTGCAATGGCATGCTTAATTGTTGCAATGTCACAACAACACATGGCCGGTGGTGTCATTACAATCAATTCTTGATTTTCAACACGACAAGTAGGTGATTGATCTAGACTTTGAAGCTTGTGATTTTGGAGGTTGTTTGTTGCTTGTTCAATGCTCACCTAATACTAAATACACACATTAAATGATGCCCACCCCTTGCCATTCATATTGAAGAACAACATAATCACATTTTGCAATGTCATAGACTTAATGTGCAATGTGTACCAATAAAAAATTAAATAAGGCAAAAGAACATTTGTTCAAAACTTTGGCAACTTGAAACACATATGAGTTGATGACATTGCAAATCATGATCAAAATGAAAGCAACAAAAGTTTCAAGATGAACCCTAATGGGTGAAATTGACAAAACACTACACAAGAAAATGGTGATTCTCTTGTCAGTGATGGTGGCACTTTGACAAATTTCGTGGTGTTGCTTGATATTTTCAGCAATGTCTACAAATGCAACTTCAACATGATGTCGAGACTTGCCACTATGGTACAAATGCAACTTCAACATGATGTTGAGACTTGCCACTATGGTACTCCTTGAAGAAACAAAACTAAACCATAAACATTGGGTGCTCTTGCAAAGAAAGTGAATTTTGGACCATTGGATCCTTTCATTGGATTAGTGAGACTTGGCATGAGGTTGAAGAAGAACAAATTTTTGTCAGGGAAAAAAAGACGCTGCCCAAGGATTGTATACCCTTTAGACTCTGAAGACCTGTGCATTATTTTGTGATGACAACAGCAAAGAGCAAGATAGATATGTGAAAAAACCAAGTGAGGGCCAAAATTACAATGTGGTTTGGTCAGCCACGTTTGACCTACTCCACTTGGAAAATTTTCATCTTTGCACAGAATAAATAATCAAAAGACCAGTCACTCTTTATTAGTCTGTAAACAATGGCTGCATGAAGTTGAACATCATTACCGTGAATACACATCATCAAGCATCTTTCATGCATATCAGAATTAGACGTGAAAGATGCTTAGTGGTGAATGAAATGGTCCTTGAAAAACTTGAACAATTCGACCCTCCACACTATATGTGCACATGGTTGTCATAGCAGGCAGTACAAAAAGTACCGTCTGCTTCTTTTTCCCATGACTGCCCTTTTGCCTGTCCAAAATGTGTCTGGTGGTGCCCATACACATCTTGGTCCTGCTCATACAGACTTTGGGTGATGTTACAATAACATAGGACTAGAAGTCTGTGACAAGCCTGAGACATGGTTTACATGGGTCCAAAGTGTGTTTGGGTATCATCGTCCATCTTTTTTGAGAAAAAGATGGATCAGGCCAAGGGCAGACAGGTAAACAAAGAAGCAAGCAGTACCTTTGTACTGCATGCCAATAACAACTATGTGCACATAATCTCCACACAATAAGCACTTCTGCAAGGCTCTGCCAAAGTCATGGAGAAAAAAAGGCTATATGGTACATGAATGGGATCCAATGGCAGGACTCTTTGAACTGAGATGTGATAGACCTCTGCTAAAGGCATGAGAAAAAGCTATGTTGTAGAAGTGTGTGCATGATCCACAGGACAGATTCCTTCAGGTAGTACTTACTTGGCTCAACTCACAAGTGCACCATCCATTGGAAGACTCTAATTCGTAAGGACTCAGTCGTGAATGCACTTGAACTGAGTCAACAGCGGCCTTCACCTTGGTGACAGAAAATGTTAAATCGGCCTGTGTGCATGATCCACAGGACAGATTCCTTCAGGTAGTGCTTACTTGGCTCAACTCACAAGTGCACCATCCATTGGAAGACTCTAATTCGTAAGGACTCAGTCGTGAATGCACTTGAACTGAGTCAACAGCGGCCTTCACCTTGGTGACAGAAAATGTTAAATCGGCCTAAGATTGTAAATACATAAAACTACTGTTATGATTTTTTCCTGCAGTCTGCCCTCTGCCCCATTCATATTTTCTAAAAAACATTGGGTGATACCTGGGCAAATTTGCACTCGTAACCTTTTAACATCTTCCCCTTGATGACATATATATATATCCTTTAAAGGATAGGTTATGTAAGTAGATAAGTAGGTGCCAAAATAGGTGGTCACTAGCTAACTTGGTCACTACATAAAGCAAGGGCTAGTGGCTTGTTAGAGGGTTATATAGGTACTAACTACTAACAACAGATCATGAGCTACGGATGGTCCATGTCCCACCATCAATCCCTCAGGGTGCACTGCTGGCTGTTTGTTGGTTCACTCCAGCCAAATCTGGTGCTGATATTTGACCAGGGTTGGTGGGGTGAGCACCTACATTGGTACCTTCACCTTCTTGAGTGAGGCCTTTTAGTGGCCATGTTGAACTCAGGAAATGTTAGATTTGGACTCAGAGACCCTGATTTACACTGTGGAGAGGAGAACAGGATATTTAGCAATGCAACCTCAAAAGATTCCAGGTTTTTATCAAGGTCCCAGTCTAATTGCTGGTTCACTCGAGGCCTTAATGTTCTACCCATTTTGCCTACCATTGTGCACATTGTGTGTAAAGCACTTGGAGAAATCTCCTAGTGAAACTTGGAGGGCACCTACTGAATTTCAAAAAGGCCATGAAAGTGGGGATGGGGGCCATCAAAATTTTGGCTTGGGCTTCGAGTAGAAATTAGAATATTTTATGTCATGGGATCCCAGAACATGGAACGTTGGCTTCAGTCTGCATTGAGAATAGAATATTTCATGTTTTGGGACCTCATGTAGTCTAGGGTCCATTTTGTCCTAGACAACTTCTGGTCGATTTTGTCCTAGGACTCGGATGGCACATGGTCATTTTGTCATGGTGATCTACACCTAAGGCCACCATGTCCAAGGCCCTAGGCCACCTTGTCTTATCCCTAGGTAGCCTAAGGTCAAGTTGCCCATTATTGATTTTTTAGAATGTTGCTCATCAATTCATAGGATTCATTCCTTCCTTACCCACACAGCTTTCTTTTGTTTTTTTTCCTTTGGGGTTGGGGCTAAGGGGAAAGTAGTTGAGGGGTTTTGATTACTTATCAACCCATCGAGTGTACCTCACTTATCTACATAGGCTACCTACCCACCTACATATTTGCCTACCTAAACTACTTACTTAGGTTACCAACCTATGTACCCAACTGCATAAGCAGCCTACTTAGTGTTCACCAAATGATATTTGGTATGTTTTGAATTTAGTAGACAATTGACATGAATAACTTTGCTAAACTAGTTTTTCATGGATGTTCAAAACAAATATTACAAATTATCCTCCAATTTTTTGGATTTTATTATATATTTTATTTAATTAATTTAATATCTCTTGGTTTTTGTAGGTTGTTTATTACATCCCTTTACACCCACTAGAGGATGACACAAACATTTTTGTTCATATCTTGCTACCCCCAAAAAATTGTTAATTGAATGATTTTAGGTTTTTAAAAAAAAAACTGTTATCCAACTACAAGGGAATCATTGTGTGATATTGACATTAACAAAGTGAAACCAAGAGCTAGAATGCAACATTTTCTTTCTCAAGCATTTAAATATATTATATTACAATTTGGTGTTCTATGTTGCTAAAAGATGTTATATGAAAATTCTTGCTTTGTTGATGGCACAAATATTTGCAATCAATATGTTTTCATTTGGAGATGTGAACAACACTTCAAGATATTGGGTCAAGTCATTACAAAAACATATTATTGTTTTAAAGATTAGAAATGTGTTTATTTTGTGTGTCAAAAATTACCCTAGGGAGGGAAAACCTAAACATTGTTCATTGATGATGAGATGATAAAAACCTTTTGAAATTCCAAGTGTAGTGGTCTTTTCATGCAGTTATGTAAAGGATATAAATTGTCAAGAAATAAGGTCCAATGGTTGGACCTTGTGTCTTCTTTGTGATCAATGTTGATTAGATTGTCATGGGAGAAGACAATCAATGTCCATTATGAAATCATTGTTAAATATTTTAAAACACATTTGAGTTTTTCTTCACCAAATTATTCCTGGTTCATGTAATATATAAGGAATAGTAATGAAAATGGCATAATTACTAGGTATTTTTTAGGTGTGCATTCTAAACCTTATCATTTAAAAAAAATATTCACTATGTTTTCATGGTTTGACATCCTTGAATTATGCCTATTTCTTAGATTCATTCAAAAATAAATAAAATTGCAATTGATTCAAATTATTGTTTATAGATCACACGATGATGTTTGCAACTATTAAAGTTAGAAAATGCTGTTGTTTAGTTGGAATTCTATTTCAAAATTGCAATCTCTTTCAATTTTTAAAATCATTTTCGACTTACATATTTTGTCTTTTACTTTTTGAGTCTTCATGTTTAATATTGACCACTTGACGACCACCAAGTATCAATTTAATTCTTTTTCTTCCAATTTAGATGCTTATGTGATCTATATATTCAAATAAGCTTTCATTTTTCTGATGTGATTTTTGTGGACACTATAAATAATTTTTTTGCAATTAGTTTGTTGGCCACCATATATTTAATCCGGTATCTTCATCAAATGTCTTTCACACTCTTCTAAATCAAATTGAGTTTGCATTTAACATGTTGACCACTAGGTACAATTTACAACTTCAATATTTGTTTGAACTCTTTAGATTGATTATTGTTATTTTTGGACTTTTATAAAGTATAATTAATTAAATACATCTTACTAGGAAAGTGAATAGGTATCTAAGTAGGCAACTTATGTGGTTGGGCAGGATGTTAACCTAAGAAGGTAGGGAAGTAGCTTAGGCAGGCAAGAGGATAAATGGGTAGGTGGGCAAATAAGTAGGTACATTAGAACCTACTTTCCCCACCCCTGAACCCCAAAGATCAAAAGAAATATGTTTGGGTAAGGAAGGAGTGAATCTTATACATTCATGGACAACATTTAAAGAAATAAAAATTGGGCAATTTGACTTTTGGCTACTTGGGGGCTAAGACAAGGTGGCATGGGGTCTTCAACATGATGGCCTAAGACCTAGGCCATCATGACACAATGACCATGGGCCATCTGGGAGCTAGGATAAAATGCACCATAGGTTGCCTAGGGCCTAGGACAAAATGGACCCTAGACTTCATGTGGTCCCAAGACAAAAAATATTCTAATTCTTACCTCAAGCCCAAGCCAATATTCTGTGTCTTGAGGTCCAATGACATAGAATATTCTAATTTTTACCCCAAGCAATCCAAAATTTTGATGCTCCCCACTCTCATGGCCTTTTTTTAATTCCTTATGCACCTTATACCTATGAACATCCATATCATTTTGGGCCCCTTATTTTGGGAAACCACCCTTCCAGGAGCTTTACATACACTTAGGGTATTGTGCCAGTACAACAGTTTGGTAGCAGAAAGGCACTGGACAACATTCTAATAGGAAAGATTTTGCTTTTCTGCATGATTAGACAAGTTTGGTAGCAGAATGTTACTGGACCACCTTTGATGCCCACGCTTGAGGATCCTAACATGATGAATCCTGTAACACTTACCAAGGCCAGAGACAGAGAGAATCAAGAGCCAGTCTCCAAACCTGCTGAGGATGATAACCCAGGCAGCAACAGGTCAGGCAACTCTCATCTGGATTGAACCAGTGTTGTCCAGTTATCCAATTTCGGGCCAAAACTCTGAATATGAATCAAGAATATTCTCACTTAAAACAAGAAGAAGAGATGAATATGTCTATTTAAAATCTCACATATTTTCATATATATAGACGGTTATGTATTAAATTTTTTTTTCCCCCTTTGCCAGTTATGAATAGACAATTATTGAATGCCAAAAAATCATGGATATGCATAAAGGATATGCATTGTCAATTTGTCATTCTCACTCAAAATGTTGACTAAAGCTTAAGGTTTTGAGTCTAAATGCATATCTTGTAAACCTTAAAAAATTTTAAACTTTAAAACTTCCTCCTGAATATGTATAAAATTTTCGATTATGTATGACTCTCATACATAATGTTTTTTTTGTTTTTAAATTTTCACAACCTGGTTAAAAAAAGGGCTGATGAATGCAGCAAAGGGTTTTTTTTTTTTTTAAATCAAATTTCACCATATCTTGAGGGGAAAATTTTAGAAAGTCCCCATATTTAGACAATGTGTTCTTGCAAGTCGTCAGAATTTAATGTTCCTTTAGCAGGATCGCCATTTCCTGCTAATTTATGCTTGGGATCCTAGCCAATGCACCTGCTGGAAGAATTTGAATTTTGTTTTTTTGATAACTGGACATGTGCCTAGATAATCCCCGGATACAGATATGCATCCAGCAACTGAAGTGTCTTCCATCCATGTATACGGATAATTCAAAACCAGTGGTCAGTCTGTATCTAGAGGATATGTATAATTTAATTTTTTGAAACATATGCATAATCAGTTTCACTTTGTCTTTGGAGTTAGATGTTCTCCACCATGGTCCATGACCGGGGATTATGCATAATGTGATGCAGCACCCACCAGTGCACCATCCACTGGAAACCCACTATGACTCGGTTGTGCTCCTCATGGATGAACCACTACCAAGTAACCCATGTTCAACTGTGGTAACCTATCTTGTAAACCCTCCTACTTCCACCTTACACTACCTAGTTAATTACTTGTGTAAGTGGGTAAGTACCCGCAACAGTGAACCAGCATCCACTAGTGCATCATCCACTGGATGCCCTTTATTATTCAGTTGTGGATGAACCTCAAACAAGTTAATTTTTATTTGACCAATTCTATAAGAAATAGGCCTCATATATAGGTAGATAGGTAAGAAAATAGGTAACTATTATGTAAGTAAATGTTTTATACTTTGGTATGGGCTGTTTTTACTACCTACCAACCCACTTGTGGGTTGTTAGTAGGTAGGTAGTGAAAAAAGGGACTGAGCTAACCACCATGGTTAGCTAGGCAATTGAAACCTAACATAAAACTGTTTCCTGACCACTTACCATCCATCCTTCATGGTGTGCTTGTGGGTGTTGGTTCACTGTGACTGGTAAGTACTTTAATGGGTCAGCAGGGAAAGAATACAAGTGGTTACTATATAGGTAGGCAAGAAGGTAAGGCATTTGGTGGCTGCTAGGTGGGTAGATACCAGTGTAGACCGGTTATTTCCTTTTTTTTTAAAAATCATTGGCTATGTTATTTATTGAATTTTTTTGGGATCACACAGTTTATCAATATAAAAAATTGGCTGTCAAGTAGGTTATTAGAAAAATTGAATAATAATAATTGATTATGCATAAGAGTAGGTTATCAAATAACCAATTAATAACTGACAGTTATACACTAGTTATAGAGTTTTTAAAAATAGAATATATATATTTTTTCTGTTATTTTAATTTTTGTGTCAGTGTGTAAAGATTGATAACCTACTTGGATGATAATTGGGTCATCCAGGTAGGTTATTAATAACCATGTTGATAACTGGGTCAAAACTCAATAACCGGCCAACACTTGTAGATACATGTGTATATGGTTATACATAGTTACCCACTGTGGAATGCCTATGGGACAAGAATACAACGAAAAGGTGTTTCCTCTCCAGACATCATCCATCCTGTATAGTGCAGCGGTTGACTCTGGCCCAGTGGCAGAATGAAAAACTCATCCAACAAATAACCTGAACCTAGCTTAATCAGTGAACACTCCTCCTCTTTGCAGAATTCCCATAACAGGACAAATCTCAGTAGTAAATGGCCGAAGTCTCTCCAGAATGAGTTAAAAGCCAGCCATCAATCTTGGGTTCCAGAGTTGTACTCAGGTACAAAGATAACTGGCTATTCAAGAAACTAGTCATCTGTGAACAAGTATGATACAGGCCAGGGTAACATGATGAAATGAATCATTATTTGTCCCAGAAACTTATTATGAGGCATTCCTCATCTCTTCCACACACTGCAGTCAGTGCATATCCTCATCTCTTCCCTGCGCATCGCAGCAGTGCACACTCGTCACTGGCTAGTTGATTTGTGACAAATTACACTTCTTGGTTGACAATCTTTTCTTTTATTAATGTATCAGTGGTGTCCTTGTTATTCTGTTTTTTGGTGACATGTGTTCTCAAAATTTTATTTGCCTTGTACTTCTTGTGGATGGGTTCCCATCCCTGCCCTTTTTTATATACAGGGATTTTCTTCTTATTATGAAAGTTGAAACTTGAGAGGGTAAACTGCCCCCATGAAAGAACTTGTTTTAACCAAAAAAAAAATAGTCAAAAGAAAACAAGCTAAAAACCAGCTACAAAGCAAATGTGCCCAAGACTAATTTATATTGAAATTGTAGATCGAAAACCGTACTAATAAGCAGGTAAGTGATGAATCGATCGAAGTACAGAATAGTGCAATGAGCATGCAATGCAAAGAGAATGGTAGAGTGGGAACATCGCTGTTTGACAAGTGTGCTAATCAACTTTAACACATGTGAGGAAGACTTGATGATGTTGATTTTTTTCTCATTATTCTACACTAGGCTATAATTTGGTCCGTGGTACGAGGTATTTATCTTACGTCATTCTGCCCTTTACACTCTTACAGAATCTTCTACTTTGTTATGATCTTTTTACATTGTTTTTTTTAAGTAATTTATAATTTCTTAAGTCATTTAGGATAATAATATTAAAATAATATTGTAAGAATTTTTTCGTTTCTCCATTGTCTAAGTTTGACAGTTGTCAGCAGTTGCAATACTCAATGATTGTTGATTGTTGCATCATGGCAAGACTTAATGATAACTACTAAAACATATAGATATAATGTGAACTCCCTCCATTGCCAGGAGGTATGAAGACAACCATATTGGTTTTCTTGCCTTGGAAAAACTCAAAACTCAAAACCATGTTGAGTTTTTTTCTGGGGTTGCATGATCCTTTCAAAATAGTGAACACTATAAATCTTAAAACTTTCAAAGAATTTTCATGATGTCATCAATTTTGTTGACATACAAGTTATAATGAAAAATGGCTGTAAATCAATTGATCATCTGCATGAACGTAATAATGGAGTATTCAACTAAGAATTCAATTCTGATTCCAACAAGGGCAACAACCAAGTTTACATTGAAGCTTTTGGTTGGAAATGTGTGCATCTGAAAGTTGATATGAAAACTTCCTTATCATTAGAGTTATTCATAAAGTCAGGGTGTCTTTGGAACTTAGTTTGACTCTCTAACCCTTGTTTCATCCCCAATTAGAGTTATTTGTAAAGTGACCAAAATCAGGCATGGATTCATGAAACTGGGTATCATGTCAGAAGATTTGCATGATATATTGTGCCATGGTTGATTTAAAGAAGCATATGACCAGAAGTCAAGGCGCAGGTAAATTGAATCCAAAATTAGAGGTGAAACTCCCTTGAGGACCAATTTAGGTGAGAAAACTAGTTTGGTCCCTTCTTTTTCCCCCCTGGTGTATTGGTTCCATCCTGACTTCTGATTTCATCCCCAGTTTCAGCATAACTGGAGCCCAGTAGCCCCAGATTAAGGTGCTTTCTGGATAACTCTATTATGTTATAAGAGCCACAAATGACTCATATGGAAATCAACCCTCCTCCAAATGGATAGAACTTCTGGTGAGATTTGTTTCCAACAAGGCTTACAATTTAGGAAGGCTTTTGAGTGACTTTTGGAATCGTCAAACTGATAATCCAAGGTGATAAGAATCTTCCAAGCTGATTCATGGAAATGTCTCCATTCCCACATCTTGATTTTGGATATTTGAAAGTTTGCCGAGTTTTTCAAATTACTAGTGCATCAATCTGTGGTGGGTCAATACATTGGAACTTGTAGGCTAAGTTAATGGAAAGTGCATATACATTCTACCCGACATATAGATAGGTTTGGCCAAGATGTATCCTAATGCATGTACACAAAAAGTAGATGGTAAAGTCCTTACATACTTGCATAAAACAAAAGTTGTCCCCAGGACCCGCATATGCAAATGATATCAACGAGGGCTCCACTTTGCAGGTGGTCATCTTGTAACCACAATAGAGGGATAACACCATGGACCAACCTTCACCAAAGGCAAGGTCAGGTATGATTTTATAATGATGTTCGATAAGAATATTAGAATGTTTATTAATATATTAGAGATATGTATAAAGTACCCCAAACTAGGTCTACTGGGCCCCAATTTTGTCAAAACTGGGGACGAATTAAAAAATCAAGATGAAAACAGTGCAGTGAAAAAAGAGGGGATACAAACTGTTTCTTTATCTAAATTGTTTCTAACAAGAATTTCATACCCAGTTTTGGATCTGCCTTAGCTGCACCTTCACTGACGCTCATAGTCTTTCATTAAATTGAGCATTGTGAGAATAAAATTATGGAGACCTTGTGAACTGATGCCCAGTATGGTACCTAGTTTCCATCATTTTCCAGCTACACTCAAATTGGGGACGAAACAAGGATTAGGGTGTCAAAATGGGGTCCAAAGACAGTATGATTTATGAATAACTTTATTGCCTCTGGATGGGATTTATCATGCCCAGGGAAAAGAAAGATAAATCTCAGCCTGTCCAGTGTCTACTGCTGTGGTACTTAGCAAACACTAAATGGAAACGAGTTGAACGTGGGAAGGTTCAAGAACCAATGTAACATACATGCACTAAAACTAATAGAAAAGAATTTGATTTCAAGTACAACAGCTGTTTAGCAGGACAAAGAAAATAACACATAAGTGAAAAGAATGGGATTTCATTTCTACATTCTAAGTACAGTTTAATAAGGCATCCCGACTCCAATGCTGGCTTGAACCAAACACAGATGCATTTCACCGTCTTTGAATGCTAAGTTGAGCAATGAGATATAACAATTGCTGTCCCCAAAAGTTAGGGATAATCATCAAATGTTTCATTTTGTGGCTTGCATGCACAGGCATCTCTTACAATGATGTGACCAGCTTTACCTCCCCTCTTGCTGATGTGTCCCTTTTGACATTGAACGTGCGCACCCAAGTTATATCATGTATCCAACTGCCTAATTGCAATTTCAACCCACGTGATGTTGCGTTTAGGAACCCATAAAAAATGGGCATAGGAAAAATATGTTTCATTTTCTTAGTGTATATGGATCTCTTCAAGAAGATTGTATGCAAGTTGAGATGTCATAAGTCACACATCTGGAAAAATTGCCACGTTGTGGAAAAGTCATTTAGAAAGGTGATCCGTATATGCTTCCTTTTTACCTGCAAACTCCCTTCCAATATGCAGCGATGCTTCCTAAAAGTGATTCTCCTTCTCAAACATCTGAAAAAATTGCCACATTGTAGAAAAGTCATCTAGAAAAGTCATCCGTATATGCTTCCTTTTTTACCTCAAACTCCCTTCCAATATGCGGCCATCCTTCCTAAAAGTGATTCTCCTTCTTGTAGTGACTGACTGTGGGTTTTACCTACAGTCAAAACCAGCCTCGGCTGGTTATTGAGTTTAGACCCGGTTATCGACCTGGTTATTAATAACCTACCAGTTCATTATCAATTCTTTAATAACTGATTAAATTTCTAACAGAGTATTAAGTTTTCAAAACATAATAACCTACCTGGATGATATGATTATCATCTAGGCAGGTTCAATGTTCAAACACTAATTCAAAAAACAGAAGAAAATGATTTAAATTTTTAGAAAACCGTATAACTGTAGTATAACTGATAGGTGAACCAGTGATTCTCAACTGGTTATTTGAAAACTCCAGCACCCAAAAAAAATGATATCAATAACTTGTTTTTAAAAAAAACCTACCTCACAATTATCAAAAGAAAGCAATAATTGGCTGGTTATTGAATTTTTTCAATAACCATTGGGCGAGTTATTTCAAAATCTTAAATTTCCATTTACACACAAGGTATCATGTAATTGGATTTTTGCATATTTTTGGGACTTGCTTGGTATCAAATTGTTAGAATGGCCAATCAATAAGGTTATCAATTTTTTAAGTAAAATTGCTTGGTATGCATAGGGGTTGGTTTTCGCAGAATTTGTTGAATCACCAAATATAATGTTTAGGTTGATTATGAAGTGAAAAAAATATTTTTTCTTTTTTAAAAGCATAATTTTTTTATTGGGATTCTTATTAATTTTGTTGATGGTTATATGGGATCACATCTTTCCTTTTTTTGGTGATATTGCCATAATTGTATGTTTGGAAAACAAAATGGCAAATTTCACTATGCATGTTTTGAGTAATAATAGGAATTACTTTATTGCTATCATTGACCATGAAAAAATGCCAAGGGAAAGAAAACATGGGGTGAAGGATTAAAGACTTCTAATTCAAGGTCAATTGAATTTTTAATACCTCCCATACAACATATGTTTTTAGGTGTATGTTGCTTGGGGTTGCAATGATTTCTTTAATAAATGGTGCATTTGACATTGAAATTTAACCAATAATTGGCCTTGAATCATGGCCTACTTTAGTTGCCAAACCATCAACACCATCATAATTATAATATTGCATGAGGTCCTCATTTAAATTAAATGTTTCAATGTTTACCATTTTGTCTTTAAGCTTGTGGGGCAAAACAAAAGTTCAGAATTAAATGGAACTCAAGGATACCATTGCATTTTGAATGAAATGTTGAGTTATAGTTTTTGGAACCTTATTATTGATTACATGCATAAATGGAACCCTAAATTGCAGTCTTGCACATAGTTTTGTAACATTTGAAATAAGGATAATCATTTGAAGAGTCAACACAAAAATAATGAGTGACCTTACAACCTAAACCAAGATATCTCAATAAATGTTTAAGCAAGTTAGGGTTCAATGTTCGAAATTTTGAAAAAAAAAATGGAATTATGGAAGCTAGGTTATGGTTTTTGGGAGTATTTTGTTGATTACATGCATAAACAAAACTTTAAATTATGGCCATAGGTTTTGTATAAAAAATTTAGCACTCTTAAACAAAGGATAATCACTTAAAGGCTCAACACCAAAGCAACTAATGAACAAACAACAAACCATGAATAATTAGAAATTCAAGGTGGGATGCAAATTGAAAAAGAACAAATGAGAACAATCCCCCATTTTCTTACAAAAATTGAAATCACATTGAAACCAAATCACATCCGTGTGTAGCTTTTCAATCAACAATTTTTCAATTCAACAAACAATTTAAACTTGGGCATTTGATTTTCAATATATTTCTTGTCCTTTTGAAAATTCAACCAACACTTGCAATAACATTCAAGGATTGAACATGGTGACCATTGAAAAGTCAAACCTTTCAAAACAATTTCTTTTGATTCATTGCCATATGGCCATCATCAAAAGTTGAAAAGGAGTGCAAAATAAACTTGCACGATATCAATAGTTTAAAGTTTTGACTTCTAGGTATTAGGCAAAACACGAAAACCTAAATAGACAAAAAAAAATTAGATGAAAAGGTTTAAACAAAAAAGGGATGAAAGTTTAATGAATAGCTAACATGGGTGAAAGTCATTGGTCCTTATTATGATATAAGTAAGGTTGTAAATAGAAATGAAGAGGATAGGCTATATGCTCCATGTGAACACATAGAACTTTTTTGTTTTTAGATTTTATCTCATCATCAACTTTTTGCATAGTGATAGTAGGAAGCCTTTCATCATTGTTTGCTTCTTCAAATACCCATTGCCGTAAGGAATTGAAAAGGCCATGTGAAGGAGTGGGTTTTTTTTGTTGTTTGTGTGTAATGGAGGACTTATCTTATTTGTGCAATGGATGGTGGAGGATGGGACAACTTCGATGAAACTTTTGAAAATATGATTGGGAAATGGTGTGCAGCTTGAGATAAAAGGGGGACGTTAAAGTCGAGTTGAAGATGGAATGAGAACTAAGTCATCAATTGATTAGTTTTGGGTGATTGAAAGTTGATTTTGCTTGCTTACGTTGGTAGTTGTTCTATTTATCTTTCATTGTACCAATAGCTACTAGGGCAATGTGCTATGTACCTCTAAAGTTATGTGAGAGATTGGTGCTAAAAAGTGATGACAACACAAGGTGGTTTGAGCATATAGGTGATTTTGTATTCATGCATTTGATTGGAGAGGATTAAAAAGGGTTAATCAATCATGGGTGATTAGTTCTGAAGTAGTTGATAGGAGAAACCCATCAAAAATACCTTTAAGTTGAAGCAAAAAGTGACTAAAATTCAAAATGCGATCTAATTTACCAATCTTTAACCCTGGAGTCCACATAGATAACTTGTTTGATACTTACAATGTTTTTTGCATAAACCAAGTGTTTTCCATTTGTTTAGAAACTATCACTTTGAAACTATTAGCTAGATGGGAAAGGGAATTGATGTAGTACAAATGCAAAGAGTGTGTGTTTGAATCAATGCATGGCATAATACAGGCTGGGACTTAGGAACTCAAGGGATTGAAAGAACATTGAAGAATATGATCTCTGGCTAAATTTCCAACAAATGTGAAGTGAAAGTTGTTTCATCATTAGGAATTATAGACTACTTGCTAGAAAGGCATATAAGTTCTTCAACTGGATGAACCTAGTATGTAATTAGTGCTGCTACAGCTAAGTTCTCATTGAATTTCCATTTAAGCATATAACTTGAATTTATTCCATATATTTCTATAATTTAGAATTTAGACTCTAGAGAAGTAGAATTCCCAGTTATTTCCTCTCTTGCTGTTTTATGTAACCCTTTCATTTTGGTTACAGGGTATTCATTTTTTCCAACGGAATACCCTGCTAGCAGAGCGTTTTTGGGTATAAAAAAATTAATACTGAGCCGGGTAGGATTTTGTCCAGGTATTAAGCATACCGGGATCTGGCAGGAAGGTTATCCAATACCCAGAACTGGGACCGGGACTGATAACCGGGTTGATCTTCAATATCTGGCCAACACTGGTCAAAAACCTCTAAATGTTAGGGGTTGCTAGTAAAAGAACTTCTCAAAAATATGTAAAGCACAACGTGGAGAATAACTTTTTCTGGCATTACGTGCATTTGAATTTTCTTCCAGCTCATTGAGGGATGGTCGACCTCACGTGAGCGAATCTTGGACTCGTGGTAATCAACTTGGTACGCACATTAATGCTGCTTGATTGCCGGGTGTAGAAACTTGAAAGGCTTTTTCTGACTCCTTCTCCATGCCGCAGCCCGTCTGTTTTTCACCTGCTTGTGAGTTGTGTATGTTTTGGAGAAGAGAACAACTCCCAAGGTGGGGAATTCTGCGAGGCAATCATTAGGCGACAATGGAGCCCGACAGTGAAGCCTGGTGGTCACTTTCTTTCTTTCTTTTAATTTAACGTCAATACTCGGACCAGAGAGATCCATTTGACGACAATTACAAAGTTGACTTGATCAAAACACTCCTGTTGTCTAGG
>Ga0209611_10003148_pt1 | contig 28841 bp, 29 predicted proteins | sample S1TSphgellanicum_3_FD_187693 | JGI IMG/M metagenome (GOLD analysis project Ga0209611, IMG submission 187693) | Host-associated microbial communities from peat moss isolated from Minnesota, USA - S1T2_Fc - Sphagnum magellanicum MG (SPAdes) (version 2) | ecosystem: Host-associated > Plants > Peat...
CAAATGACTTACAACTAAAAAGTTTATCCCATATGTTTTGGCTTTCATCCTCATCTTGAAAAGTATATAAACAAGGTGTTTTGTCTTTATATTTTCATATTTAAAAATATGGACATATGGGATGAGCTAATGAAAAAGACTTAACCCAAAATAAAATATAAATATTCATGTATATACATTTAACTACATACTTCCCTAACTTACCTACCTACTTTTCTACCTACATACCTATTTAAGTAGGTATTTGGCCTAGGTAGGTGAATAGGTCCTATCTAGATAGGTGTTTAGCCTATATGGGTAGTTAGGTATATAAGTAGGTAGGTACCTAATTCAACCTACATACCTAAATATTGATTTAAATTGAATTTGGACAAATTCAATTAATATTCCACGTGTCACAATTTAAACCATCTAAACATAAAAATTAAAAATCTTGGATTATTTCAAAAGAATTAAAAAAAAATTATTAAAAGTTGGGACACGTGGCAACACATAAATTGTTCCCATTGTTCACCAAAAAAGTTACATCATAGTTGTAAACGACAATACGTATATGACAAGTCAAAGGATGAAGGCGTATTTTGTTGACTTTTTCCTTCATCCAAAATTCGTTGTCGTTTGCGACTAGTATCCTATGCGACTTGTCCAACGCAACTATTAAGATTTTAGTTGCAAATGTCGCTTGCAACTAAAACTTAGTCGCATGGACCAGTTGTAAAATGGCCATTTTCTACTAGTGATGGGAAGTATTGTGGCTTCCAAAGTTACTTAAGCTTAAAAGAAATTGAAAAAATTGTTCTTGCTACTTGCATCATCAAAACTTCCATAAAAAACCATCTTTTATTGTTGTTCCCACTATGTGCTCTCAAATAGCAAGTATTGTTGGTCTTCACATTGATTTGACTATAAGACTTTCATGTCTAGAACTCCATAAGTGAGGCCATGGTCTTAAGGATATGTCTTCTCATGGAAGCTTTGAAAATGATGGATTGAAAAAGGTGAAACTTGAATTTCTAGAACATGATGTTTTAGAAGTTGAAAAAATTCAAGATGATTTGGAATCCCATATCTTGAAGGCTTGTTGTGACAAGGTAATGCCATCACGATTGATGAAAAATTGGAAAAAATGTGAAGAGGATTCACTTTGGGGATTTGCAAAGTAAGGTCCATATTATCCACAAATTAATCATGAGAAAAAACCATGGGGAAGTGGGTGATGTATTGTGTACCATGTGGGGTAGAAAGAAGTATTAATCCATCATTTAACCTCTTGAATTGAAAAACTCACTTGTCCCCTAAAGCTAGTGGATTTGATAGTGTTCATGAAAAGAATTTAAAGTTGTACCAGAACAAGAAAATTAATGCAATAAAGGAGGCTCGAGAAGACCAAAAGAAGGTAGAGGCAACCATGAAGCAAAAAGAAGATCGAGTGTTCAAATACGCTGCAAAAGGTAAATGATATTTTCCATGAACAGAAAGTTTTTTTTTCATGTGTTTTTTTTTGCATCTCACATCATGTCATCATATTTCGGTTTTGAAACTTGTGTTAGTGCAGAAATGATAAAAAGTTTTGGAAATGCACACTTTGTAGTTTCAGTGGCACTTTTAGGGTGGTAGACATTATTGGACAACATGTGAAAGGTGCAACACATGTTTTGGCTAAGAAAAACAAGGCAACAATTGGAACTATTGGCATCCAAATGACACTTCAAGACTCTTTTACGAAAGGGGTTCTTATAGGTAAAGCTAAGTATCCTCCTTCTTACATACCCAAAATTGTTGATATTCTTCATAATGATTTGGTTTCATATTGTCAACAACAAATTTTTCATGAATTCCATAATTATTTCATTAGCATAAGAAATGATTTGATTGATGTTCACCCTTTGTTGAATGATCACATGATTGGTAAAGGATGGTATGTTGAACCTAATTATAAACATACTATATTGGGTTTAACAAATGAAATAATTCAAATTGAAGGGACATTTTGTCACTTTGAATGTTCAACAATGTTTTGTAATAAATGTTCCTTGATTCCTAGTTTTCCAAATTTTTAGAAACAAGCAAGTCAACCGAATAGCATGATAGTGCCAAAAGGTGAACGAAAATGTGAACAACGTAGTAGGTGGAACATGCTTCAAAGAAGAAAGCTTATCAAATCTTGTAGAAGGTGGGAAAGTAAATGCCATGAAGCAAATGACTAGGTGTTTTTACTAAACTCTACATTAACAAGGGTAATAAAATCAAGAAATTACTTTTCAATAAAGCTCCAATTTATTTTAGCTAAAGGATCTAATTCCAAAAATTATTGAATTGTTTAGGAGAGCTTTTAATGTAAAAGCCCTTGAAGAACATCTTATACCATTAAATTTACTTATGGATATTATTTATAATATTATGTTTGTCCATAGAAATGGTGGTAAGGGAAATGGGAAGTAGTATCATGCAAGTATAATTAAATTTTTGAAGTTTTACAAAATTTTGGAGGTTCATCAGTGCACAACTTCATGAACAAAAATTTGGTAGGATTAGCCTTAAACACAACTAGGTCTAATTTTTGTAAGGAAGGTTTTGTATATTCTATAGGTATCAATGAATTTACATTTCATTACATGTGTTTAATTATAAAGAAATGTAAAGAAAAATTGAGACTTTCAGTGCTAATACCTTTTGAATGTGGAGAAGATGAGACAAAATGCATTGAACTTGCCACATGGAATAGGAGGTTGGATACAATTGATGGGTTTTGTGGATTCCAAATTTCACTTCAACATCCAATTCATGAATGCATATTTGATATCAATCCATCATCAACCTAATATCAAAAATGATTTTGAAACTCTACAAGTTAGAACAATGTGTTGTGTACTTGTTGGTAACCTTCTTGTGTAGGGTGGCAAGATTAATGTATTGCTTGTTGAGTACTTGCAACTAATTTGGTAACTTGTAGGTGAAAAGCCAATGGGAATTGATATGGAAACTACACAAGAAATATTTAAAAGTTCAAATATAAGCCCTTTGCAAGGTCATGTTTCGAATTGGATAGTAGGTGGCAGAAGTTGATGTTGGATAGCATTTCCAAGGGGATCTATGGTTTAAAAGTTCAAGGTTTCCTGATTGTGCAAATATGGTGGACAACGCCCCAATAATAATGATGAAAGACCCCTTGCATGTGGGTAAGAAACTCCAAAATCCTTTACTTTCAGCAACAAAAATTGTGTTTTGGGATAAACATATGGCAAGCAAAAATCATTTGTTATTAATTCTTGAAAAAATAAACAAAGACACCAAGATGGATTATTGGAAGAAGACATCAATGTTAAAGATAAATAGAATTTTCCAGTCGTACAACAAATTGTTTTTCCTAAGGTAAGAAAATGTCTTGAAACAATTGATGAAGGTATTGTTTATGAAGGAATGCAATTTCAAGAGCATGTCAAAGGTACAATTTTACATCTTCAAATTATATAGGCATTTTTGGAAATTTTTTATGGTCAAGGAACTCCATTAGAACATCTATCTATGAAGAAAGGTAGGTTGTTTATTTTGTTTTGTTTTGTTTGTACTTATGAGATCCACTGAACTTGGTTGCTTTAGATCGCATTCTTGGTCTCTCTTCAGGAGGAGGGGTGCATCAGCTTGGTTTCATGGTGTTTGGACTTGCGATGTAGAAGTTTTTGAATATTGAATGATTTTTTCACTGAAAATTAAATTAAATTGTAGCTGAAAATTTTGGAGGAATTGGAATGTGCCTTTGGTGTTGTTGGAAAGACCTTGATGAGCAAGATTAATGGAATTTATTTGGTAAGATTTGGATTTAGAATGTGGGAAATATTGATTTTTAAGTGATTTCTGCCACTGAAAATTCAAATAAATTCCAAAAACCAGGTTTTGGAAGGAAAAATCAGTTGAAAATGTGGTAACACTTGGGCCAACAGCACAGGCCACACTAATATGTTTTTAAGTTTTGATTTGGTTTGCAAATTCAAATTTACATATTTAGTTACGTCTAATTTATTTCTATATTTTAATTAAATTATTTTTATAACGTTTTTATATCCAAATGTCAAAACATTACACTAATTTGAATATTTTGATTTGAGAAATGGAGATTGTATAAATCCAGAAATCCATTCTCAGAATTGCACAACAAGGTTCTCTTATACCAAAAGAATTTGAAATCAAAGGTTCCTTTCAAAATCAAGAACAGAACAAACACCAATTTAATTAAGTTTTGTTGTACTATTATTGTTTGGGGTGTTGGTATCAGTGTTTTTTTTTATGAAGCTACTTACTAAAACTGAATATAAAAAATCTGCCAATTTTTACTTGTATATTTTCAACTTCTAACAATCAAAACCCTAAAAGTTCACTACATTTTTTAAAAGCAATATTTGACTTTTTGCCAAATTTTGCAATCAAAAAATGCTACCATTGCTATGAACTAGTTCAGTTTGTCAATTTCTAGAAATATATATTTTGCACTAAAGATTCATCTAAGCTATATATCATTGGGGTAAGACTCTCACATTTCTCTTCAGGGTCTCCAAGGCTTCTTCCACCTTGGATACTAAACTTTCATCACATTCCATAACTCTGCAATTTGCATGTGTGCTATAAACTCTCTGGCACTTTGCGTGCTTTCGTGGGGTAAGTGTTTGGGCACCTTTCTCTTATCTCCAATACATAATTTCTTGTGATATGTGACATTTTTTTGCTCATGTCATCACTTGATCCTCAAGTGATATAAATTGCCACAATGCCTCATTGGGTTGCTTGTAGTCATCTCACTCCAACAAATTGTGTGTTCAGAACCTTCTCTATACTCTTCCCTCATGCCCAAATTGGATTACACACCATGACCCCAAATTCTCCGTGAAATGTGAAAACTTTCCACACTACTTGTAAACTAAAATTGTAATCTTGTTGGGAACAACTTGGACTAATTGATAAAAGGACCCTCCCTATATTTTCAGTCATCAAATTTCGACAATTTTTTTTTCAACAGCCCAAAATTAACAAGGTCCTTTTGCAGGCACCTTTTTAATTTCACAAAATGTTGTGGTGAATTTTCACCACATTAAAAAACACTGCATGGCCCTTGTGTATTTTGCACCTTTATGAACGGATCCTCAAGCACCAATACTATTATACATGGGATGATTGTTGATGTTGTTGCAGGTGGTTCAATTTTTGCTACAAAATTTGGTGTTATGGGTTTTGAATATAGGTACCCACTAACCCAAGCCAAAATTGGTGGCCACTGTAGTAGTACCTGAACAATTTTGGCATAAATTAAAGTATTTTCTGTTTTGCCGAATTTTTGAAATTTTATTTATTATTTTGCGCCAACTTTTTTATAAAATAAACCATATGCAAGATTTCGACTGTCAGACTTGAACCGCAAACCTTAAAAGTTCTAGAACCCAGTTTTTCCTATGAATTTTGGAGTTCTCAGCGCGTTCCCACCAGGTTCCCAATGTACCCTCAGGAGTGCAAAATCCTGAGTCTGTCTGCCTATCGTACTCTCCTCAAAATTAATCTCATTTCCTAAAATGCTAGAGGGCGATTTTTCTCCTTTGGGGTTTTGGTGTTCCCACCATGTTCTCAGAGTGTTCCCACCAGGTTCCCAATGTACCCTCAAACCAGGAGGAGGGCAAATCCTGACTCTCTTGCATTTGTACTCTCCTTGAAATCAATCTCATTCTAGGAGATTGATTTCCATTCTAGGAAAAAACATAACAAAAAGTGAGACAAAACCATGGAAATCTCTTCTGTTGCTCTGTTTGTGGTGTGGTGCACCAGAGAGAGAGACAAACACGCACACTCTTACAAGAGAAACAAAACAAAGAAAGCATGGGGGAATACAAAAGTCCAAGACCTTTGTCATCATGCCTTTGATGACATATGGCAATCAATCTGAAGCTTTAGTCATAGCTGAGATCTATGGAGACGAGATCAAATCCAGGCACAGGGGGTAGCCACAGAGAGAGAGAGAGAGAGAGAGTTTTCTTATTTTCTTTGTAGTGATGGGTGTGAAACATGTTTGCTGTTTGACAGGACATGAACAAAGCTCTCATTGAAATTCCCTCCCTCACAACAACTGAAAACCCTTTTTGTTTCTCACAAGGTTCAAGACCTTTCTGAATACAAAAAAAGCTCCACAAATCTAGCTCTTTGACCCCAAAAAAAAAGGGTTGTACTTGTGTACAACAACTTGATGAAGAAGAAGAAAAAGAGGGGGGAGATGATAGATCTACTCATTTTCCAAATGTACAGCACATGCAAAGAGGGCAGCCACACTAGAAGAAACATGTCAAACTGCAAAAGGGAAGGAGGCAGGGGCAGGAAAGGGGACCCATAACTGCCATGACAGGAGAAGGGGATGAAATATCAAAATTTGAACTTGGGGCATTAGGGGTGATTTTCTTAACCAACTTTCTTGAAGCAGATGGTGGGGGTTTTCTTGGAAGAATACTTATGGGGTTCTTGGCAGCTTAACTGCTTTTCAAGGATGGACACTGGCTGCCTGCACAAGCAGTGAGAGAGGAAAGCTCAATAAAAGAAAAATCCACCAAGCTCTCTCTCTCTCCCTCTTTCTCATAGTACCCGAAACCCTGAAGCCCATGATCCAAACAGCTCTGTGAAAGTGGGAGAAAAACAACCAAACCCACAAACATTTTAGACTCAAAATTGATTGGATTGGATTGGATTGGATTATTTAACATACCACAGAAGATAGTGAGATAGATCTTTGAGCAAATTTGATCTCTTGAGCAAATCTTTGAGCTTCTTGTTTGCATGAGGGAGAAAGAGTTTGGATATCAATTGAATTCAGTTGTTGGGTTGTTGTTGCGCTTTTCTGCAAGTAAAATCTCTGTTGAAGTTCAACATCTAGGAGCCATGCATTTTGCCCTGGTCTAAATAGTCAGAGATCCGAAACAGTATCAAGTTTTTCCCATCATCATTTTTCTGCATGATCCATTTCTGAAAGCTAAGCTATACAGGTAAAATGCAACAACCCCATTTATGTGATTCTTTTTTCCACCTGCAACTTTGGGGTTTCCTTCCAAACCAAAAAGTGTCCAAAAAATGGAATCTTGGAGATTGATGGAATCACTTACAAGATTTGCAGTTGAGTTTTTGTTGCACTTCTGTGCTTGGAAAATAGCTTTGAATGTCTCAGCTATTGAAAATCCCTCCAAAAAATCACAATGTCTTATCACTCTGTACCACCCCACCATCTCTGAATGTTGCTTTTGATGTATACTTTTTGGAGAATCGGATAAGCCCAAGAAGAGAACCAAGAAAGATGATGCAATCAGTTGGAATATGCAAATTGTGGCCCTCTTGTGCAAAAGAGCTTTCTTAAGTGAATCTTAGAAGCACTTTGTTGATAAGCCTGTGTTGTTGAGTGCTTGTCGCTTAGAGCTCCTTCTGTGGTGATAGATAGATACTCACAAATGAAAGCATCATGCCTGCTTGCTGCAACCCAAATACTGTGCTTGATCATGTTAGGGTTGTCAAGCTCCTTCCTTCGAGCTGAAAAATTGGGCCAAATGTGATGGAATGCAGGCATGGAAAAGATTTGAAGAATGGAAGCATGAAATCAGAGCTGTTGTTGGTGCAAGTAGAAACAAGGACACAAGCTACTTCTTCTTCTTCACTGCCTCCTCCTCACCCACCACTCCTGTCATCTCCTCCCAACTCTTTTACAGGGGTCGCACAGTGGGATCCAAACCAGGCTCACCATTTTGCTGCTCTTATGACTGGAGGTGTTTTGGTGACATATGTGCTCAATATACAAAAGAGTGGAAATTGTCCTCAAATATTGCATGTTGCATCTTTCCAGCTGCATATCTCTTGTGGTGGAAATAATAATGGGTCAAACCTCAGAGCTGTGGATGTGCAGTGGGGAAGTTTTGAGTTTATTCCAAAGCGACCAAATGAGATCATTTTCTTCCAGGAAAATTCGAGCAGGATATTGTTTGCAAAGCTGCCAGGTGGTGCTGATTCTTCTTCTCCTCCTCCTCCTCCACATGGTGGTAGCAGCTGGAAAAAACGTGTGTTGGGTGCTGACACAAATGAGAGAACTGCAAAGGTGTATTGTATTGGTCGCCACCCAGCTTCATTCCTTCTGTCCATTGCAATCCGGTCAGATGGTCTTGCACTCGCTTCCACTGCAACGAGTGGCTCAATTTGTGTCTGGAGACTTTTGGATGGAGCTTTGCTTTGCCAAACCAATGTCTCTTTCATCAATCTTCACCAGCCTTTCATTGGCAGTACTACTCTATTCCAACACCAAGCACCTCAACGACATTTCAGAGGCTGTTTTGGAGCACCACACCAAGCTACCAGAAATTTTTCTTTTGTTGAGAAACCATGGGGGTTGGCAATGGGGTGTCCAGATGGCAAGGTTCGACTCTGGACCATGCAAAATGGGGATGCTGATCCAAACCACCTCTCAACAAGCTCGTACTTGATGAAATTTAAGAAGCTTTCATCATCTGACAGAGCTTCAGTTTCCGCCATTGCGCTACATACACCACAAACTGAAGGACCTCTCTCTGTGTCAGAGGATGAACAATTGACAGGTGACTATTTCTTCCACCAATTCTTTGTGCTTGAAAGACACCAATAAGTTCTACAAGAAGTTGTTAAATGATGATTTGATGGTTATGGGTTCACTAAAAGGTGCTCTTTTCATAAACCTTCTTGATGCTTCAGCTTTAGAATAAGCATAAAAGATTAAAATTCAAAATCTGGAGCTCCAGTTTGAATGCAAACAATAATTCTTGTTGAATAAAATGGAGCTGCATCAATCATCAACAGGGATGACAGCAACCTCAGATTACTTAGCTGTTGGGAGCAGTGAAGGGGGTTTGAGCATTTGGTCGCGCCATTCAAGCTCCAAGAACTGGGTGCCCACTTGGGCCACAGGGAATTCTGGAGATGATCATGTCTCGATGATCATATGCTTGAGCTTCTGTGCAGATGGAGGCCTTCTTGCAGCTGGAACTTCAATGGTAGCAAGTAGTTTTTTGCATGCTAGGTTTCCTGGTCGGGATGGATCCTCTTCCTGTGAGAGAGTCTTCCTGTACGAGACTGGGAATTGGAGCTGCGTTGGCTCCCTCACTTTCAAAGCCTGTTTGGGAGCTTGCTTATTCTACTGGCCTCCAAGGACAGAACACAAATGCAAGGAAGATTATGAGGTTCTTCTTGTCTGCACCAGTGATGGCCTGCAAGCACACATTTTGCCAAACCTTGTGGAAACAAAATTGTCTCCACAAAGAAGTGGAACTAGCAAGACTGTACATTGGACTGACACAGATGATAACATCAGGTATGGTCTTTGTACTACTACTCTTTAGGTTATGGAATACACTTTCAAAGAACTCTTGGAATGTTAGTACCTAAATGTGTGCCAAAAGTGCTCACTTGCAGTCTTCCAATTCATCTTCATACTAATACAAGTCAGGATTTGTGTGCATCATAGTCATGACTAAACTCTCACATTTGTGTGATTGTTTTTGTTGTCTTTCTCGTAGAGTACATGTGCACCAGGGATCACCACTAGACTTTCCTTGTCAGACATCACCAGATACTCCACTCCATGACATATCGGACAAAATCCACAGCAGAGTTGACAACAAAATCAGCATGAGGAGTAGAGTTGAATTTGTTACTGGGAGCCTCTGTGAGGATGACCCACCACAACAGCTTCTCCGAGTCAATTGTAGTGAAAGAAGCTCAGGAAAGAACCACATTTCTCAGGAACAAATAAAGTCCAGTGCGATGTGCATAACCGGAGTTCGAAGTGGTTGTTGCAGTGAAGAAGAAGAAGTGCATCGGAAGTCCAATTTGCATATCACGGCAGGATGTGTTTTGCAAGAGCCCCTTGGCTTACAGATCTGTCAAACCTGTGGAGGCACCATACATTTGCATTATGATGATGAAAAAGAGAACTGCAAAAACTGCTTGATCCACCACTTGACAAAGAACTATGATGACAAAAACGAAGTATATATGGAGCTGCCAAATTGGAGCTTTGACTTGCAGCAGCAACAGAGTAGTTCCCTGCACAAGGATGAAGAATGGTCTCAAATTGTTGATCAATTGAGCAAAGAGGAGCAGCACACTGGACAGGAAGGAAGCAGCAGCAGCAACAACAACAACCACAACAAGAAGCAAGACTGCAACATTCACCCAACAAAAATCAATGAGAGTAGCTGCTGCACCAGAAGAGACACAGATTTCGAGAAGTGTGAAAAATGCGGTGGCTGGAGAAGAACTGACACTGAGGAACAATGTCACAATGTCAAAGTTTGCAAGGTTTGCCATCACCCAGTGAAGGACCACAATTCGAGTGCAGCAGCACAGGGGAATAATCCTCCCAGTGAGGAAGAGGAAAGGAATTGCTTCCTCCATCCTGATGTTCAAGAGTGCAAAGAAGGAAAGGAACAAGATAGTAGTAACTGTGACCCATATAAACAAAAGTTTGAAACTTGTCAAGGTTATTGCTGCCACACAACAACAACAGGAGACACCTCTCAGTGGAGATCACAAGATGTGGAGGAAGAGGAGCCCACAAAAAACAGCCAAGAAGAGAAAGGCAAAATGAAGAAGAAGAAGAAGACAGTACTAAGCTCCACACCATCAGCAGCTTGTCTGCAGCACTCTGCACAACAAGTGCTTCTTCATAAGAAGCAACAGAGCAAACAAATCTCTGTAGCAGAACTGGAAATGGGAAGAGGAGAGGAGGAGAGTCATCATAGTGACAGCTCCATTCATACAGATCCTCATCATCATCATCAGAGAAGCAGATTTCTTGAGAAAGATCCAAACCCATTTCATGTTCATCTTCTCCTGCCGGCTCCAACAAAGAGGAGATCCTCCTCATCTCTTCATGAACAATGCAGCAATCACAAGAAGAAGAAAGAAGTTGTCCCTACATCAAACTCCCAGGCTTGTTTCCACATCACACAAGGGAGGAGGAGGAGAAGAAGGAGAAGCACGCAAAAGAAAGAAGAAGAGAATCATCATCATGGTGAAGAAAAGTTTGTGACTTGTTCTTACCGAGATGGAGATCATCATCGTCATCATCATCAATCCAGAGGTGAAGAAGAAGCTTGTGGTGAGCTTGAAGAAGTGTGTCCTGCTTGTTATCATCCAATGACGGAGCATCATGCACAGCAGGATGAGGTGCAGCAGACCAGCAGTGGAAGAGGAGGAGGAGGAGGAGAACCAGAAGAAAGCAGCAGCACCAGAAGAGCTCGACAACAACAAGAGCATCATCATCATCATCATCATCATGCAGTACTAGTGCAAGAGCATGAGGTTCGAACAGAAGAGAAACCACACCGCCGCGGGTGCTCTACTTGTTGTAGGCACTCCTCGTCCTCAGTGAACAACACCGGCAGAAGAAGATTTGCAAAAGAGTTCTCAATCTCGAAGCCAAAGCGATGGCTGGAGAAGCTTGCAGTATCGAAGAACATCCCGCTGCATATTATTCAGCAGTATCATGCTGGCAGGCGCGAGTGCGCTCCGTGTGTGAAGAAACAAACCTGCGTTGCTTGTAGAGAGAAAAGGGAAATTGCTGCTGCTGCATCTTCTTCTTGTTGTTGTTGCAGAACTCCATCTCCTCAAAAGCTTGAAGAAGAAGAAACAAGAAGGAACTCCTCGATGAACAAAGCTCGAGGAATTCTTCTTCATATCAAGCGCAAATCTGATGCAGGAATAATCAATGCGATGACTGTTCCTATTGTCTCTGAATCTACCACTACTGTTGTGCAAGCAGAAGAACGTCGGTATGCTCCAGAAGCAAATCAAGGATCTGCTGCGCTCCTTGAGGAGTGGAAGAACTTGAGGAATCGCGGCCGCAGGCGCTGGCTTTCTCTCCTTGAAGAAAACAGCCACAACATGACGTCAATTGCTGCCGCTGCTGCCGCTGCAGGAGTCTCGCAACAAGGAAGGAAGCAGGTGAAAGCAGCAGTTTATAAAAAACAACAACAACAACGCATTGTTAGTACAGCGAAAAGCTTAAGATCTCCAGAGCTTCACTCCTCTGGATGGCTGTTAGCAAAGCTGCAGGAAATCCAGAACGAGACGTTCGACATTCGCAAAGCTTCAGAGGCAAGATCTTTGTTTCCCAATAATCTTTGAGAAAACAAAACATTTAAGAAAAATCTTGCGAGCGACAAATCTCTGTCATGTGTAGAAGAACAAGCTGCAGCATGGCGAGTTTCTACTTTCTACTTCCGCAGAAAACAGAGAAAAGATGAACAATACTAAGTATTGCTCTGAGAGAGAGAGAGAGAGAGAGAGAGAGAGAGAGATCCATCAACAACAATAATACTGAGCGTTACTTCTTTCTTTTGTCTGTTCGCTTTGTTTGCAGCTAGCGAAGAAGGCCAGAAACACAGCAGTGATTTAAAAATGGTATGCACCTGATGAGAAGAATAGAACTCCTCGTCGTCGTCTTCGAGCTGGTGGCGATTGGAATGCAATCGACTGCAACAACAACAACATCAACAACATCCAGTCTAGAGATGCAAAAGACGATGAGAAGAAGAAGAAGGAGGAGCAAATTCCACAGCAGCAGCAGCAGCAAGAGCAACAATACTACACAAATCTTTGCAAGAGTGCTCAAGGAGATGGAATTTGGAAGCGGCACAAAACATCCACCTGCCAAGAAGCTCAGAACACAATGTCGATTCAGAAAAAAATCCCATATTTGAGAAGAAGTTGGTTTTTGCATTTCTCAGTTTTCCCAGCTGCTGGTGCTCTATGTGTCTGTGTCTGTGTCTGTGTCTCGTTGTCTCTCTCTCTCTCTCTCTCTATATATATATGTGGATCTCAAATGCTTGAGTTTCTTTGCTGCTCTTGACGTTGATCTGGATATATATATATATATATATCATCTGATGTACCCATTACACTACTTGAGCCAAATCCATCTGCACAAAGCTCTCTTGATGCTAATCTAGACATTGGCTCCAATTTGTGAAACCTTGAACTAATGAACCTGGATGCTGTTGTTTGTGCAGGTAATGGATTATCCAGTGTGCACTCTTGGAGAAAAGACCGAAAGTAAAATGGAGTCTCAAACCTACCTCCAGTGCTTCTGGTATGCACTGACCCAATGACAGTGGATGGAGAATTCTGACAAAGAAAGTGTGTTTGCTGCAATCTACTACGACTTGGGTATCTATTGATGACATCTACCATTCTCAGAAGCCAAGGTTCATGCCACATCCATGTATGTATCATCATCACAAAACCCTGTGTTTGTTTGCTTCAGAGCTTTGATGTCAATCGACCAAGAAGAGCAAAAAGACAATCAGTTTTTCGTAACAACTAAATTCTTCAAAACTGGACAAATGACAATTTGCTTGCAGAATCCCTTGTTTCAAAACCAGGAATTTAGAGCTGGAGCTGATGTGTTTCGAGCCACACTTTCAAAGAGTACTCAGACAAGCACTATCTGAAGAAGGATGATGAGGAAGAGAAGAAGATGAGTAGCCGTAGTTCAAGCCATGGCTCCCACTGCAACTGTGTTGCTCAACAGTGTCAGTTGATCAAAGAAGTGCGGCTCAGTCCAGATTTAGGGAATGGCTTCCTTTACATTATGTATGCTTGTAATAGCATGATCAGCTCCCTCACACTTCACTGAACTGCCAACCTGAAAAAATCAGTATGCCACTACCTTTTATAGTCTCAAAAAACTTGTGAGAAGTGCTACACGCGCAAAGTGACAAACAACTGTTGGATGTGGGAGTAAGTGTGGGTAACACAATCTGGGTTGCATACTGAGCACCAGTGGAGTTGCTCTTATAAGCCTCAAGAGCTAGACCCTGGGCTTGACTTGGAGGGTGCAAGAACCAAGACAGACAAGACTCAAGGCACAAGATATAAGTCCCTCCTACTACTTGTTGGCATCTAGAGAGTATGTGCTGCAAGGGAATGTTAATACTTACCAGCACAGTGTGTAGCCCAGCAGCTTTACCATCATCAATGTTCCTTACGCTGTCATCAAAGTATAGCTGCATGCAATGCAAATTCCAAGCACCAAAAAAGTCCTGAGTTATGGATGGTATTTGAACAAAATCCCTGGAGCATAATTCAGAAATCAAATCATTTGCAAGAGACAGGTGCTGAAGAAATTTCACAAAGGTCAATGGGTCATACAGCAACATGCTGAAATAGGTACACATATGATGGATGATCATATACTAAGGGTAAGAGACAATTTGATATGTGTGCCGTCTTTGCAGGGTCTACTTCTGCAAGGAGAATAGCATGCCTCATTGCCTCGGGGGATGGTTTGCAAAAAATCAGTGGTTGTTGTGACCATCACCACCACCCTCCTGCAGCAACTTCTTCATCAGGATTGCTGTGCTGGTGGTGGTCATCCTTTGCAAATTCCAGATGGTGATTGATAGTTTCGAAGCATATAACACCTTGGAAGCAGTCCTCCAAACCCAGCTTCTTCAGCACTATCTCTGCATGTAGTTCATCCACATTCATGAAGATCTGGAAGGTGACAGATCAGAGCAGCCTCAGTGTCTCATCTTAACATGAAGAGATTAATGTCCTTCACTCAAAGAAGAATTCACAGAATGCTGAGTTTGAATGAGATTGTTATTTGGTGCATTTTGGCAAAGAAGGTCACGATTTCAAGAGTCACCCACATATTTGTGCTGGACATGCTTAAGATCAAGTTCCAAAGGAAAGGATCTGGCCTCAGCAACTTGTAAGGCAATGTCCCATGTAGGAATCTGCACACCATGGATCTCAGGTCCAGCTTCTTCTTCTTCTTCTTCTCATGGAAAATGGGATAAGCAAACAACGAATTATATTGTATTTGTATACGAGCAGTTAATAGATGTGCTGAAAGGAAGCTGTGTTTTCCTTTGTGTGGTTGGTTTGGTCTTAGGGTGTCTTTTTTTTCTTAGCAAAGAAAGATGTATGTTGCCATGCTTCCATAGATATATATTGTCTCTTATGTACCGCCAATAACACTTGGGACAACAACAACTGATATACCAGAACACAATTCCACCATCAACATCATCATAGTATGTACAAGGCAATGAGAAAGGGCACACCTGTGGAAATCATCCTGGTCAAATTTATGGCCCTGAGCCTGCCAAAGACAGCAACAGCCAAGTTTCTAACATTATTGTGCATTTGCATTTCAGGACTTCTTGCAACGTTGGCAGATTCATGCACTATTAGATAAATTACACATCTGTAACTACTGTAAACTAGTGTTATCTAGGTTGAAGTGGAGTGCCGCACCTCTTGATCTTTCAACTGAAGGTTCCCAAGCACCGAACAGTGGACACTTGAACATCAGCATAGTACTGGAAGTTTATGTTCAGAAGTTTAGGATAATAAGTAGTGAGGAATCATCTTGTTAGTTTCAGAATTTACGTCATATATGAGCACGTCACCTAGATTAGTTTGACGGTGAATTCTTGATCGACGGTGATGCACTAATCAATCCACCAAAATTGATCAACTGGAATTGTGTATATATTTACTGGAGGTCTTTCTCTTTTGATTAATAGAAAAAGCTCATGCAATTTACACTATTTATTGACACTATTTCTCTTTCATGGCATCAAAGTGAGACAAGAGAGTGATCAAGTGAAAGTTCTTTTGGTGTAAGGCAGTTATTCAGTGCAAGGCATTTGACTGAAGGGAAGAGCTTAGATAACCAAATCAACCTTATAGTGATCAGTGAGTGATCAGGTCATTATAGTGATCAATGAGTGATCAAATCATTTGTTTTTACAATGAGTTAGGAAGGCATCTCAATGACTGAGTCTAGCAAATTAGAGGGTCCTAGCAATTATGTTGTGTGGAAGATTAATGTCAAGACAATACTTTTGAAAGAAGGTTTGTGGGATCTAGTTGATCCTAAAGGAGAGATTGATGTTGGAGTAGGACCATCCAAGGTGGTCAATCCTGAGCATCAAGAAGAATCTGATTCAAAGGGTTCAACACAATCTGTAGCAGTTGCAAGAGCCGCAAGAGCTACAACATTTGCAATTGCCCCCAACAGAAGAGAAAGTACAAGTGTTGTCCATTCTTGTCATAACCGTCAAAGATGAATTAATACTGTTTGTAGTTGAAGCTAATGATCTGCGTGAATGTTGGATCATGCTAAAAGACTTGTATGCAAGTCAAAATGCAGTTGTAGCAATGTACCTCACAGAGAAGCTACACTCCATCAGCCTGGAGGAAGGTAGTCCAATGTCATGATTGATTCACAAGACTAAGGAGGTGACTACACAAATGGTTGGTTTGAATGATTAACTAGAGGACACACAAATAGTGCAGATCATGCTTAATGCACTGCCAAGCTTGTATGAAGGATTCATACAGTCAATAATTGCCCAAGATGAACTACCTTCGGTCACCAAGCTTACAAACAAACTTTTGTATGGGGAGCAGCGGCTTCAAAGCAAAAAATTGAAGGTGCCAACCAACGAAACGTTGTTGATGAGCTCATACAGGGGTCAAAGGGGCCGAACAAATCGTGTCCAAGGGCGCAGTGGGCAAGGAAGACTTGGAGAGTTCAATACAGGGAGGGCAATCAGCACCGACAATGGAGACGATAGCTTTAGCAACATGACTGAACCACGACAGACAACACCATGGCATCCAGGTGTGTGCAACAAATGTTGTCATCAAAGACATTGGGTGTGTGAATGCCCTCAGTATTCAAACAATGAACAAAAGAATGCTCACTAGCATGTGGATGTCATGATTGTGGACAAGGGCAAGGAGGAGCAGCCGGATGAAGAAAAGCCACCAAATTTTCAAGAACTTGAAGTTGCAATGTTCACTACTAATTTGAAGAATAGAAATACAAATTGGTATCTCGACTCTGGAGCAACATCTCATGTAATAGGAGATGCTTCCAAGTTTGTTGATTTGAAAGAAATAGTAGACAGGAAAATTGTCAAGTTCGTTGCTGGTCACAAACACATGGTGTATGGCAAAGGTAGCATTGTAATTTCTCAAAATGGTGCAATAAAGAAGGTGAACAATGTTCTTTATGTGCCTGGAGTAAAGAAGAATTGGCTATTTGTAGGAGCCATAGCAGATATGAGGTACATGGTCTTGTTTGGTACTAGCAAGTGTTGGATCCTGTCTAATAAATATCCTCACAAGCTCATTGCTGATGGATGGAGAGACCCACTGAATGGTTTATACATGCTCACAATGGAAGTCATTCCCAGGACAGTCACAGGCAAGACTGAAACATTATTGCTGATTGAAGGAGAATCATAAACCGATCTCTAGCATCGACGAATGGGACACCTAGGACTCAGAGGATTACATGAGATTTCTAGAGAAGGGATGTCAATTGGTATGCCATACATTCCAGTCAGCACAAAAAAATTGCAATGAATGTGCACTCGGCAAACATCATGAGAGTGGTGTTCCAAAATAGAGCAGCACAAGGGCATTAAAGATCAATGAGGTGATACATTCTGATTTGTGTGGACCATTCAAAAATACTTCTTTAGGAGGGTCAAAGTATTTTTTGACTTTTACAAATGATTTTTCGAAGAAGACTTGGGTCTATTTTTTTAGACTTGAAGTTGAGAGAGTTGAGAAATTCAAGGCATTTAAGAAGTTGATTGAGAATGTCACATGAAAGCTGATAAAAATTTTATGGATTGATTGTGGAAGGGAATTTTTGTCCAAGGAGTTCAATGCATTTTGTGAAGATAGTAGAATAAAGTGGCAATTGATGGTGGCAAACACTCTGCATCAAAACGATGTAGCAAAGCGAAAGAATCGCACCATTTTTTATTGTGTGAAGAGCATGCCAACGAAAGCACAACTACCAACATTCTTGTGGATAGAAGTGGTCAACATGACCACTTACCTAATTAATTGTAGTCCATCGAAGGCACTAGGAAGATTTAGTCCTAAACAGATCTATAGTGGAAAGCCTCCTAAATTAGGACACCTGAAAGCATTTGGATGTTTGGTGTATGTCCACATTCCAAAGATGGGGAAAGACAAACTCGAACCAAGGGCCTTAAAGGGTGTTAACACTGAATACAATCATGCGCCAAAAGCATATAGAGTTTACAATCCACAAACCAAGAAGATAATTATTACAAAAGATATATCATTTGATGAGGGTATAGTTGGAATCACAAGCTTGAAAGAAAAGGATTCCATGAGAGCAATGGATAACTCAGTTATACCACTGAAGTTAGAATTTCAGCAAGATGAACCTATAGTTGTGCTAGAGTTGGATGGAAAAACATTGAATCAATAACATGGTGAGAATGAAAATGTGTCTTAGGATGTGCAAGAAGTAGAGGAAATCATAAATCAACAGCATAATCATAAGGATGTGTCTCATGATGTGCAAGAAGCAAAGGAAATCATAAATCATCAACATCATCATAAGGATGTGTCTCAAGATGTGCAAGAAGTAGAGGAAACCATAAGTCAATAGCATCATCATGAGGATGTGGCTAAAACTTATTGACCAACAAAAGATGTTTTATCATTTAGGCAATAGGAAGAGCATATCAAATGAGGCCACCATCACGAGCTCCTTCAAAGAGGATTAGAAGTGTTCCCTTCTACTTTAAAGACTACATTTACTTATTGGAAGCAATGGATGAACCACAAAGTTTTGAAGAAGCCAACACTCATTCTGGATGGAAAGCAACCATGAAATAAGAGTACAATTCCATTATCAAGAACAACACATGGGAGTTAATGAATTTGCCACTAAGGAGAAAAGTTTTGTCAAACAAATGGGTGTTCAAAATTAAACTAGTTGCAAACAAGAGCGTGGAGAAACTAAAAGCGCATTTAGTTGCACAAGATTGTGCAAACACAAGGCATTGATTTCTAGGAGACGTGTGCCAACTGTCAAATGGGCAACAATAAAAACGATGGTGGTGATGGCTTCTAGAAGAGGATGGGCCATCAAACATTTGGATGTCCACTTAGCTTTCCTCAATGGCAATCTAACTCAAGAAGTATACATGAATTAGTCGAAGGGTTTTGAGGTGAAAGGATCAAAAGAAAAAGTGTCTTTTCAAAAAGGCATTATATGGGCTTAAACAAGCTCTAAGAGCTTGGTACTCAAAAATTGATTCATTTTTCAAAAGACCTAGATTGACACATAGTAATTCAAACTACAATTTGTACTACAAAATTAACAAAGATGGAGTCTATGTGATTCTCATCTTGTATGTAGGTGATATTTTATTTATTTGTGATAATCTTGAAAAAAACATAGAATTAGAAATAGAGCTAGAAAAGTATTTTGAGATGTCAAGGTCAAGGTTAGCACACTAGGTGTAGGATTTGTGTGTGTCTAGGAAAGAATTATTCTCATGTAACAAAAATATATAGAAACAATTCTTTAGCGATGTGGAATGTCCACTTGTCATTTAGTAGCTACACCAATGGAGGAGAGAGTAAGGATTCAATGAAGCATGGAGTCAGAATAGGTTGATTAGATAGAATATCGATGCCTCATTGGTAGTATGATATATTATCCATTAATTAGACCAGAATTAGCTTTTTTAGTAAGTTATATGAATAGATTTCTATCAAAACCACAAAATGCACATATGCAACCAATAATAAGAATATTGCAATATATTCAAGGGATGGAAGATTGTGGGATTTTTTTTTCAAAAGAGGGAGCAAATGAATTTATTTTCTACTTGGATGCAAATTAGGCCCATGATCCAGACAAGAAGAAATCAAGTACCGGGTTCTTGTTCAAGTTCAATGGGAGTCCAGTATTTTGGAGAAGCAAGTTGTAATCGATAATAGCCCTCCCTCCAACTGAGGCCAAATATAGGGCATTTATAGATGTCGCTTGAAAGGTTATTTGGTTGAAGGCATTCCTTAGGGAGTTGCACATGGATAATGGAGATCCCATGATTATTTTATGCAAAATCAAAGTGCATTGAACATGCAAAGATAAAACATATTGAGTTAGTACATCATTTTATTCAAAAGAAAGTTGAAAAAAGAATAATTGAAATAATGTATGTACCCTTTAGAGATCAAGAAACATATTTGTTTACCAAGCCACTAGGTAATAGAGACTTGAAGAATTAAAAGCTAGAGTTGGAATTGTAATTGTTGAGAAATTTAGTAACTTGTAAAATGAATTATCTTGTAGTATATAATAATCTTGATAGTAACCTTTATTCGTAATTTAGAATGCATACAAATGTGAAGGAGGGTGTTAGATAAATTACACATATGTAACTATTGTAAACTAGTGTTATCTAGGTTGAAGTGGAGTGCTGCACCTCTTGATTTTTCAAATGAAAGTTCCTAAACATCGAACAACAGACATTTGAACATTAGTATGGTATTAGAAGTTTGTTTTCATAAGTTTAGGATAATAAGTAATGAGTAATCATTTAGTTAGTTTTAGAATTTACATCATATATGAACACATCGCCTAGATTAGTTTGACGGTGAATTCTTAATTGACAATGATGCACTAATCAATCTGTGAAAATTGATCCATTAGGATTGTGTATATATTTACTAAAAGTCTTTCTCTTTTGATTAATAGAAAAAAGCTCATGCAATTTAAACAATTTATTGACACTATTTCCTTTACATGCACAAACTATTTTAACCAAAAGGCAAAAAAGAAGGAGGATTTAGCTTGAAACAACTAACTCCAAGGTAAGAATTGAAGAACAAAGAAATAGTTTTTTTTGCTTGGTTTTTCTTTTGTTAGGGATGCGTGGCAAGAATCCAACCATAAAAGTTCCATAAATTTTGTACACACTGTAGAGACCTCATGGAAATCAATGCCAAGCTTCTAAACCATGTAAGTTGTCCTCCATCCTAGAGTGCATCATCAATCATTAGGTGATTATTTTATACAAGACAAAGAAAAAGACAAGCAAAAGCTTAACGTCTTAGCAAATCACAAATTCCAAAATCTTCAATTGGAATGTGCAAAGAGTTGTTTTAAGAGCCTTCAACAAATTATGAAGAAAAAGAAGAAGAAAACGATGGACATTCACATTATTGCCTTCAATGTTTTTGTGGCATGGTGCTCAAAATCCTAAGCTTAAGGGATACAAAGTGTCATCAAAGTCTACAATTCACACACAACATATGCATCTAAATTATCCGAGTGTGAGAACAGACATCCATAATGCACCAAAAAATTCATTCAAAGTTGGGATGGGTGGTGGTTTTTTTATGCTTTGGAGTTGAGTGTTTAGTGAAGCTTACGAAAAGGGATGGCTTCATACCAAATGCCATCATGTTCATCATTTGGAGATACAATGTTGTAGATCCTAGTGCAACAATTTTGTTGAGTGTCATTGTTGTCATTTGTTCCATGCAAAAAACATGACTAGAAAATGTTAGAAAACCAAGTAATGGGTTTCATGTAAAATTGCATGAAGGACAAGGGTGTTATTTCATGAGCATGTGAGCATGAATGGTGAGTAGGTGAGCATGAGTAAGTGAACATGAGTAAATTTTTTTGGAATATTTTATTAACATCAATGAAATATTTGGAAAATATTTTTTGACACATGGGACAAAATATTTGATGACATGGAGGAATATTTTGTCACATGTTCATGGATGAACGATGTTTATGGATGAAAATGTGGATGACAAATGAAAATGGATGAACTTTTTCATGAATGTTGGCAAAAAAAAAATTGGTGAAAAGTTGAACAAAAAAAATAGGATGGAAAAAATTTATGTTGGTTTATTTTGAAAAATTCAACACATGAAATGTTAAAGTCATATTTGAAATCATACTTTATATTAACTTAATATGAATTTCTATAGCATCTAAACCATATATAATTTAAAACTAAATCCAATTCAGTGGCATATGAACTTGTTGACCCACCAAAAGGTATGTGCCAATCCAAACACGACCTATTCACCATTGAGAAGCATGTGCCCATTAGGAATTGAAACAATATGAGGTAGCCGATAACACTTTACATTGTCTATACCATTTAATGTTGTTTTCTCCTTTCATATTCTCTCTTAACCTCTTGCATCTAGGACCATTCTTGTTACTTGTACAATCAAATTGCATTTTTCCCCTTCTACTATTAATTTACATGATCTATACCTCAATTTGCATTTATTCCACCTTTACCACCTACTTGCATCCTTTCTACCTCTACCACATGTTTGTAATCGTTAAACTTTTATTCTACAATGGGAAGAAGAAAATTGACACCAAATGTCACACCAAACACCTTGGAATCTATGATTGAATTAACTTTAATATCAAGCATACTAGATAGAATATGTGAAATGAAAAAACCCCTTGGAATATTCAAGAGATGACACCGGCTAATCCTTGTTCAACATTTATTAAAAATCAAAACATGGGGACAAAATTGAAAAGGGCAATTAACAAAACAAATGAATGGGCGGCATGGTGATGGGCAAATGTGAAGATAGACAAAGAAAGTCTTGCATTGCTCAAACATACTATAAATATTTCAAAAGAAAATACAGAAGATTACAATTGGACGATGTTTACACATGCCATGGATTTCTTCAAAGATCATGCGAGTTTGAAAAAGCCGATTCTAAAACATTTTTTCACAAGCTTATTCAACTATTTGTGAATAAAGGATTTGGTAACTGTTGGCAACTTGCTATCAATAGAATTCATGAAACCTCGAAAACAATTGTATGCAAGTCTAAGTAGGCAAACCTAGGTGCCACCATAATTTAAGAACAAAGTGTTAAAACATCTAGTGAATCATCGAATGATAGGGCTAGCCTTGAAACAATGAGACTTGTACGATAGTAAAAAACAACAACATATCAACAAATGAAAGAGGAACTAAAATCCCATTGTTTGCATTAAATTATGGTTCAATACATGTGTTAACATGAATATTAGTTCAATGTATGTGATCTCATAAGGAAACATTTAGTTATGAAAAAAATATATAAAAATGAAGGTTGAACTTGAACATTGAAGTTGCTTGTTTAACATATCCATAATGATTATTGAAACAAAAAATCATTGAAAATATCAAATTAAAGGAATAAATGATATCATAAGCAAATACATGATTTTGTGGTTATTGAAACTCATGTAGCTACTTTGCCATTTGGAGCCATTATGGCATTTGCTATTGTTCCAAACTCACCACTACCAACCAAATAAAACAATAAAAAACAATGGTTGTCATGTTAGAATTAAATGTAGAACTTGAGTGGACCATTATAATTATGACACCAACTTGACATGTTCCCAAATATGGGTTATTTTGTGCATTCAAGTTTATTTTATTTTGAGGTTGAAGGGTTGAATAAAAAAAAAAAAAGGATTGAACTTCTTCGTTTGCATCATGTCATGATATCCATATCCACAACGCTCTTGTCAAACACCATCAAATTTGGATTTATACATGTTTGTATATAAAAAAACAAAAGAATGTAGATGTAGGGTTCCACGCAAAGGTTGGATATTGGGCATCTACTAACCACTTATAAGATTACAAAATATATGGGATAGTGATCAAAAGGTTTATTTCAAAATTTCTAAGAAGTTGCCACAACCACTTGGAGATAATCCATGGCCAATAGACCTGACAAATAGAAATCTTAGAACATGATTTCATTAACAATGCGATTACTTGCTAAGATTCCAAGTGCCCAAAAAAGTAAACAAATCAATCTTAGAAAAGAAATGGCCAAAAAATGATTTAAATGTAAAGGGTGATCCATATGAAACAATAGTATTTGCTTATAACAGGGAAATGGACCAGTAGTGGAGGCTAATACAATTAGCAACAACGTGGAGGAGGAGAACTCTACAACATGCCTAGTGGCGAAATGACAAAGTTAGATGATGAAGAAGAAAGCACAATGTTAAAAACACCATGCCTAAAATATGCCATGATAGATGAAGAAGAGGAAGGCATGGAACCAACAATAATGCCAAGGATAGAAATGGGTTATAATAATGTGAACATACACCTAAAGAAATTGACTCTACTAAGTATGTCCAATAGAAAGACAGATAATATTGTTGATATTAAGAAGAAGTAGTAGCATAATGCTTAGAATTTATAACCCAAAATGTGTAGTTGTGGAAATTCCATTTGGACGTGAAACTATGTTGATTGGATATAACAATTTCAGAAGTTAAAAAGTTGGTCTTTCTAAACATTAAATGTAAATTGAATTACTATCTATTCAGAATTTGCAAGGAGCTTTGGAGAAGGAGCAAAAGCTCAAAGTAGAATAATAGGATAGGAACAGTGAAAATAGTTAGGTATTAGTAGAACTCCAAGCAACCAAATAGGAGATCAATAACATGGAAAAGTAAAGCAAGGATTTGGAGAACATCAGAATAGAAAGGGATTCCTTATAGGCAACTTTAAAGGAGACATATGTTAATTACTGGGGTTTTAAAGCAGAGAAGGATACTCTAAGTATAAAACATAACAAACGTCAGAAAGACTAGAAGAATATGGAGGAAATTCTCTTAAAGCAACATAAGGAGGTGGGGGAGCTTAGAGTGGACAATGCCAATGCATATCAAATTAATAATGAGATACAAAGGCAAGCTGACCAAAGGCATGCGCAGATGGCCTTTAATGAAAAGTTAAACAATCTTTTAAAAGAGACTCAAAAGAAAAAATCCTCCAATTATGATACTGTATTTGGAGAAAATAGTGAATTCAACAAGCAAAATACTTTGTTTCAGATAAAGTTCAAGGCACTATTAATGGAGGAAAAAGATGCATACATGGTGAGATGCAATTCAAGACATTGTTCAAAAGGATATTAGGAAGGTTTACAAAAAGTATGAGAGGAATGAAAGGTTGTACATACACATGATTTTTCAAATGGAAAAGTTATGCTGTCATTTAAATATGAACCTTTAGTTTTGTTTCTAGAACCAGAGATTTCAAATGAGGAAAAAGATAGAGGGGATACAAATGGGGCTAGACCATCAGGTATAAGAGTTTTAGAGGAGCGAGGAAACATAAGAGGAAGAAAGGATAGCCCTAAGAGGGAGGCTGTTGAACATACTTTAAAACAAGTATAATTTGTTTTACAAGAAGTTAGTTTTCAAGAATATGCATATATAGCCACAAAAATAAGGGAGTAGAAACAACCTAAGGAACATATAATTCAAGAGGATCAACAGGGTTAGATTGAGCTTGTGTTAGAGCTGCAACAACAGGATAAGACTCAGATTACATCAAATCTAAAATCAAATCAATAGTTACAAGTTCTATTAAAGTTGCATTAGTAGGGTCAAAATTAAATCACATTAGATTTGCAGTTACAATAGTAACTACAAGTGACAACACAATTGCAATCACAAGAACATAGAATAACCTATCAATAAACAATTATACAGTTGTCAACAGAGGCATAAAAAAAACAACAACAAACTCTTTATATAATAAAGAATCAGACAGTGCTTCAATATGAAATATAGGCAAAATAGACTATAGTATGGATAGAGCAAATTATTATATAGACAAATTAGATTTTTGAATCACAAGATCACAATTTTTTAAAAAAATAGCTTTCTTAACACAGTTTTGATCCAAAATTCCGAGACATAATTCAGAGTACAGGTGGGGTAATGTTAAGGGAGTAGTTACTTGTGTTAATTATTAGTTAGTATAATTATATTTACCTAGTTAATGTTTTAAGAATTATTAACTAAATTACATAGTTTTTATCACCATTTGAATTTGAATTAAACATAACACTATTTTTGTTGAGGAAAATCTTCGGAGAAAAAGGAAGAGATGAGTACTGTTGTATCATTATAGAACATGTATCTTCAAGGGAGTATGAGATAAATATACTTTGATTTTTTAGAAAGCTTTGTTTTCATAGCCATAATTTGTTGTTATGATGTTTTTAATCATACTTTCATTATGAGATTTGAATTTTGAAACTAGTTATAAATAGATTTGAATGAGTAGATTGTGTTAATATTAATTTTATTACATTTTAGTCCATATTTTGACTTGAATATAGAATTAAAATTTTTATATTTACCAATTAACCAAAAAAATAGAGACTTTTATTTGGATAGAGGAATGTCAGAAGGCTTGGGAGTTCATCAAACAAAAGTATATTGAAGCATTGATATTGACATCTCAAATTTGGCATATGGAGCTTCATGTTCCTACAAATGCATCATTATTAGCTATAAGAACTATGTTGTTTCAAAATTTGATAGGGTAAAGTGATCAACTAGTGGTGTATGTTTTTAGACTTTTGAATAGAACAAAACAAAATTATTGCTCAACATAGAAAGATGTTTTAGTAATGGTTTTTGTTTTGCACAAGTTCAAACATTATTTCTTGGGTAATAAGTTTGTCTTTTATGTAAATCATATGGCATTGGACTATTTGGTCAACAAACCATAGGTTTCAAGGAGAATAACTAGGTGGTTGTTATTGTTCCTAGAATATGACTTCATAGTAGTGTATAAGTTAGGCAAAACTCATGTAGTTATAGATGCATTGTCAAAACTACCAAATATTACAGAATTCACATGTGTGCCTAATCAAACCATAGATGCAAGTCTATTTTATACAAACTTGAATGGTTGAACGATGTAAAAGGAATTTTTGAGAACATGGCACATTGAAAGAACATTATTTATACAACAAAAACAAAGATTGGTTAAGAGAATAAACCTTTCACATTGAAAAATGGTGAATTATACATAATGGGCCAAAACAACATGCTATAAAGATGTTTGACAACTACAAAAACACAGATGGTGATGAAAAAACTAGATGAAGGACCATCAAGAGGTCATTTTGCAACTGGAATCACACAAAATAAGATATTGGATACAAGATATTGGTGGTCAATTTTGTATAGAGATGTGAATGATTATTGAAAATCTTGTGATGCATGCCAAATAACAAAAGGATTGGCGACTTAAAGTCTTACAAAGTTGGTCATGAGTCTTCTAAAAAAACCATTTATGAAATGGGGATTTGATTTTGTGGGGCCAATAAAATTAGTAGGCAAATATATAGGAAACAAATAGATTATTGTAGCCACAAATATGCTACAAAGTGGGTGGAAACAAGAGCATTAAAAACCAATATTGCAGCAGTAGTAACAAAATTTCTATATGAGTGCATATTAACTAGGTTTGGCTGTCCTTTGACTATAGTCATTGATCAGGGAGTTAATTTCATTAATGATGCTATTAAATATTTGACATATCATTTTTTGTTAAAACACATGAGTTCTACAACCTATTATCCTCAAGGGAATGGGCAGGTTGAATTTATTAACAAAGTATTCGGGACACTCTTGACCAAGTTAATTAGTGAAAATAGAACAATTTAAGATGAACATTTGTCAACAATGCTATTTTCATACAAAATTGCATATAAAGTAGTAACAAGGTATACACCATATCAATTAGTGTATGGATTACATCCATTGATGCCCATAAAGTACATAGTACCAATTGCTAATGGTAATCAAAGAGACAATACTTTAGTGAAAGTTTTAACTATTATTTAAATGTATGATAAAAAATTAATGTAGAAATAAATTATATATTTCCCACATCCTATTTTATTTTTAAATTAAAAAATAAATTTATTTCATATATATATATATATATATACCAATAAATTTATTCCAATGTACAATTATTTCACTCATGTTTATTTTAACCAAATTCATTTTATTCATGGTTAGTTTAACCATATTAACTTTATTCATAGTTAATTTAGCCATGGTTGGTTTAACCATAAATTATTTATTCTTTAATTAGTTTGGCCATATTTATTCATTGGTTAGCTTGGCTTTATTTACTTTGTTCATTGGTTAGTTTCAACATATTTATTTAGATATGGTTAATTGAACCATAATTAATTTAATCATGGTTATTTTTTCATAATTATTTTTAATTTTTGGTTGGTTTAGCCATTATTAATTTAATAATCATTCATTTTTCCATAATTACTTTAGTTATGGTTGGTTTAAACATTATTTTATCAATCATCAATTTTTCCATAATTAATTTCTTCTAGGTTAAATTAATTGCTTATTTAATTTATGTAATAAAATTATGTGGTTAAATAACCTAAATACAATTAACTTATATGTAAGCACATTTATTTATATATACCTTACCTATACTCCATCTATTTCCCTATATTTTAACCTATAGGTAACCAAGTTATATAGGCTAGGGTAAGCCATTTATATACCTATGATAAATTATTAGCTAGTTAATTAGTTATTTACCTAAAATACATTAATGAATGTGTAATCAAATATTTAAATATTAATTATTACAAATACATTGTTGATAATATATAATGAATTAGGTCAAATTTGTAAGGATTAGTTGTAATTATTAATTATAACTAAATAACTAGACATTAACTATTACTAATTTTTATTTTTATTTGATTAACACACATATTTACCTACCTCTTTATTTATTCACTTACTTAATTTATGTATGTTACATAATTATTTAATAATAATGTTGTATGAATTAAAAGACTTTAATGTTGTGTGAACATGAAAATGTTTTTCCCCCCCAAAAAATTTGTCCCATATTATTTTTCATCCTTTCAAAATGATGAACAATCTTATATATTAAAGCTACAGTGGTGTTTGTCTGTCTGTCCGGGCAGTGCCTGGAAATTTTTTCCAGTCACTACCCTTTCCCTGTGGTGTGTTTTGTAGACGGGGGGGGCCCCGGGTAAGTTGATAAATTTCTTGATTTGGGAATTTTGATCTTTGTGAGAGTTATTACCCAACTAACAGGGGGGGAGGG